>ERZ773026.1696-NODE-1696-length-10957-cov-5.505595_pt1 | contig 10957 bp, 10 predicted proteins | sample MGYA00580838_ERZ773026 | MGnify/ENA primary metagenome ERZ773026 (study PRJEB29015, sample SAMEA2738006) | human oral metagenome | biome: human oral; feature: human-associated habitat; material: dental | place: China | collected 2055 ... | reverse complement strand
CTAAATGTCTTGGTGGGAATTTAGGGGATTTTGGGGGGATTTTGCAAAGGTCTCAGTTTTTGTTTCATATTGTGTTCCTTCGGATTAAGGGCGGCAATTATAAATCAGGCCGGCCGCCTTTGGCTTTGTCTATACCCCGCCCAAGCAGCCTGAAAACGCCTTTGCCGCTTTTCAGGCTGCCTTGCCGCGGTTTATCCGCGTTATAATTCCCGCCGTTCCGTTACCCACGAAAGCGCCCCATGCAATTTTCCCGATTCGGCCAAAAATTCACCCGCCAAAGCGGCATCCTGCAACTGATGGACGACCTCGGCCGCGCCCTGTCTGAAGGCAAACCCGTCAATATGCTCGGCGGCGGCAACCCCGCCCACATTCCCGCCGTGCAGCAGGCCTTTGCCGACACCCTGCGCCAAATCGCCGACGACGGCGCCGCCATCGAAAGCCTCGCCAACTACTCCACCCCCCAGGGCGACGCCCGCCTGATTGCCGCCCTGGCCGCCTACTTCCGCCGCCAATACGGCTGGGACATCGGCGAAGAAAACATCGCCCTGACCAACGGCTCGCAAAACGCCTTCTTCTATCTCTTCAACCTGTTCGGCGGCCCATTCGACGATAACAACGACAAATCCATCCTGCTGCCCTTCGCCCCCGAATACATCGGCTACGCCGACGCCCACATCGATGCCCCCCGCTTCATCTCCGTCCCCCCGCAAATCGAGCACACACAATACCAAGGCCAAGATGGCTTCTTCAAATACCGCGTCGACTTCCCCGCCCTCGAAAACCTGCCCGAACTGCAAAACGGCCAAATCGGCGCCATCTGCTGCTCCCGCCCCACCAACCCCAGCGGCAACGTCCTCACCGACGACGAAATGGCACGCCTCGACGCCCTTGCCCGCGCCCACCACATCCCACTCATCATCGACAACGCCTACGGCCTGCCCTTTCCCGACATCATCCACGTCCCCGCCCGCCTTACCTGGCACGACAACATCATCCTCTGTTTCAGCCTGTCCAAAACCGGCCTGCCCGGCGTGCGCACCGGCATCGTCGTCGCCGCCCCCGAAGTTATCCGCGCAATCGGCAGCCTGAACGCCATCACCAACCTCGCCCCCACCCGCTTCGGCGCCGCCATCGCCGCCCCCCTAATCGAAAGCGGCAAACTGCAACAGCTCTCCGCCGACGAAATCCAACCCTTCTACCAAAAACAGGCCGATCTCGCCGTCTCCATTCTCAAAAAACACTTTTCAGGCAGCCTGAAAGGGCGCCTGCTTATCCACCAACCCGAAGGCGCCATCTTCCTCTGGCTCAACTTCCCCGGCCTGCCCGTCCCCGCGCAAACCCTCTACCAGCGCCTCAAAGCACGTGGCACCCTTATCATCCCCGGCGAGCCCTTCTTTATCGGCTTCGATACTGCAAACTACCCCCACGCCCGCGAATGCATCCGCATCAGCATCGCCCAAAACGAAGCAACGCTGGAACAAGGTATCGCCGCCATCGCCGAAGAAGTGCAACGCGCGTTTGCCGAAGCCGTTTGACACGCAGCCCGCACAAGGCAAAAGGCCGTCTGAAAACCTTTCAGACGGCCTTTTGCCTTGTCTGCCCGTTCTTTTCAGACGGCCGCAAGGACGATTGCCGACAGCCTTTAAGAACGGCTGCCGCCTGCCGTTGTTCCTGCCGTGCCGTAGGCGAGGATTTCCACCGTGCCGACAAGGCCTCCTTTGCTCTGATCGGTCGGCTGGGAAATGGTGACGGTGTCGAGTTTGACGTTGTAAACGGTGTCCGCGCCGAGGGCGGCGGCTTTTTCTTTCAGGCGCAGCAGGGCTTCGCGGCGGGCGCGTTCGAGCAGGGTTTCGTACACGCCGATGCGGCCGCCGATAAGGTTGCGCAGCAGGGCGACGAGGTTGCGGAAGCTGTCGGAGGTGAGGACGACGCTGCCGCAGACGAGGCGGTCGGCGGCGAAGGTTGGCGGCGGGTGTTTGACGGCGACAAGGATGATGTGGCGCAAGCCGGCTTCGCGGCGTTCGAGGTCGGCGAGGTGTTTTTTTTCGTTGTGCCGGCCGGTGAAGAAGCCGACGGCTATCAGGATGAGGGGCACCCATATCGGCCAGGCGGCGAGGATGAGGGAGACGGTGCTGTTGTCGGGCTGGTTCACGGCGGCCTCCTAGTCTTCGATGACGACGGCGGTGCCGTAGGCGAAGATTTCCGCCGCACCGGCGGCAACGGAGGCGGTGGAGAAGCGAACGTTGACGACGGCGTTCGCGCCCATCTGCCGCGCCTGTTCGCTCATGCGGGCTATGGCCTCTTCGCGCGCTTCGTTGAGCAGCTCGGTATAGCCTTTGAGTTCGCCGCCGACGATGTTTTTCAGCCCGGCCATGATGTCGCGGCCGACGTGTTTGGCGCGGACGGTGGAGCCTTGCACGAGGCCGAGGTGGCGGACGATGGTGCGGCCGGGAACGGTTTCGATATTGGTGATCAGCATGGTCGGGTCTCTTTCTTTGCGATTGGGAACAAGACGGGATTAAGGCCGTCTGAAAAGGGTTCGTATTATAGGAGAAACCGGCGGCAGGCAGCGGTTTCAGACGGCCTCAGGGCTGTTTGGCAGTGTTCGGACGGCTCAAAGGGACGCGCTGCCGGTTTGCGGGGCGATGACGGTTTGGAAGTAGCCAAGTAGGTCGGGCATTGATGTCCGACAAATCCCGTTTAACAAAAGTCGGGCATCAATGCCCGACCTACATAGGAAATGCACAAATGAAACTCTTACAACCCTACACACCCTAGGCAGCCTGAAACTGAAAAACCGCATGGTGATGGCAGCGATGACGCGCAGTAGAGCCGATTCAGACAGCATCGTCGGCGCGATAACCGCCGAGTATTACGCCCAACGCGCGTCCGCCGGGCTGATTTTGTCCGAAGCGATTAACATCTCCACCGATGCGCTTGGCAGCCCGCTCACGCCCGGTTTGTTCACCGCCGCGCAGATAGCCGCGTGGAAAAAAGTTACCCGCGCCGTACACGAACAAGGCGGGCTGATTTTCGCCCAACTCTGGCACACGGGGCGCGTGGCGCATTCCGCCGACCGCAACGGCGTCCTGCCCGCCGCACCCAGCGCGGTAAAAATTGAAGGCATGCAGCATTTCACATCGCAAGGGCCGAAAGACTACGAAAGCCCGCGCGAGCTGACCGCCGCCGAAATCCGCCAAATCATCGCCGACTACGCCCAAGCGGCGAAAAACGCCATCGCCGCAGGCTTTGACGGCGTAGAGCTGCACGCCGCCAACGGCTACTTGCCGCAGCAGTTTCTCGCCGATTCCGCCAACCTGCGCCAAGACGAATACGGCGGCAGCGTGGAAAACAAAGCCCGCTTCACGCTGGATGCCATGCGCGCGATTATCGACGCGGTGGGCGGCGAGCGCGTCGGCATCAAAATCAGCCCGCTGCATCCTTATGCAGGCATCGCTTTTGACAACCCCGTCGCCACTTATGAATACCTGATTGGCGAATTGAACAAACTGAATTTTGCCTTTGTAGAAATCATGCAGCGCGCGCCGATGTTTCCGCTGTTGCCGCATTATCCGCAGGGCGACGAGTTGGCGCTGTTTGGCAAGATGGTGCAGGGCAAAACTGTGATCGCAGGCACGGGTTTTAGCGCCGAAACGGGTGAAGCGGCGCTGGAAAACGGCGCGGCGGATTTGATTGCCTACGGCGCAGCGTTCCTTGCCAACCCCGATTTGCCGCGCCGCTTTGAACTGGGCGCAGATTTGAACACGCCCGACCGCGCGACCATGTTTGGCGGCGGCGCGGCGGGGTATATTGATTATCCGATGTTGGGTTAAACGGATTTTTCCAACAGCCAAAAGGCAGCCTGAAAACGGGGAAATCGTTTTCAGGCTGCCTTGTTGTTATCCGACAGAATGGAGCGATGCCTTTTTCAGGTTGCCCCAACACCAACAGGTTCGTAGGTCGGGCATTTATGCCCGACGACTCCTATTCGCCAAGATTTGGGCATAAATGCCCGACCTACGACCGCACGACCATGTTCGACGGTGGCACGGCGGGGCATGTTGATTATCCTGTGTTGGGGTAAAAGGCAGCCTGAAAAGTTTTCAGGCTGCCTTTCAAACCGATTTTCACAAACATCAAGATATGTTAAATTCGCGCCCGCGCGCGCCGAGTGCCGCGTATCCGTTTCACAAACCACAAGGAAATCCCATGAACCGTCGTCAATTTATCAGCGGCTCTGCCGCCGTATCGCTGGCTGTTGCCGCTGCTGTTGCCCAGGCCCATCCCGGCCACGACCACGGCGCGCACGACCACCAGCACGGTGCGGCCGCCAATCCCTACGAAGCCGCCCGCAAAGCTGCCGGCCACTGCGTGAGCGCCGGTCAAGCCTGCCTGGCCCATTGCATCGACCTGCTCAGCCGCGGCGATACCAGCATGAAAGACTGCGCCGCTGCCGCCAACCAGATGCTCGCCCTGTGCGGCGCGCTGCAAAACCTGGCCGCACAGCGCTCGCCGCTGACGCCGGCGCTGGCCAAAGTGTGCCTGGAAGCGTGCAAACAGTGCGCCGCCGCATGCAAAAACCACGCCGCCCACCACGCCGAATGCAAAGCCTGCTACGAGTCTTGCACCAACTGCGCCCGCGAGTGCGAAAAAATCGCCGCCTAATCGCCGCTGTACCTGTGCCAACGCCCGTGATTCTGCGTTCACGGGCGTTTTTATCGGCGGGCGTTTTCAGGCTGCCTGCGCTTTCACTGCTGCGGCGAAATCACGCTTACCGTTGTACCCGCCGGTTTGTCGGGCAGAGTGCGGCGGTCGGTGCGGCACAGTTGGATCAGGCAGATGAGTTTGACGATGTTTTTGACCGGCATGACAAAAAACCAGGCAGACTGAAATATCCCGTCGATTTTGCTGTTGCTGGAATAGGTGTCAAATGCCAATGCGCCTAAAAATACCCAAACGGTAAAAACGCCCCAAAACAGAATTTCGCGCGGCACGACGGTTTTGAAACCTATCGCCGAGCCGTCGGTTTTCACGATTTTCAGCCGAAACAGCATTTTGCCCAAGGTTTGTCCGCGCGAAACAAGTAGCGCAAATTGGACGGCATACAGCAGCGGCAGCAAAACCATTGCGGTAAGCACCCACGCCAGCCCGCGGCCTGTTGCCATCTGCCAATAGGCACTGTCTTTTGACGGATACAACAGCAGACCGCTGACGAGAAACGGCCAAATCAAGGGAAACCATGCGAGCGTTTTGAGCAGGGCATCGACCAGATAGGCGCCGATCCGCCTGCCGCGCGGCGGGAGCGGCAGATGGCCGGATTCATATGCTTCGACACTTTGGGGCGCAGCGTAGCGCTCTGCAAGATCGGGAGAAATGGGGGACATAGCGGCTCCGTTTGTCCGGCAGGTCCAGGATAGTTAAAAGGCAGCCTGTGTAGCGAAGCGGAGTTGCGAAGCTAAAACTGAAATACCGGCTTTCAGGCTGCCTTCGGGTTTTCAGGCTGCCTATTCTTTCGGGGCGGGCGGTTCTACCTGCTCTTTCCAGCCGCATTCTTTTTGCGGGCAGACTTTTTCCACGCCCCAACGTTTGGTGGTTTTGAGTGTGAGCACCGGCCAGTGGCAGTTGGGGCATTCTTCGGCAAGCGGGGGGTTGGAAACGGCGTATTTGCAGTCGGGATATTCGCTGCAGCTGTAAAACAGGCTGCCGAAGCGGGATTTGCGCTCGGTTAGGTGGCCTTTTTTACATTGCGGGCAGGTAACGCCGGTGTCTTTGGGTTTTTCTTTGGACTCGATGTATTTGCATTTGGGGTAGTTGCCGCAGCCGATGAATTTGCCGAAACGGCCTTTGCGGTAAACGAGCTGGCCGCCGCATTGGGGGCAGCTTCTGCCTTCGAGTTCGGCCTGCTCGGCGGCGTCTTGGGCGATGCGCTCGGCGGCCTGCTCGGCGGTTTCGCCGATGTTGCGGGTGTAGTCGCATTCGGGGTGGCCGGAGCAGGCGATGAAGCGGCCGCGTTTGCCGAATTTGATCTGCAGCTGGTGCTTGCCGCATTTGGGGCAGGTTTCGTCGAGCGCTTCGGTGGTGATTTTGGCGCGCTCGATGCCTTCTTTTTCTTCGATTTGTTTGTGGAAACCTTTCCAGAATTTATCCATCACCGGTATCCATTGGCGCTTGCCGCTGGCGATGTCGTCGAGCTGGTCTTCAAGCTTGGCGGTGAAGTCGTAATCGACGTACTGCTCGAAATGTTCGGTCAGGAATTTGTTGACGATTTCGCCGGTATCGGTGGGCAGGAAGCGGCGCTGGTCAACGGTTACGTATTCGCGGTCTTTGAGCGTTTTGATGATGCTGGCGTAGGTGGACGGGCGGCCGATGCCGAATTCTTCCAGCGCTTTGACCAGCGTGGCTTCGTTAAAGCGCGGCGGCGGCTGGGTGAAGTGCTGCTCGCCGTAGAGCGCGTCCACCGGCAGCACGTCGCCAACGGCCATTTCAGGCAGCTTTTTGCCCTCTTCGCTTTCGTCGTCTTCGTCCTGGCCTTCCTGATACACGCTTAAAAAGCCGGCGAACACCAGCACTTGGCCGTTGGCGCGGAACACGCCGTCGCCGACGGCAATATCGACGGTGGTGGCGTCAAAGCGGGCTTCGACCATCTGGCAGGCAACGGTGCGCTGCCAAATCATCTGGTAGAGCTTGAACTGGTCGGCGGAAAGAAAGGGCTTGACGCTCTCGGGCGTGCGGTAAACCGACGTCGGGCGGATGGCTTCGTGGGCTTCCTGGGCGTTTTTCGATTTGGTTTTATAGACTTTGGCGACTTTGGGCAGATAGTCGGCGCCGATTTTGTTATCAATATAGTGGCGGATTTCGGTGAGCGCGTCGTCGGACAGGGTAACGCTGTCGGTACGCATATAGGTAATCAGGCCGACGGCGCCCTGCCCCACGTCCACGCCTTCAAACAGCTGCTGGGCGGTGCGCATGGTGCGGTCGGTGGTGAAACCGAGCTTGCGCACGGCATCCTGCTGCATGGTCGAAGTGGTATAGGGCGCGGCGGGCTTGCGTGTGGCTTTTTTCTTGGCAACTTCCGCCACCCGCGCTTCTTTGCCCTGCATCGCCGCCAGCACGGCAGCCTGCGACGCTTCGTCGGGCAGCGAGAACTGCTCGAGCTTCACGCCCTGCCATTGCGCCAGCTTGGCGGAAAACTTGGTGCGGCCTTTGTGGCTGTCCAGATGCACGCTCCAGTATTCCTGGCTCTCGAAGGCGCGGATTTCGTTTTCGCGCTCGCAAATCAGCCGCAGCGCCGGACTCTGCACCCGCCCCGCGCTCAGGCCGCGGCGGATTTTTTTCCACAACAGGGGCGACAGATTGAAGCCGACCAGATAGTCCAGCGCACGGCGCGCCTGCTGGGCATCGACCAAGTCCATATCCAGCTTGCGCGGATGCTGCAAGGCAGCCTGAACGCCTTTTTGGGTAACTTCGTGAAACACCACCCGCTGCGTGCGCGCTTCCAAATCCTTAATGCCGCGCTTGGATTTCAAAATTTCGTAAATATGCCAGGAAATGGCTTCGCCTTCCCGGTCCGGGTCGGTGGCCAGATACAGCGTCTGTGCTTCTTTGGCGGCGGCGACGATGGCGTCGATATGCTTTTTGCTTTTGGCCGGCACTTCGTATTTCATCGCAAAATCGTGCTCGGGATCGACCGCGCCGTTTTTCGGCACCAGATCGCGCACATGGCCGAACGACGCCAAAACTTCAAAGTCGGCGCCGAGATATTTTTTGATGGACTTGATTTTGTTGGGGGATTCGACGATTAGCAGGTTTTTGGACATAGTCTTCTTTTTTGTTCAACAAGGTTGTTAAAGCAGCCTGCATTTCACAATACAAAGTGCAGGCTGCCTGAAAGCTCTTTTTTTATTATTCTTAATAATATGGTGTTTTTGGCAAGGGGCAGAGTGGTTTTTGCGACAAAAAGCAGCCTGCACCTTCGTTCAGCGGGCAATCTGTATGCTCAATACTTTTGCGCCGGGCGATGCTTTGGACGTGTTCAGCGGCAGTTCCGTATCGGCTGCCTGCGTGCCGAAGTCGCCGCCTTCCACGCGCAGGCCGATTCGTGCAGGCTGCCGGGCAAATTGGGCGAATTGGCGCATTTCGATTTCGCTCATGGTGATGTGGTTCAGCCGCCCCCATTTTTGCGCAACCTGCGTCAGGCGCATGGCGGGGTGAACGCCGTCTTTTGTGCGGCAGGCGGCGGAAAAGGTTTCCAGAAAATCGATTCTGCCGCGCCGCCCTTCTTCCACATGTGCGTACACCACCGCGTTCGGCGCAACGGGCAGCCGCCACATTTCCACACCTTCCGCGTCGGATTCGCTGCGGACTTTCATGTGCGGAAAGGCGCGTTTGACTTGGGCCAGCGTCTGCCCCAGCTTCACGCCGCCGATGCCTTCGGGCGTAATCGTGCAGGCTGCATTGGCGGTGTGAAAGGGCAGCGCGGTCAGGAATAACGCGGTGAAAATGTATTTTTTCATATTCAATTCCAATCATCGTTTCGCCCGTATGTGCGGCAATGCGTACGTGCCTTATGCGGGCGGTGTCAAAAACAGCCTACACTTTGTCGGGCGGCAAAATGCAGGCTGCCTGCGGCATGTGTCAGTGCATGGTTCCCTTGCCGTGCAGCACGCTCATCAAATCGTCGCCAATCAGTGTGGGCAGTTCGGTGCGCTGCGCCCACAACACCAGCAATGCCAGCACTTTGGCGTTCTCCAGCGTGATTTCGTCAAAGGGCAGATGCATCAGCGCGTGAATCACAAACTCGCGCTCGGCAGGCTTTAAGGCCTGCTGTTTTTCCAGAAAATACAGCAGCGAGCGCACTTCGGCGGGCAGCACTTCGCATTCGTCGTCGTGGTAAACCCGCATCGCGGTGCTGTCAAAAGCAGCGGTATCGATGTCGCCCTGCTCGTCCAGCAGCTCCAGCACCATCAGCGCCTTGCCGATTTCTTCGTCGGCAAAGCCGGCGTTTTCCAGCATCTCGCCCAAATCCTGTCCCTGCGGGCAGGCAGCGATGTCGGAAAAATTCTCGATCAAAAAGGCAACGATATGAATCATGGGCAAAGGGTTTCCAAAAAAGCCAGACAGACAAATGCCGCCCGCAGGCAGCCAAGCCGCGGTATTCTAACACCAAGCAGCCTGAAAAGTATCCCGCCACCGGCAAAATTTGCCGCAGCAGCCGCTTGGGGCGCACGAAACTGCCGCAGCCGTTTCACGCGGCGGCGCGATATATTATGATGCCGCGCTTTAACCCGCCGGAGAAAACCGTGGCCGATGCCGCCGACCTTTTGCCCGAACTGCTCGCCAAGCTGCCCGATCTCAAGGGCCGGCGGCTGACGGCTGCGCTGAGCGGCGGTGTCGATTCGGTGGTGCTGCTGCACCTGCTCGCCCGCGCCCGCGACGAGCTGGGGGCGGAACTGGCCGCCGTCCACGTCCACCACGGGCTCAATCCGCGCGCCGACGACTGGGCAGCCTGGTGCGAACGCTACTGCGCTGACTTGGATATTCCCTTTCAGGCTGCCTTTGTCCGCGTCGATCCGCGCGGACAGGGCATCGAAGCCGCCGCCCGACGCGAACGCTATGCCGTCTTCTCCCGCTTGGACACCGACTTTGTCGCCCTAGGCCACCATCGTGACGACCAAATCGAAACCTTCTGGCTGGCCGCCCTGCGCGGCGGCGGCGTGCGCGCCCTGTCGGCGATGCCTACCGAACGGCTGCTGGCCGGCGGCGGACAACAAACCGTGCGCCTGCTACGGCCGCTCTTGCCCTTTTCCCGCAACCGCATCGAAGCTTATGCCCGCAGCCGCGGTCTCGACTGGCTGGACGACGACAGCAACCGCGACCCCGCCCTGCTGCGCAACTGGCTGCGCCACCATCTGCTGCCGCAGCTCTCCGCACGGCTGCCGCATGCCGAGCGCCACATTCTCGCCGCCATTACGCAGCTGCAGCAGGAGCGCGCGCTGCTCGCCGAAATCGAAGATGCCGACTGGCAGGCGCTGCATCCGCAGGGCGTGTTCGACTGCCGCCGCTGGCAGGCGCTCAGCCCCGCGCGCCGCTGCAACCAGCTGCTGCGCTTTGCCCGCGAACACGCGCTCGGCAGCCCCAACCCGCGCAGTCTTACCGCCTTTGAAAGCAGCCTGAAAAACCATGCCGGCGGCCATCTGCAATGGCCGTTGCCGCACGGCTATGCCTGCGCCGACCGCGGCCGCCTGTTTGCGGTGCCCGACGGTTTTGCCGGCCGTTTTCCGTGGCACATTAAAGAAAACCATTTTTCAGGCAGCCTGAAAGCCGCCGCCGAAGCACTCGGCCTGCACTGGCGCCGCGCCGCCTGGGGCTTGTCCGACGAAACCCTAAACCGCCCCGGCAGCATCCGCAGCCTGAAAAGCGGCGACACCCTGCGGCTGGCCATCGGCAGCAAAGATATCGCCAAGCTGCTGCAGGAAGCCCGCGTGCCCGCCTTCGTCCGCCCCTACTGGCCGCTGGCGCTGGACGAAAACGGCGAAGTTGCCGCCGCCGCCAACCTGCGCGCCGCCACCAACGGCTGCGCCAACGGCTGGTTGCCCGAAGCAGGCAGCCTGAAAGGCTATTTGTGGCAGCCTGAAAGCCCAAAGCAGCCTGAAAAACCAAACGCGCCCGATACCGTTTGAATCAGACAGACAAAAACAAGCCGGCAGCTTGGCGCTGCCGGCTTGTTTGTTCTGAATCCTAAATATTGGCGGAAACGGTGGGATTCGAACCCACGAAGGACTTGCGCCCTTAGCGGATTTCGAGTCCGCTGCATTCAGCCTCTCTGCCACGTTTCCCTGATATCGAAAAGGAGTGGCGGAAGCGGTGAGATTCGAACTCACGGGGCTGTTACACCCGACGGTTTTCAAGACCGCTGCATTAAACCGCTCTGCCACGCTTCCAAAAACAAGCCGCGAAT
>ERZ773026.1692-NODE-1692-length-10967-cov-9.276943_pt1 | contig 10967 bp, 7 predicted proteins | sample MGYA00580838_ERZ773026 | MGnify/ENA primary metagenome ERZ773026 (study PRJEB29015, sample SAMEA2738006) | human oral metagenome | biome: human oral; feature: human-associated habitat; material: dental | place: China | collected 2055 ... | reverse complement strand
CTTCAATCAACTCTTCAACATACTGACCTGGATGAAAAGCAATCAGGTCTTTGTATTCAACAATTTTATTACTCATAGTGATTGCTGACCTCCTCTATTTTTAGAATTTCGATTTCAACAGGACTAGGAAATACCTTTTCTAGATCCTCATCACGAAATTCTACAATCAACCGATAGGAACTCCTTCGACCATCTATATCCAAAGCAAACTGCCCTTGTCTCTTTCCCTTGAGTTGGTGAAAGTGATATTTAGGAAAAGCGGTCACACTAGCCAAAGAATCCGCTGCTTCCAAAAAGTTGATCAACTGATGCAACTTTACCGCAACCTTATCCGAAAAATCCTTTTTCGCCTGCCTCAGCTCTGTGCACTGCTTTTTAACAGTTTTGTTTGTATAGATAAGCTTCATAAATCCCTTTCTGTTAAATTAAATTACCTTTTAGGTAATTTAATTATACCATCTTTATAAAATAAAAACCAGCCAAAAGTTGATTTGGCTGACTTTTCACTTGTATACAATTACTTATTCAATTTAAAAGTACAATTCTTATAGTCTATTTTTATATTTGGATCAATATTTGGAATAAATACATTGAATAGAGATTCTTTCTCTGTTACTGCCTGCAAGTGAATTCCAATTGGAATTTTATCATCTTTATTTCGATAAATAGGACGAGAATCAATACAAACTGAATCTGTCACTACTCTTTCTTTAATTTTCTCTTCAAAACGCCATTGACAGTACGGATTTAATCCATAATCATTCTCGTTGCTCCACTTCGTCTGAATGAACTGGGATAATTTCCCTCTGTTTCTGGTATTGGGCATTTTTTTATCTCCACCAAATGCCGAAGCTATGATATGTCCTCTATGAAAAAAACTTTCATAATCATCATTTTTGTTCAAGATGTCCCAAAAAGAAGGGTTAACTGTATTGCCTCTCTTATATTCCCCATCTCCTTGTTTGATAAAAAATTTAGCTCCAACAGGTCTTTCATATTCATCTCTTGAGTGGCACTCAATATAGCCTGTTTCACATTCATCCGGAAATTCAATTTCTGCGATATTATCATTCACAACAAAATAATTCGATTCATTCTTTCTAACAAGAATATTGTTACAATACTGAACCGAGCTTCCAACTAAATTAGTAACTTGCTCAATCGGAATATATATCAAATCTAAAATTTCTTTCTCTGAGTTCGAAAAACTCTTTTTCATTTTAGTCTCCAAATCTGCCTTCACTTATCCATTCTTCCACCTCAGTAAAATCAATCTCCTCAATAGAACATAATTAAAGTAACCATCTCAATCTATGTGCTTCTTTTTTTGAGAATATTGCTCTTTTTAAAATTTTAAGGTAGTAACAAATCAACTATTTTTTTATACAAATTAATTTGATCATACAATTCATTATGTTTATAAATCAGAATCAATATAAGTATCAAAATAAATAAAAGACTATAAATCAACCATTTATATAAGGTCTCAATTTTTTTCAACCTTTCTAATTCTGTTTTATAGCCCTCAGATTCTTTCAAAGTAATAATATAACTTTCATCTATACTGTACAACATATTATAGTTTTTATCAATATCATTGCACTCTGATATTATAGATTTGGAATCAAAACTCCATCCTCTCACTTTGTTTACTATAATTATACAAATTAAATAAAATATCCCAGAATATACAGTTAAAGACATCGCTAGCCTTGTATTAAAATTTTTAAAAATAAAGGTAGTTAATATTGTTACAATTAAAACTAAAAATTGCTGAGATATTGTATTAGAAATATTTTTTATACTAATCAAAATCTCTTTTTGCAGTTTTGAAAAATCTTCTGTTAACTTTTGTTTATCAGATATAAACTTTTTCAATTTATTATTGATAAATAAATTATAATTCGATTGTACATTTTTTAAAATATACTGAAAATCCATATTATTAATTGTATTTTGTCGCTTGATAAATTCAGAAAAAACATTTCTAAAAATTATCAACTTTTCATAATAAGTTTTGTCATCATAAAAAATAAAATCAAATAATTGATTGAGAACACCAAATAAACCTATATTATCTATTTCAATACTATTCATTTCTAAAATAGCATTTTTTTCAAAACTTATAATATATTCATCTTTGGATATTTTTCTTTCCGAAACTATACTTAGAAAACCATCAAGTGTCTCGATTTTAAATTCATCAAAATTTCTATCTGAAATTATTTTAGGAAGAGCGCAAAGTATATTATGATTAAATTCCGTTTTTGAAATTAATATATCAGGTATCTCTAAACTTTCTTCATAAAGTGAAAAAATAGGCGAATATATATCACTATTTTCTTCTGGAATCCAGATTCTTATCTTTGTATTCCTATTTTCTAGACTTTTGAATGTTGTCTTTTTTAAAAACTTTTTTTCAAATGTATAAAAGTCATTGCTGTTTCTAAAATATAATGACTGGTCCTCTAAAGGAAATTGGTTTTGTTTCATTGTTACAGCAACCCTATTGATTTCCTTAGTTTCTTTACAGGACTCCAACGGGTAATTATTACAAGTTATATCCAGTTCATTTATTTTATAACTATTGATCTTTTCCTTAAAACTATCTAACTCTTTCTCTGAAATTTCGAACTCTAAAATGTAGATAAACTTATTTTCTTTATAATCAATATTAATACGTCCGACAACATCATTGAAAGCGTCAATATATTTAATAAGTTCTTTAATCAATGTAATCACCTCTCAATCAGAGTAATTACTTCTTTGTTAATTTTTAAAACATAAAAATCGTCGTCGTCATCATCCCAATAAACATCTCTATGACTCTCTAGACTTTTAAGAAAGCTTATTTTAATTTGTTGTTCATCTCCCTGAGCTACATATGTTACTTTAGGTGGACGATATAACTTTGCTACGAAACTAGCTACAACAGTATTATTTTTTCTTTTCGCTAAGTCATAAGCTTCCTGTGATAATTTTTCAATATCTGTTTCTCTATTTTCTATATTGAAGTCTAATACATCACTAACCTCTTGAATCAGCCCTTCAAATGATGTATCTCTTCTCTGAGATAAAAAGCTTGTTAACTTTTCTTTTACAATTCCTGGACTCACTTCAGACTTTATGTATGGTTTAACGATAGTTTCAATCGCTTGTATAGCCATTCTAGCTGCCGAATCTTCATCATCTATAACGTTATCACTATCCAAAAATACTTTGAAGTAATACCCCGATATATTATCATCGGTTCTATCCAATACTCTTGAGTGAATATTTGTTCTTTCTGAATTTGGCTCCTCTCTATTATCTTTAAACTGAATTGTTTTATCTTTGTAGATTACAGTAGCCTTTTGAAGTCTGGATTTCTTATCTGGAAGAATCTTATCCAATGTCCTTAATGTATTTTCATCAGAAACTTGAATAGCCGTTCCTGTCTCCATCTTGACAAGAAAAAGAATTTCTCTATTGTCAATTTCAGTTGTAAGTACGACTAAATAAAAATCATTTTGAAATCTACGTCCAATTGATTCTTGAAACTTACCTGCAATATCTTCTGAATTTCTATCGAAATTTTCTTCATTTTCAAAAATCTCTGATACATTTGTTACTATCTGTGAAGAAGGTCTCTTAAATCTGAAGTTCTTAGCATATTTATCATCAATACATTTAATTATTCTAGAATCTAAATCTTCTACAATTTTACTGAATTCTTCAAAAGAATCGTCAAAAATTGTACCCGGTGAATAATACGGTTCTCCGTATTGGTCTTTAGAAAAATGAAATAACCTTAGTCTCTTTTCCATATTATTATCTCCTAAACATTAGATTATAACCTGTCCATTCATCAGCATTGGCAAGAGCCAATCGCGAAGTTGGGTGAGTTCTTGGTTTTGCCTTTGAACATTTTTCATTTGTTCAAGTAAGTTATCAATAATTGAATTAAATTTCAACAGAACATTTTGGGGAGGAAGTGAAACAGCCATATCAGTAAGAACTGATTGAGAAATGTTTTTCATGATAGTCCCTGCTGATTGATTTTTTAATACTTCTTCAACATGTTTTAAGTAGTAGAAAATCAAATTTTTATAAATCAAATCATTAACTTCTGATGCAATAATAAATCCAGAATATACAGTTTTCGCTTCAAGTTCTGACACTAAGCGTGTAGCTCCTGGAATACCACTTCGTGTGATTAAGATCATTCCCTCATTAACAATAAAATTTGTTGATTTATCATTTTCTAAAAATATTTCATCTAAATCTGTTTGGTTGATAAATATTGTTGATGATGATATATTTCTAACATTAATGATTTTAACTTTTTCACTTCCACTGGAAGTTTTTTCATAGTTAATACCATTTTTAAATTGTGCCATATCCCCCAACTTCTCCACTTCCCACCCCTCAGGGATTTCGCGTTTGAGTTCTGGGTTATAGACCATCTTTCCGCCTGATGATTTGTAGGGTTTGCCATTCTGGTCTGGGAAATCAAACTGCACAAACCAGTAGTCATAAAGGGTCTTAGCCATGGCTTCCAGCTCTTGGTTGATTTGGTTGTTAACACTTATCTTATTATCAAGTGATGTTAAAATTCTAACTATTGATTTCTGAAAGCTCACACTTTCCGGTATGTAAATTTTGTAATTTTTTATGTCATTAGAACTTAAATTCTTTCTCACACCTGATGATAATTTTCTTAAAGCATCATATTGTGTTTTTAAATAGTAATAAACATATTCAACATCTGCTAATTTTGTATCTAGTTCTATATTACAACAAGCCTGATTTGTTGTCATCGGTGCTTTTATTATTGAAAGATTTCCTCTAGTCTTTCCTTCTCCATACATAGCAATAGATATGGTGTTCTCAGGATAAATTCTTAAGCTAGTTTGTTCTAATGCTTCTTTTGAAATTTTTGTATTCGTATCAAAAATGTATTTTTCACCTAGTTGATCTGTTTTTAGCCAAGGAATAATTGGATTTTTCCAAAACTCTTTATTAGACTTTAGAGGTGTTAATCCACTCGAAACCCTAATAGACAGTTCTCCTAATGTCTTTTCTTTCCACTCACTCATACTTCAACCCCTTCATTTGCTCTTTAATCTCCTGCTCCAATTCATGCGATTGCTGAAAAAGATCTGAGAGCTTGTCTTGAAAGGCGGTCATCTTGGCTTCAAACTCTTCTGCTGTGATATCTACATAGTCGATCTTGATATCAAAGAATTGGCCTGCGCTGAGAGAGTAGTTTTTCTCCTTGATGTCCTCATAAGAGACAGTGACAGAAAAGTCCTCGACGGCTTCTTTCTTGATAAAGGTCTCGACGATCTTCTGCTCTTCCTCAGCAGAGAGCACGGTCTTTTGGTTCTTGCCTTCCTTGACCTTGGTTCCTAGATTTGATGCATCGATGAGGACGACATCGCCCTTGTTTTTCTTATCGATAAAGAGGATGGAGACGTTGGTACCTGTCGTCGCAAAGATATTGGATGGCATAGATACAACACCTGCCAGCATTTGATTGTCCACCAAGTGTTGGCGGATGGTCTTGTCAATTCCTGACTGAGCCGTGATAAAGCCTGTTGGTAGGACAACAGCTGCTTGACCATCTGGCTTCAAGGAGTAGATGATGTGCTGAACAAAGAGCTCGTAAATCGCCATCTTGTCCTTAGACTTGGCTGGAACCTTGGGCACACCTGCAAAGAAACGCTCACTGGCTTCTGGCAAGGTCTCCACTTGGTCACGCCACTCTGAAAAGTCTAGCTTGAAAGGAGGGTTAGACACGATATAGTCCATCTTTTCAGGATGGCGATTAGCGATGATAGTATTTCCCTGCACGATATTGTGAATGGAATGCTGCAGTCCGTTCAAGATCAGATTGAGACGGAGGAGATTAGACGATTTTTGTGAGATATCCTGACTATAGACAGTGGTCTTATCCACACCGATACGACTAGCCAGGTTCATAAGTAAGGTTCCCGAACCAGCTGACGGATCATAGATCCGCACGTTTGATGGTTGGTCATTTCCCACAAGGATATCAGCGATAATCTTAGCCACAGAGTGAGGTGTGTAGTACTCGGCGTACTTACCACCGCCGTCTTTGTTATAGTCCTTGATCATGTACTCAAAAAGTGTAGAGAAAAAGTCGAAACCTTGTGAAAAGATGGTCTCATCGAACTTCACTCGAGTAAGGAGATTGATGATAGCTTTTGCCACCTCGTTACGCTTACTACTATCTGAGATGGTATCAGTAATCAGACGCTCGTCAAAAAGACGAATAGCCGTATCTCCGTCCGTATGAACAGAGAAAATATCGTTATTATCAATGGCTATTTGGTTGAGAGTATTTTCAAAAGTTTCATAGAAAGTCGCTTCATTTTGCTGACGATGAAGGGTTTCGATCAACTGGTCTGGCTTGAGCCAAGCTGTGCTGGTACCGATAAATTTTAGAAGCCAAGTATAATCCTCTTCACTCATATCAATTAGTTTTTCATAACTATTTGAAGCGTCAATAGCTTTTGCCTGATATAAAAATTTGTCGTTTAAAAATTTATAGAGGAAAGACTGCGTAAGAAGTTTATACTCAGCTGCTTCTCCACCTAATCCAACATGCGTAAAAACAGCCTTCAAATCATCTACCAAGTTTTTTATTTGAGATTTAAATGTTTCACTCATAAAAGTTAATACTCCCGTTCATATTCTTCAAACAATGATTCAACTAAACGACCAACATCTTGCATTGACAATCTTCTATCAGATTGACTATCTAGGACTCCGTGTATGATTTCTTCTTCAATCAATCTCTTTAAATATCCTTCATTTTCTAATATTCCTTGGTTTTGACCGATTCTATAGTCTAATTTAACCTTAGAACCTTTGATAACATGGTAAATAGCTGGAAATTCACTGACCATAGTCGAGTTGGTCACATGCTTGTATGAACGAGCTGCCATTTCATCTCCGTTAAAGTTCATGGTCAAACGTCTCATACGAGTATAATAATCCTCCACTGACTTAAAAAGTTCTTCATAGTCTTTTTGGGTTTCCTTGATATTTTCCATTGTATAACCTTCTTGGCCATAGATGAAATGTTTTTGCATGATACGTTGGAATTCTTCGTAGAGAGAAACCCACTCAGGATCCTTTTCATCACGCTGTTTTTTAATCTTACCAGCTACCCGACGTCTCCAATCCTCCAGGTCATTGGCTGCTAGACGAAGTTCTTCCTCTGCAATCTTGACAAAACTAAAACTGGTCTCAGACATCGCTAAATTTAAGAGCGTTTGACTAGAAAAGTCAGCTGGTTTATCAATCAAGGACAGTGTCAGCATCCGTCTAGAGAGGATATTGAGCAAGATTGCGACCTGAGCAATGTCAATCTGCTCGATCAAGTGATGGTAACCAAGGAGACGAGCAATATTGTAATACTGCTTGATAGACTCCAAAGCTTTTCGTAGATCGATTAACTGCTTTCTATCCTTGATATCATTGATAGCTTGGGAAAAGTACTCCAGATTATCTGTTGGATAGTCAAGCAAGATTAGCTCAGTCTTGCTTAATTCATGAGAAATCTCGTCTGCAGGGACAAAGAGCGAGCCAAAAACATCCTCTCCATTTTCCCCAGTCAAGGCCGTATCATACTCTTGATTGAGTTCTTCCAGATAGGCACGATTGGTCCTGTCAAACTCTTTCGAAATATCCGCAAAGTCGATGACATAGCCAAAGAGATAGTCCTTGTAAGGACGATTGACACGGGTGAGAGTTTGTAAAAGGTTATGAGCCTTGATTTTACGCCCTAGGTAGAGACGTTTGAGACGAGGGGCATCAAAACCTGTCAAGAGCATGGAATAGACGATGATAAGGTCAATTTTGCCTTCTTTGTAAGCATCTACCTTTTCTTTTCTCTCTTCCTTGTCTCCCTCATCATGGAGGATGAGAGCAGAGGTCAAGTTGGTTGTTCCAGCTTTGCGTCGTTCTTCTAACTGTTTTTCAATTTCACGCGCCTGCTTTGACGAGTCACAGACGATCATGCCACCAATCGTCTGGTCATCAAAAATTTCATCACGTGCACGATTAAAGTCCTCGATGATAAAGTCTAACATAGGTTCTACATAACGAGGGTGAGCAAAGATATCCTCCTTGGACAAGCCTCCACGTTGGATCTCTTCATTAATGGATCTGAGATTGTCTTTATAAGAAGTCTCGATATCTTCTCGCATCAAACGTAGGGTAAAGCCATCATCGATAGACTGGTTGTAGTAGTATTTGTGGATATAGTCCCCAAAAATATCACGTGTAGTCGCATGATTTTCCTTGGTCTTGCCATCTTTCTTATAGGTAATCAATGGAGTCCCAGTCAAAGCAATCTTGATTGCATTGGTGTCTGCCTGATAGAGATTTGGTAGGTAGGAACCGCGTTCATTATAAGAGCGATGGGCTTCATCGATAAAGTAGATATTTTGACGATTGAGGTCATAACCAGAGCGGTCAGTCAAGTCTGAACTATCCTTGAACTTCTGGATATTGACCACAGCGACATCATAGCCATCTTGTTTTTGATTGAGCTCTTGAGGGCTGTTGATACGCTTAACCTTGAGCCCTCGTTTGGTAAATTCTTTAAAGGCTTGGTCTGCCAGATCCAGACGATCCACGACAAAGTAAAACTGAGAGACAATTCCCTGTTTTGAGAAATAATTGGTCAGATAGCAGATATTGAAGAAAGCCAAGGCTGTCTTCCCTGAACCTTGTGTATGCCAGATAACCCCTTTCTTGATACCCTTTGCGATCGTTTCCTCGATAGCTCTGGTCGCAAAATACTGAGGATAACGCATAACGTGCTTCTGTAGTTGCATCTGGCCATCCTTGCTCTCTTCCTCTACATAGACTAGTCCAAAACTAAGCATAAAGAGCAGGCGTCCTTTCTGATACAAGGAGGACAGAAAGGAATTACAAGGTGTGTCAGGGTTTAGATTTGTTGTAAATTCTGGCTGAGACTTGAGGGCAAAGTGGTTCATATCATCTAAGACGAAGTCGATTTGGTCCTCTGTTAAGGTTGCTAAGGAATGAAGAAAATCTTCTTCTCTTTCTTCCTTGAAAGCATTAAACTTGGTTTTTGAATAGGCATTTGAACCGTAGTAAGAGCCCTGTTTCTGTTGACCTTGTCCACTGATATAGGGCAAGTTATCAGACAGAGCTATCAACTGGGTGATATTGTTAAAACGGCGGAACTTGCGATTTTCAAAACGTTGTCTAGTTCTGTCTTGCTCCGACTGAATCCCCGTCTTGCCATCTCGAATCGCATTTGGCTGTTTCACTTCGATATAAGAAAGAGGCAGACCATTGATAAATACGACAATGTCAGGACGGAATTCATCCTGGCCATTTTTACAAGTGACTTCAAGCGCTACATGAAAAGTATTGGCTTCAGGGTTTTCCCAGTCAATATAAACGGTATCTTCCTGACCTTGCAGGCGTCTAAAGAAAGAACGTCCCAAGTCATTTTGATCTAGTTCCAACTTAATATTGGCCAGTTCTCTCTCAAAGTCTTCCTCTGTCAGGTAGTTGTTAAATTTTAAAAATTGCTCCTTAAAAACAGATACGAGGATATTGGTATCTGGATCTCGTTCTGCAATCTCCTTCCCATTACGGGGAAGATAGGTATAGCCCAGTCTCATAAGGTGTAGAGCTGCTGGAATTTGTACCCTGGTTAATTCAGAAAAATCTTTTCGTTTTGCCATTAAAAACCTTCTTATACTTTAAGTAAAATATTCATATCATGATATTCCCAAATTCTATACTAATCTCATTGTAACACATTTAAAGTTAGAATCCCATCATCTACTTCCCCTTCTGTAGCAAGTCAAATCTTTCGTCTATTAGTTACTTCTTCAATTCAGAAGAATAGTGAGAATTTCCCCATTCTGAGCATTTTCTATTTCGTGACGTTTCATAAATCGGATTAAGTATCTAAGAGCTGATTCCTTGTTTTCGTCGACTATAGGTCGACCTTTGTCCTTATAAGATAAGTAAATGTCATAATAAAACACCCCAAAAAGTTAGACACAAAAATCTAACTTTTTGGGGGGCATTTATATACTTTTTAAATATACCTAAATAGAAGTCTACAGATAAAGAAAAGTAAGCTGCCGAAACATTAGCAAAGATAATTTCTTTCCGCTTACAATCATTTAATAGTTGATGGAGTTTGGAACAAACGGTTTTTATGACACTTTCTTTGAGGAGCTTGTTAAAAAGTAGCTAGTATAAGGCAAGAACAGAGCAGTCATCAAAATGAAGCCCATAAACTTCATTTTTTCATCTATCTGTCTCCCCTTCGGCATTCCTCTCCTCCTTCTCCACAACAAACTCTCTGACCAAGCGGTAGATAACTGCGAAGATAGGCGTAAAGAAAATCATGCCGACCAAGCCAAAGAGGTTACCCCCAATCAGGGCTGCGGCAAGGGTAAAGAGAGTTGGGAGACCAACAGACTGGCCGACCACGCGCGGATAGATGATGTTACCCTCAATCAGCTGCACCAGCTGAAAGACTGCGATTGAAAGAAGGGCTTTCCAAGGGCTGTCGGTAAAGATAAAGATAGCTCCCAGAGCACAAGCCGAGAAGGGCCCAATGTAGGGAATGAAAGAGAGCACTCCAGCCAAAACCCCTGTCAGGGCAGCGTAAGGCAGGCCTGTCAGAGAATAGGCGATAAAGACCAAGACACCGACAATGACGGCCTCAATCATCTGCCCCATCAGGAACTTATCATAGGTCTCAACAATGACAGACCCCACATAGGATAGACGCTTCACAGCCTTCTCAGGAAGTAAAACCTGCAAAAGACGGCTTGTAATCGTCTGCAAATGCTCCTTGCTGCTCAAGAAGGCAAACATGAGAAAGATAGACATGATGACCGAGAAGAAATTGCCAAAGATGGCAGAGATATTGCCTGTCAGACTGCCCAGAAGAG
>ERZ773026.1691-NODE-1691-length-10975-cov-132.283516_pt1 | contig 10975 bp, 9 predicted proteins | sample MGYA00580838_ERZ773026 | MGnify/ENA primary metagenome ERZ773026 (study PRJEB29015, sample SAMEA2738006) | human oral metagenome | biome: human oral; feature: human-associated habitat; material: dental | place: China | collected 2055 ... | reverse complement strand
ACTGATGCTCTCCCACATGCACCCCCAGCTGGCCGAATTCTTCCACTACCGGCTGGCCCAGCAGGAACTCATGAAGGAACTGGGCGAATCCGGCGCCGCCCTGTCCATGCAGCAGGATCTGCGTGCCCTGCGCGGCTGGTACAAGCTGTTTGGCCAGCGTGTGGGTGGTCCCATCCTGGACATGGCCGAAGTGAGCAATCTGGTGGCCGGCACTGACGAGCGCCCGATCCGCTTGCGGCGCTATCGTCCGGACATCACGGCCATGGAAGCCCCTGCCCTCATCTACTTCCACGGCGGTGGCTGGAGCATGGGTGATCTGGACACGCACGATCGCGTCTGCCGTCGCCTGGCGCATGCCGCACAGGCCATCGTGATCGCCGTGGACTACGCGCTGGCGCCGGAACTGCCCTGGCCCCAGGCGCCGCACGACAGCATCGCAGCCACGCGCTGGGTCCTGCAAAACGCCGCCTCACTCGGCATCGACGCCCGACGGGTGGGCGTGGCCGGCGACAGCGCGGGTGGCAATCTGGCCGCTATCGTGGCACTGGCGTTGCCAGAGCTTGCCTGCCAGATCCTCATCTACCCGGCCACCGACCTGCGCAGCGGCTTCCATCCCCAATACCCATCGCTGCACGACAACGCCCAGCGCCCGCCGCTGACCACCGAACAGATGGCCGAGCACATGCGCCTTTATCTGGATGGCCAGGAAGCACATGCCCGACACCCGCAGGCCTCTCCCCTGCTGGCCCCCTCCCATCGCGGCACAGCTCCGGCGCTGATCATCACGGCAGAACTGGACCCGTTGCGCGACGATGGCGCGGCTTACGCGCAGAAGCTGGCCGCAGACGGCGTGGACGTGCTGCACCGCAACTACGCAGGCCTCACCCACGGCTTCATCGAGATGGCCGGTGTGCTGGACTGCGTGCCCGAGACCTTTGCGCTGATGGCGCAGTGGTTCCAGGCCTGCTGCCGGCAGGCCACCGCATCCGGTTCGGCCCGCCCGTCAGCATGATCCTGTCAGGCGCCCGAGGATGAGCCAGGGCGCCAAACAGGGCGCCGAACGACGCTCAGATCGACGTGTTCACCCGCACGCCCAGCCAGAACTGGCGTCCCAGCCCCTGATAGTCACGCACCGGCTCGATATCCCGATCCAGCGCGTTCAGCAGCTTCGCCTCCAGCTTCCAGCGCGTGTCCAGCTTCCAGTCAGCACGCAGATCCACCACGGCATAGCCGCCCAGACGCACATTGCCGTCCGGACGCGACCCCACGCGGGTGAGCGTCGCCCCGGTGCTCCAGCGGTCCGCCAGATAATCGGCCCCGATACTGGCCTGACGTGCGGCACGACGGTTCAGGCGCTGGCCGGTGCTGTCGTCCTTCGCATCCAGAAAGTCGAAGATGGCCGTCAGACGCACGAAGCCCCAGTCATGCGCGGTCTGGAGCGTTGCCCCTTTCAGGGTGGCGCGCGCCGTATTGGCTGCACACCCGAAATACCCGGCCGGGCAGGTGGTGCCGGTGCTGTCCGGATCATAGCCGATCAGGTCGCGGATGCGGTTACGATAGATCGTGATGCCCGCCCGCGTGTTGGAAGACTGCCAGACCAGACCCAGCTCGGCATTGCGGCCCTTTTCCGGCTGCAGCGTGCTCACGCCATAGTTCGGGTAGTACAGATCATTGAAGGTGGGCGCCCGGAAGCTCGTGCCCACCAGCGCCCGAACCTTCAGGCGATCCGTCAATGCCTGGCTGGCCCCCAGACTGCCCGTGGTCTGCCCCCCGTAGGCAGAGTTGTGGTCATGCCGCAGGCTGGCCTGCACATCCAGCGGGCCGAACTGCCCCGTATACCCGGCCAGCAGCGCCTGATTGTGCCGCGTGCGCTGTCCGGATGCGCCGGCCGCGCCGCTCGTGGCATAGCTGTTGCTGCCCACCTTCTCGTGCAGATATTCCCAGCCCAGCACCACCTGCTGGCCCGGCTGCAGGCGCAGCGTGTTCTGCCACGTCGCCTGATTGCGCGTCGTCCGGTAATGATCCGGTTGCACCGCACCGCTGCGGTCATCATCCACGCCATGCGCCAGCTGCGCCGACGTGATCCAGCGCGAGGCCAGCTCACCCCGATAGTCGAGGGCGGTGCTCGTGGTCCTGGCACGGCGACGGAAATCCGGCGAGGCATCCGACAGCCCGGTGGCTGCATCGAAGCGAGCGCTGTCGTACTGCGCATTCAGCCGGGCCTCGGTGGCCGTCAGCCCGATGCGATGCCCGCTTGCCGGCGACACCCCCACGTTCACCGTACCCATCGTGCGCTTGAAACCGTCCCGGTCAGGGTTGTAGTAACCATAGCGGTCGCCCGGGCGGATGGCCGATTCGCCACGATTCTGCTCATGCCCCACGCTGGCCGCATAGTCGATGGCGCCACTGGCACCGCTCAGGCCAATGCCCGCCTCACGCCCCCGATAGCCGCCCAGCGCCGCATGGGCCTGCAGGCGAGGCGCGCCCTTGCCACGCCGTGTGACCAGATTCACCACGCCGCCCACGGCATCCGCACCATACAGGCCCGACACCGGCCCCCGCACCACCTCGATATGATCGATCTGCGCCAGGTTCATGGAACCGAAATCGGCTTGCCCCAATGAGGCCGAGCCGATGCGCACGCCATCCAGCAGCACCACGACCCCGCCGGCTGCCACCCCGCGCAGGAAATAGCCACCGCTCTGGCCTGGCCCGCCATTGCGCGCCAGCTGCAGCCCGGCAAAGCGGCGCAGCGCATCGTCCACCGACGAAAGACCACTGTCCTCCAGCATCTGCCGGCTCACCAGCACCACGTCAGCCACACTGTCGGTGATCGGCTGCGCCTCGCGGGTGGCCGTCACCACCAGCGGCGCCAGCGCCGTCTGCTCTGCCGCCAGAGCCGTCGACATCCCGGCGCCCGAAAACATCACCAGCGCAACGGCCACGGCGGTCCCATGAAAACGAAACACCGGTTTTTTTTGGGAGAAATGATTATCAGTAGACATGTCGGCCAACGTAAAAGAAAGACACCGTAAAGAACAGACACGGATTGCCAGAAATTCTTCGCGTTCAATGATCGCACGCTTCCCGCCGCCCACCATGGCGTCCTGTCACGATCGTTATATAACCGTGTATATTTCGACTGTCTCCATTTCCACCCCATCCATGCAGGAGGACCTCTCCATGAAGAACATCGCCTTCCGGAAGCAGCTGCTGGCCCTGTCGGTCCTGTCGCTGGCTGCCGGTACCGCCCAGGCTGCCGAGATCACCGTTTCGGCCGCCGCCAGTCTCACCAACGCCTTCAAGGAAATCGCCCAGCGCTACGAAGCCAAGTACCCGGACGCCAAGGTCCAGCTGAACTTCGGCGCCTCCGGTGCCCTGCTGCAGCAGATGGCCAAAGGCGCCCCGGTCGACGTGTTCGCCTCGGCCGACCAGGCCACCATGGACAAGGCCGAGAAACAGGATCTGATCAATCCCAGGACCCGCCACAACTTCGCTCGGAACACCCTGGTCCTCATCGTGCCTGCCGACAGCACCCAGTCGCTCGACAAGCTGGCCGACCTGAAAAAGGCTTCCGTCCAGAAGATCGCCATCGGCAACCCGGCCAGCGTGCCGGTGGGCAACTACACCAAGGAAGTCCTGGAAGATGCCCGCCTGTGGAAGCCCGTCTCGGCCAAGGCTGTCAACACCCAGAACGTGCGTCAGTCGCTGGACTATGTGGCCCGGGGTGAAGTGGATGCCGGCTTTGTCTACGGCACCGACACCTACGTGATGAAGGACAAGGTCAAGACCGCCTTCGAGGTTCGCACCAAGACCCCCATCCTGTACCCGCTGGCCATCACCAAGGACAGCGCCCAGCCTGAAGAGGCACGCCGCTTCCAGGCCTTCGTGCTGGCCCCCGAGGGTCAGGAAGTGCTGGCCAGGTTCTTCTTCAAGAAGCCCTGACCCCGGCACGGCATGGAATCCGTCTGGCCAGCGCTACTACTGTCCCTGAAGGTGGCAGGCCTTGCCACCGCCATCGACCTGGTCCTGGGCGTGGCGGTGGGCTGGCTGCTGGCTCGACGGCGCTTTCCGGGGCGTGAGTTCCTGGATACGGTGCTCACGCTGCCCATGGTGCTGCCACCCACCGTGCTCGGCTACTACCTGCTGGTGCTCATAGGCCGGCACGGCTGGCTGGGCGGATGGCTGCACGACACTTTCGGCATCAACCTGATCTTCACCTGGCAGGGTGCCGTCATCGCCGCTTCGGTGGTGGCCTTCCCGCTGGTGTTCAAGCCCGCGCGCGCTGCCTTCGAGGCCGTCGACGGTCAGCTGGAACAGGCCGCCCGCATCCTGGGCATGAAGGAAGCCGCTGTCTTTTTCCGGATCACGCTGCCCCTGGCCTGGCGCGGCATCATGGCCGGCCTGCTGCTGGCCTTTGCCCGTGCCCTGGGCGAGTTCGGCGCCACCCTCATGGTGGCTGGCAGCATCCCCGGCAAGACACAGACACTGTCCATCGCTATCTACGAAGCCGTGCAGGCAGGCAAGGACGACACTGCCAATCTGCTGGTGCTGATCACCTCCATCGTCTGCGTCGCCGTCCTCCTGTCGGCCGGCAAGCTCGCCCCGGGGCGCATCGCTCACCGATGACCCCTTCCTTCGGCCCCTTCTCACGGGGCTGCCCCCTCTCCCCACATTCCCACCCCGCCCTGCCGTCGCCGTGAAGCTCGACCTCGACATCCGAAAGACGCTCACCTCCGCCACGTGCACCTTCACCCTGTCGGTGCAGCTGCAATCCGACCATGAGCGGATCGTGATCGTCGGCCCTTCCGGATCGGGCAAGAGCCTGACGCTGCAGGCCATCGCCGGGTTGCTCACCCCGGACGCCGGTCACATCCGGCTGGAGGGCAACACCCTGTACGACGCATCCAGCCAGATCTGCCTTCCCCCCCAGGCCCGACGACTGGCCTATGTCTTTCAGGACTACGCCCTCTTTCCGCACCTGACCGTCTACCAGAACGTGGCGTTCTCGCTCCGTCACGGCTGGCGCAATCCGCCCAGTCATCCCGAGCGCAGCCAATGGCACCCTTCGGTGGCACGCTGGCTTGATGCCTTCGGGCTGACCTCCCTGGCCAGCCAGTATCCATCCGAGCTGTCCGGCGGCCAGCGCCAGCGCACCGCCCTGGCCCGCGCCCTGGTCACCGAACCCCGGGCCCTGCTGCTGGACGAACCCTTCTCCGCCCTCGACCCCCACCTGCGCGCCACCATGCGCCAGGAGCTGCTGGCCCTGCAGCAACGCCTGCGCGTGCCCCTCATCCTCATCACCCACGACGCCGAAGACGCCAAGGTTCTGGGTCAGCACGTGGTGCAGATGCAGGACGGCCGCCTGCAGGGCTGAGCTCTCCATCAGCCAGGGCTTGCACACCCAACAGGCACGCGCGATCATCGACCCATGGATTCGCGTGACGTTGCCCCTTCGCTGCCCCAGTCCAACCCCGACACCGATGCCGTGCCGGACCTGCTGCGGCGCGCGGTCTCGGGCGTGCTGCGCAACGCGCAGAACGGCGACCTCCCGCTATTCGCCTGGACGCTGGGCATGCCCCAACCGGAACTGCTGGCCCTGCTGGCCCGGCTATTCCCCGAAGTCGACCCCGTCGAATCCATGCCCGATGCCCAGTACCAGAAGCTGCTGCGCATGTGCCCACAAGACTTCGCCGCCATGCTGACCTTGCTGCTGGCCAACCGTAATCCCGAGCAGCCCGAACGCCTCACCCGCTGGCTGGCCCACGCCATCGCGGCCGCCTGCTATGGTGAGCGCGAACTCTGGGAAGACTTGGACCTGGGCGGGCGCGACGATCTGGGTCAGCTGCTGCAACAGTACTTTCCCCCCCTGCACGCCCGCCTGCGCAACGGCCACAACTGGAAACAGGTCCTGCTGACCGAGTTCCACGCAACCTGACGCTCAACGGCAGCCCCTGGCTGCCAAGACCCTGGCCATCACTCCGGCATGGGGAGCCAGACCTGCCGCCCCAGGGAAAATGCCTTTCTTTCCCCTTGCGCCCCTCTCTTTTGCCTTGCCTCTCTCCACGACATGAGCACGCCTCAAGCAACTGCCACCGACGCCCCGAACACGACATTTGTCACGGATTCACCCACAAACCAGCACGTAGAATTGCACGGTTCCATCTGGATGACCATCGGCGGCGCCAACTTCGGTGGCGCAGGGCGTATCGGGCTGCTGGCCCAGATTGCCGAAAGTGGTTCCATCTCGAAGGCCGCCAAGGCCATCGGCATGAGCTACAAGGCAGCCTGGGATGCCATCGACGTCATGAACAACCTGGCTGGTCAGCCGCTCGTCGAGCGCACAGTGGGCGGCAAGGGCGGCGGGGGAACCCGCCTCACCCAGCGTGGCCAGCAACTCATCGACAATTTCAAGACTATCGAGAACGAACACCGTCGCTTTGTCGAACAGCTGTGCGCTCAGGCTGACGGCATTGCCGACGACTACCTTCTGATACGGAGAATGAGCATGAAGACCAGCGCGCGCAATCAGTTCCTAGGCAAAGTTTCCGCCGTCCACCGCGGTGCCGTCAACGATGAAATCGAACTCGACGTGAAAGGCGGCCACAAGGTGGTGGCCACCGTCACCCACGAAAGCGCCGAAAACCTGGGCCTGAAGGTTGGCGCCGAAGCCTTTGCCCTCGTCAAGGCCTCGTCCATCATCGTTGTGGCCGACAGCGAAGGGGCCCGTTTCTCGGCCCGCAACCACCTCACCGGCAAGATCAGCCGCGTGCAACCCGGTGCCGTCAACACCGAAGTGGTCATCGAAGTGAACGGCGGTGGCACCGTGGCCGCCATCGTCACCAACGAAAGCGCCCAGTCGCTGGGCCTGGCTGAAGGCGAGACGGCCAGCGCCATCTTCAAGGCCTCCAGCGTCATCATCGGCGTTCCGGCCTGATAAGCCCTTGTCTGGCCCCTGGCGGGCCAGATACCCCAGGCCCGGCCCCTGCACGGCAATCCACCCCCTGCGGGCGTCGGGCCTGTCGCATCAGGAACATCAGAAGCCTCAGGGCCCGTTGCCCGACAGCCCGTTCTCCACCGCGTAGACAGCAATCTGCACCCGGCTGGACAGATTCAGCTTCTTCAGGATGTTCTGCACGTGAATCTTCACCGTGCTCTCGGCCACATCCAGCCGCCGGGCAATTTCCTTGTTGCTCTCGCCTCGCGCCAGGCACTGCATGATCTCCCGCTCGCGCGCCGTCAGGTGCACCCGCTCGGGCGTTGCGCCCGACTGGATGGAGGGCGAGTCGGGCGGCGTCACGGTTGCGCCGTGCTGGCCACTGCCCTGCGAACGGAACTGCTCCACCAGCTTCATCGTCATCGACTCGGCAATGACGGGTTCGCCGCGCTTGGCCTTGCGGATGGCAGCCACCAGCGTCTCGGCCTCGACATTCTTCGTGAGATAGCCCACCGCACCGGCCCGCAGCGCCTCGCCCAGCTCCTCGGCCTCTTCCGAGACGGTCAGGATCACCACCTTCGACTGCGGCACATCCTGCGTGAGCAGATGCAGCGTCTCCAGCCCCGACAGCCCCGGCATGTTCAGATCCAGCAGGATCACGTCCGGGCGCAGCGCCTTGGCGCGCTTCAGCCCCTCCAGCCCGTCGGCCGCCTCGGCCACGATGCACAGGTCCTCCTCACGCTGCAGCAGCTGACGCACGCCGGAGCGGAACAGGTTGTGATCATCGACAAGCAGAATGCTGATGCTCATTTATCAGAACTGGAACTCAGGGCTCGACAAGATAACAGAACGGCAAACACTCAGGCCTCGGTAATCCGACCATTTCAGGACGCCAGCCGGTCGCTCTGCGACAGGTACAGGGAAACCTCCGTCCCCTGCCCCGGCGCGCTGCACATCTGCAGCTGCCCGCCCAGACGTGCCGCCCGTTCGCGCATGATCGACAGCCCCACATGGGTTTCACTGCGCTCGGCCACCTCTTTCGGATCATAACCCTCGCCGTCATCACGGATGCTCATGCCGAAATCACGGTGATTGTCGATGCGCACCGTCACCTTGCTGGCATACGCATGCTTGCGCACGTTGGAAAGCGCCTCCTGCAGAATGAACAGCACCTGAAGCTGCTGGTCAGGGTGCAGCGGTGCGCCGTCCCGGTCATCCAGATGCAGCTCCACGTTCAGCCCGGTCTGCCGGCGGAAGCGCCCGATCGTGTCATCCACCGCCTTGCGCAACGACTCCTCGCCCAGCCGGGTCCGGAAGTTCTGCAACAGCTCGCGCACATCCTGGTAGCTCTCGGAAACCCCCGTCTTCAGCAACGGCACGATTTCCTCCACCTCGTCCCAGCGGCGCTGCTGCACCGCACTGCCCAGCATCTGCGTCTGCAGGTTCAGGAAGTTCAACCCCTGGGCCAGACTGTCATGCAGCCCCTGCGCCACCAGATTGCGCTCCTCGGCCACGGCCAGCTGACGCGCCTTGATGCTCAGGCGCTGGTTGTCCAGCGCCGCCCCCAGGTGCTGCCCCAGCATCTCCAGCAGCTGAAGCTCGCGGGGCGACATCGTCGTGCGCTCGCGGAAATGCAGCGAAAAGGTGCCCAGCGTCGCCTCCGGCGTCACGATCTGGAAGACCGACACGGCCTGGAAACCATCGCGCATGCAGCCGATCTCCTCGGGGCGCGGCAGCTTGCGGAAGTCCCGGATGATCATCGTGCCGCGCTGCGTGGCCTCGCCGCAGAAGCAGGCATCGGTACGCATGCAGTGCTCGCTTTCCTGAAGTGCCGAAGAAAACCCCAGCGACACGACAATGTGCAGCCGCTCGCCCGACGGATCCAGCACCCGGATGCTGCCTGCCGCCGCATGGAACTCGTCCATCACCCGCTGCAGGAAGCCCCGGCACAGCGCCTCGATGTCGTTGGGCTTGTTCAGGAACGCCGTCATGCCGTAGAGCGCGCTCAGCTGCCGGTTCTGCCTTTCCAGCTCGGCCGTCTTCTGACGCACATGCTCGCCCAGGTCCTCGTACAGGCTCTGCAGCTCGTCCGCCATCCGGTTGAAGCCCTGGGCCAGCACGCCCAGTTCGTCGGTATTGTTGACGGGCACCCGCACCGAGAAGTCCCGGGCCGCCATCCGCTGGATACCGCCCTGCAGCGTCTGCACCGGCCGGATGATCCAGCGGTACAGCAGGAAGATCATTGCCATCGTGCCCAGGCAGGCCATCACGATCAGCACGCTCTGCAGGATCCGCAGCCGGGTTGTCTTGCTGGCGTTGCCGACCTCCAGTACGTGCACCAGCCGATCGGCCTCGGCCACGAAGCCCGGCAGCTGCGCCAGATAGGCCGTGCTGTCCCCCTCCACCAGCGCCTCGTGGGCCAGATCCGCCAGCTCATCCCAGCGGGTCGTCACGGCATGGAACTGCTGGCGCAGCGGCGCATCGGTGGACAGAAAGAGCGGCCTGCCCGGAAGGTCCCCCGCAAAATGCGCCAGGATGCGGCCCTGCTCCCGCAAGTCCACCACCACCTGGGCCTGAGCCGCCTCATCGTGCCGGAGCAGGTTCAGCCCGATACGGTTCGCGCGCATCCGCAGGCTGCCCGTCTCGTTGATGGCCGCTGCCGTGCCCGCCAGCTGCCACGACAGCCACAGCGTCCAGCCCACCATGCTCAGCACCAGCGACAGCGCCACCACGGAACTGATGACGATGCGCGTGGACAGCCGGTTCTTCCAGGCCGGCACGGCCGCCTTGGCCTGCGACGCCCCCGTCACCTGCACACCCTCCAGTGGGTGCTCGGAGCCTTCCAGGCGTCGTGGCCCGGCATCGCCATCCGCCGTGGATGCCGCGCTGTCGTCAGATACCGTCTCTTGCTCCGAAACGCCCCGTCGCACCACCGTTATATCTGGTTCAACATAACGACTGGAGGCGCCTGCCTGCGACAAGGTCCCGTCGCTCTTCGGCGAACCTGATGCCCGGTCATCCAGCGGCAGGGTGCTTTCCATGGAGGTGTCCGTCGAGGTGCCTCGGGGCGTTGCGCCTACTGCACCAATGGCGTGTCAGCCCCTTCCAGATCGATGCCTTCGATTTTGGCACGGCCCAGCAGAACCTGCACATACTGCCGCCAGGCCGCATCCCGGCTGGCTGCGGTCAGTGCCTGTGCGATCCCCTCCTGCACCTGCTCGAAGGGCAGCTGTTGCCCCTCGTGGCGGCGGTTGACCCGGATGATGTGCAGCCCGTAGCGGGTCTCGATCAGGCTGTCGGCAATGGTTCCGGGAGCAATGCGCCACAGCGCCGCCTCGAACTCCGGCACCGTCTCACCGCGCTGCATCCGCCCCAGTGCACCGCCGTTCTCTGCCGACGGGCAGTTGGAACGCTCCGCAGCCATTGCCTCGAATCGCTCGGGATGCTCCTGCAGCAGCGCCAGCGTCTCCTTCGCCACCAGCCGCAGCGCATCCAGCGGCGTGCGCTCATTCACGGCAAACAGGATATGGTCGGCATCCACCCATCCGCCCACCCGGAAACGCTCCGGATACTGCTCGTAATGACGCCGGCAACTGGCCTCGTCCACCACCGGCACCGTGACCTGCGTGGACAGCAGGTAATCGGCCGCTTCCTCGGCATCCGCCACCGGATGCCCCAGCTCCGCCGCTTCGTCCAGCATCACCCGCTTCAGTGCCAGGGCGATGCAGGCGCTGCGCAGCGGCTGCGGGGCGTCCTGATGGAAAGGCAGCTCGGCTGCCACCTCATCATCGGTGATCTCCACACCATTGACCTTGATCGACACGCAAAACTCCTGAAAATGATTGAGCCACGGAAGTCGTCCTTCCGTGGCCCGATGTCCGGCCCGCCTGATGATATCGGACGGCCGGGATCATGATGAAAGCCATCCGCTGCCGGACGCATCCGGCAGCGTGACGACAGCTTCAGCTCAGCGCTGGCGCACCAGCTGCCAGGCACGACCCAGGTAGGTCAGCGAGGCAAAGCCGCTCCAGACATGCA
>ERZ773026.1689-NODE-1689-length-10989-cov-13.997622_pt1 | contig 10989 bp, 11 predicted proteins | sample MGYA00580838_ERZ773026 | MGnify/ENA primary metagenome ERZ773026 (study PRJEB29015, sample SAMEA2738006) | human oral metagenome | biome: human oral; feature: human-associated habitat; material: dental | place: China | collected 2055 ... | reverse complement strand
TTAAAAACGTACCTGAAAAAGACAACTACTATATCAAGGTACCAGCTATCCTAGATGATGGAGGAGATGCCTAATGACTTTTAATAACAAAACGATTGAAGACTTGCACAACCTCCTTGTCTCTAAGGAAATTTCTGCAACTGAATTGACCCAAGCAACGCTTGAAGATATCAAATCTCGCGAGACAGCTATCAACGCTTTTGTTACCATCGCTGAGGAGCAAGCACTTGCCCAAGCTAAGGCTATTGATGAAGCTGGAATCGACGCCGACAATGTTCTTTCAGGAATTCCACTGGCTGTTAAGGATAATATCTCTACAGATGGTATCCTTACAACTGCTGCCTCAAAAATGCTCTACAACTACGAGCCAATCTTTGATGCAACAGCCGTTGCCAATGCCAAAGCTAAAGGCATGATTGTTGTCGGAAAAACCAATATGGACGAGTTTGCCATGGGTGGTTCTGGTGAGACTTCTCACTACGGTGCGACTAAAAATGCTTGGGACCACAGCAAGGTTCCTGGTGGTTCATCAAGCGGTTCTGCTGCAGCTGTAGCTTCTGGGCAAGTCCGCTTGTCACTTGGTTCTGATACTGGTGGTTCCATCCGCCAACCTGCCGCCTTCAACGGGATTGTTGGTCTCAAACCAACCTACGGAACGGTTTCTCGTTTCGGTCTCATTGCCTTCGGTAGCTCATTAGACCAGATTGGACCTTTTGCACCAACTGTTAAAGAAAATGCCCTCTTGCTCAATGCGATTGCCAGCGAAGATGCTAAAGACTCTACTTCTGCTCCTGTCCGCATTGCCGACTTTACTTCAAAAATTGGTCAAGACATCAAGGGAATGAAAATTGCTTTGCCTAAGGAATACCTTGGTGAAGGGATTGACCCAGAGGTTAAGGAAAACATTCTGAATGCAGCCAAACACTTCGAAAAACTTGGTGCTATCGTCGAAGAAGTCAGCCTTCCTCATTCTAAATACGGTGTTGCCGTTTACTATATCATCGCTTCATCAGAAGCCTCATCAAACTTGCAACGCTTTGACGGTATCCGTTATGGCTACCGCGCAGAAGATGCAAGTAACCTTGATGAAATCTATGTAAACAGCCGTAGCCAAGGTTTCGGTGAAGAAGTGAAACGCCGTATCATGCTAGGTACTTTCAGCCTTTCATCAGGTTACTACGATGCCTACTACAAAAAAGCTGGTCAGGTCCGTACCCTCATCATCCAAGATTTCGAAAACGTCTTTGCGGATTACGACTTGATTTTGGGACCAACTGCTCCAAGCGTTGCCTATGATTTGGACTCCCTCAACCATGACCCAGTTGCCATGTACTTGGCTGACCTCTTGACAATCCCAGTCAACTTGGCAGGTCTTCCAGGAATTTCGATTCCTGCTGGATTCTCTAAAGGTCTACCTGTCGGTCTGCAATTGATCGGTCCTAAGTACTCTGAGGAAACCATTTACCAAGCTGCTGCTGCCTTTGAAGCAACAACAGACTACCACAAACAACAACCCGTGATTTTTGGAGGTGACAACTAATGAACTTTGAAACAGTCATTGGACTTGAAGTCCACGTAGAGCTCAACACCAATTCAAAAATCTTCTCACCAACTTCTGCTCACTTTGGAAATGACCAAAATGCCAACACCAACGTGATTGACTGGTCCTTCCCAGGAGTTCTGCCAGTTCTCAATAAGGGTGTTGTCGATGCCGGTATCAAGGCTGCTCTTGCTCTTAACATGGACATCCATAAAAAAATGCACTTTGACCGCAAGAACTACTTCTATCCTGATAATCCAAAAGCCTACCAAATTTCTCAGTTTGATGAGCCAATCGGCTACAACGGCTGGATTGAAGTGGAGCTAGAAGACGGTACGACTAAGAAAATCGGTATCGAGCGCGCTCACTTGGAAGAAGATGCTGGTAAAAACACCCACGGTACAGATGGCTACTCTTATGTTGACCTCAACCGCCAAGGGGTACCTTTGATTGAGATTGTATCTGAAGCCGACATGCGCTCCCCAGAAGAAGCCTATGCTTATCTAACTGCCCTCAAGGAAGTCATCCAGTACGCTGGCATTTCTGACGTTAAGATGGAAGAAGGCTCGATGCGTGTGGATGCCAACATCTCCCTTCGTCCTTATGGTCAAGAGAAATTCGGTACCAAGACTGAGTTGAAAAACCTCAACTCCTTCTCAAACGTTCGCAAGGGTCTCGAATACGAAGTCCAACGTCAAGCTGAAATCCTTCGCTCAGGTGGTCAAATCCGCCAAGAAACACGCCGTTACGATGAAGCCAACAAAGCAACTATCCTCATGCGTGTTAAGGAAGGCGCTGCAGACTACCGCTACTTCCCAGAACCAGACCTCCCACTCTTTGAAATCTCAGATGAGTGGATTGAGGAAATGCGAACAGAATTGCCAGAGTTTCCAAAAGAACGCCGTGCACGCTACGTATCTGACCTTGGCTTGTCAGACTACGATGCTAGCCAGTTGACTGCAAACAAAGTCACTTCTGACTTCTTTGAAAAAGCTGTTGCCCTCGGTGGCGATGCCAAACAAGTCTCTAACTGGCTCCAAGGCGAAGTCGCTCAGTTCTTGAACGCTGAAGGTAAGACACTGGAACAAATCGAATTGACACCAGAAAACTTGGTTGAAATGATTGCCATCATCGAAGACGGCACTATCTCATCTAAGATTGCCAAGAAAGTCTTTGTCCACCTAGCTAAAAATGGTGGAGGTGCTCGTGAATACGTTGAAAAAGCTGGTTTAGTTCAAATTTCAGATCCTGATGTTTTGATTCCAATCATCCATCAAGTCTTTGCGGATAATGAAGCTGCTGTTGCCGACTTCAAGTCAGGAAAACGAAACGCTGACAAGGCCTTCACAGGATTCCTCATGAAGGCAACCAAAGGCCAAGCCAACCCACAAGTAGCCCTCAAACTGCTTGCCCAAGAATTGGCTAAGTTGAAAGATAGTGAGTGAAATATACTTTCGTTAATAACCCTTTCTACTAAAAAATAGAATACGGAGAATAAATGAACAAATTTTTACGGGTACTATTTATTTTAGTTATTGTCGCCATGTTGGGTGCTTCTGTTCTACAAATCTTTCTCCCATCATATATGGGAGAGCATTCTGGTTACGGTATTTCTGCAGGATGGCAAAGAGAAATTGGAATTTGGAATCTAGCCGTTTTAATTATTATTCTTGCTGTTAATATTAAATACGATTGGTTTTACCTGAGAATTGCCCTTCTTGCCCTCATCATTGGTGGTATAGGAATAGGAACAAATCATTTGTTAAATTTTATTGAATATCATTCTCCTGTTAATGCGATTGGTGCTATCGAGAATTATTTACTCGTATTTGGTTGGATTATAGGATGGTTTATTGAAAATAAAACTATAAAACTCAAAAACTCTTTATAGACATAAAATTTACCAAAAACTATTTTTGTACTCACATAGTTAGGAGACATATGAAAAAGTTATATACTCTTATCGCTACCTTCTTGCTTCTTATCTTTGTGACACCTCTTCAATCAATAGATGCGGGTGTCGGACATTCTCGAAGTGGTAGCTCTAGCCGCAGCAGCTCTCGAAGTAGTAGCAGTAGCCGAAGTCGTTCTAGTAGTAGTTCTTCTTCACGAAGCAGTTATCATTCTAACAATAGATACTCAAGTTCAGGAGGTTCTCTAGGGACCGGAATAAACATTCTTATCATGTTTGGTGTTGGGGCTTTCCTACTCTTCATGCTCATCAAATATTTGAGTGACCAAAATTCGTCATCTGGTAAATCATATGGAAACTCAACTGGATACAATGTTGAACCAACACTTCACCGTCGAGTTGAAAATAACACCTTGGCTATTAATCGTGTACACTATGGTGATCCAAACTTTGATGCGGATGCTTTCACTTCATGGGTTAGAGAAGTTTACATCCAATTACAGGCAGCCTGGACTAAAAAAGATTGGAATTTGGTGCGCTCACTTGAAAGTGCTAGCCTCTATTCTCAACACAGTGCTCAACTGGAAGACTATATCCAATCTCAAACAACGAATGTTTTGGAACGTGTTTACGTTGAAAATGTTCGAATCAAAGATTTCTACGAAAATCCAGATGGAAATGATACTTTAGTGGTTATCCTTTCATCTACTTTGAGAGACTATGTCATCGAAGATAAGACTCGTAAGGTTATCGAAGGAGATCCTCAACAAGATCTATTTACAGTTTATCAAATGAACTTCATCCGCAAACATGGTAGCCAAACTGAAAACAATGTTCAAGATGAAGCTGTTAGCGACCACTGTCCAAACTGTGGCGCTCCACTGAAAATATCAGCTATCAGCAAATGTGACTATTGTGGATCTGATATCACCCGTAGTCCAAACCAATGGGTTCTTGATACCTACGATGTTGTGGATGAAGACGAACTATATAATTAGGAGGAAATTATGGGATTTATTCGTGCCGCCCTTTCAGCTGGGCTAAATAGTTTTAATGATAGCAAATTCAAGGAAGCCGTTGTACTTCCAGACCACGTCTCTTCAGATGTTATGGCCATCAAGGGTCAGCTTCTTACAAAAGATCCCGACGGTAGTTCAAGACAAAGCAACCAAAATACTGGCCTTTTAACAGATGGTTCGGTGGTTATTGTCCCTCAAGGATATGTTGCTGTTCTTGTTAATAATGGTACCTTCCTAGGGGATGTCCTCGAAGCTGGAAGCCATGAATGGCGTGCAGGCGATAACGCTTGGCTTCTTGAAAAAGGTGGAATCAAGGGCACTTGGGAAAACTTCAAAAACCGCTTCTCATTTGGTGGACAAGTGGTTACCCAACAAGAAATCATCTTTATCCGTATGCAACCAATCGCAGGGAATAAATTTGGTACACAAAACGCTGTAGAATACTTCAGTGAACGTTACCAACAATTGCTCAATATCCGTTTTTACGGTTTGTTTGATATCAAAGTTGCTGATCCTGTACTTTTCTATGTCAGCTCCATCAGTCAACAAATTGAAGATCATAAACCATTTACAATCCAAGATATTGCTCAAGGAACACTTCGCCAAAATATTTCTCCTAAAATTGCAATCGCAATTGCCAAATTTACTAATGAGTACCGAGTTGATATCTATAGCCTCAATGCTAATCAAGATACTTTTAATGAAATCGCTAAACAAGAAGTCAACAAGGTATGGACTGGTCTTTACGGAATTGAAGTAACCAATATCCTTCTTGAAGACTTGAGCTACGACAAAGAAAGTCTTGAAATTGTTCGTAAGCTTGATAGCGAACTAGTTGCTATGAAATACAATACCATCGAAATTGAAGAACGTCGTGCTCGTAACGAAGCTCTCATTGCTGCTGCCAATAATGAAGGTAATGGCAATGGAATGAACATGATTATGGGGATGAACCTAGGACAAACACTTGGCGGTCAAATTAACCAGCAAGCTCAACCTTTGAATCCAAATCAAAGCTATACCCCAGTACAACCTGCTGATCCAAACCAAGCTTTGACTCCAGGACAAACTCCGAATCCTGAGCAAGTGTCTAGCCCAGTACAACCTGTAAATCCTGAACAAGCTACTAATCCAACAGTCACAAGTCCAGCAGAAGAGACAACTAATCCTGAACCAACGACTAATTCAGAACAAACCGCACGTAAAAACTTTTACATAGAAGTAGATGGAAAATATGTATTAGTAACTAGAAATGAAAATGGGGATATTGTACCCGTCAACTAGTTCATCTTCTCTGATATTTGAGAATTTTAGGCTATTATGATACAATAAAGAGTAAACTATTTATAAAAGAGGTATAAACATGATTGAAGCAAGTAAACTAAAGGCTGGTATGACCTTTGAAACAGCTGACGGAAAATTAATCCGCGTTTTGGAAGCTAGTCACCACAAACCAGGTAAAGGAAATACGATCATGCGTATGAAATTGCGTGATGTCCGCACTGGTTCTACTTTTGAAACAAGCTACCGTCCAGAGGAAAAATTTGAACAAGCGATCATCGAAACTGTACCAGCACAATACTTGTACAAAATGGATGAAACAGCTTACTTTATGAATACTGAAACTTACGACCAGTATGAAATTCCTGTTGCTAATGTTGAAAACGAATTGCTTTATATCCTTGAAAACTCTGATGTTAAAATCCAATTCTACGGAACTGAAGTAATCGGTGTAACAGTACCTACAACTGTTGAATTGACAGTTGCTGAGACTCAACCATCTATTAAAGGTGCTACTGTTACAGGTTCTGGTAAACCAGCAACTATGGAAACTGGTCTTGTCGTCAACGTTCCTGACTTTATCGAAGCAGGACAAAAACTTGTGATTAACACTGCTGAAGGAACTTACGTTTCTCGCGCTTAATCTCTAGAAAGAGGTCATTCTATGGGAATTGAAGAACAATTTGGCGAAATCGTTATCGCTCCACGTGTACTTGAAAAAATCATTGCCATCGCAACTGCTAAAGTTGAAGGTGTCCACTCATTTTCAAATAAATCCGTATCTGATACCCTATCAAAACTCTCTCTTGGTCGTGGCGTCTACTTAAAAGAAAGCAACGAAGAACTAACTGCTGACATCTATCTCTATCTTGAGTACGGTGTGAAGGTACCAAAAGTTGCTCTTGCTATTCAAAAAGCAGTCAAAGATGCTGTCCGTGATATGGCTGATGTGGAACTTGCTGCTGTCAACATCCATGTTGCAGGAATCGTTCCAGATAAAACACCAAAACCTGAGTTGAAAGATCTATTTAACGAGGACTTCCTCAATGACTAGTCCATTATTAGAATCTAGACGCGAACTTCGTAAATGCGCTTTTCAAGCTCTCATGAGCCTTGAATTCGGCACAGATATGGAAACAGCTTGTCACTTTGCCTACACGCATGACCGTGAAGATGCAGATGTGCAAATCCCTGCCTTTCTTCTGAATTTGGTTTCTGGTGTTCAAGCTCAAAAAGACGAGTTGGATAAACAAATCAACCAGCACCTCAAATCAGGCTGGACAGTTGAACGCTTGACCTTGGTCGAAAAAAACTTACTACGCTTGGGTATCTTTGAAATCACATCATTTGATACACCTCAGCTGGTAGCAGTCAATGAAGCCATTGAACTCGCTAAGAATTTTTCAGATCAAAAATCAGCCCGCTTTATCAACGGACTGCTTAGTCAATTTGTAACTGAAGAAAATGAATAATCAAAAGGTGTTTGGTCTTCCAAGCACCTTTTGACTTTCCCCTTTGCACAAAGTAGGAGCCACATAAAAACTAGAACTGGCAATCAGTTCTAGTTTTTGCGTATTCTGAAGAATTATACTCAATGAAAATCAAAGAGCAAACTAGAAAGCCAGCCGTAGGCTGCTCAAAAACACGGTTTTGAGGTTGTGGATAGAACTGACGAAGTCAGTAACATATATACGACAAGGCGAAGCTGACGTGGTTTGAATTTGATTTTCGAAGAGTATTAGTATTTTCTAAATCGTTGATAGCGCTCTTCCAACAACTCTTCTAGCGGTTTTTGTGAGAGTATAGATAGCTCAGCTTGGAGTTCTTTTTTGACAGTCTTAATCAGTTCTTTGCTCGAAAGTCCTGTTTCAGAAATCACCTTATCCACCACGGCCATCTCTAACAGCTCATGTGAAGTGATTTTCATCAGTTCTGCTGCTTCCATGGCACGACTACCATCCTTCCATAGAATGGAAGCAAAGCCTTCTGGACTGAGAATAGCATAGATAGAATTTTCCAGCATCCAGACACGGTCCGCGACAGCTAGAGCCAGAGCCCCGCCTGAACCACCTTCACCTATAATAATGGCGATAATAGGAACTTTCAGGTCACTCATTTCCATGAGATTGCGAGCGATGGCTTCTCCCTGTCCACGTTCTTCTGCTCCTACACCTGGATAAGCACCTGCTGTATTGATAAAAGTCACAACTGGACGGCCAAACTTTTCAGCCTGTTTCATCAAACGTAGGGCCTTGCGGTAGCCTTCTGGATGCGGTTGACCAAAATTCCGCTTGAGGTTATCTTGTAAACTCTTGCCTTTTTGGATACCAACCACTGTTACCGCTTGGTCCCCAAGCCAGCCGATACCACCAACAACTGCACCATCATCTCGAAAAGAACGGTCACCATGTAATTGGATAAATTCATCAAAAATGCCTGCCGCAAAGTCCAAGGTTGTCAAGCGACTCTGCTCACGCGCTTCTCTGACTATTTTTGCAATATTCATCTAGGACACCCTCCATGCAATCTGACTAGGCTAGCAATCGTATCTGGCAAATCTCTTCTTTTGACAATAGCATCCACAAAGCCATGTTCCAATAGGAATTCTGCCTTTTGGAAATCCTCAGGCAAGCTTTCACGAACCGTGTTTTCAATCACACGACGCCCAGCAAAACCGACCAAGCTCTGTGGTTCAGCTAGAATAATATCACCTTCCATAGCGAAAGAAGCTGTTACTCCACCTGTCGTTGGATCTGTCAAAATGGTCAGGTAAAAGAGACCAGCATTTGAATGCCGTTTAACTGCTGCAGAGATCTTGGCCATCTGCATGAGACTCATGATTCCTTCCTGCATACGGGCTCCACCAGAGGCTGTGAAGAGGACAACTGGCAATTTTTCGACAGTCGCATACTCAAACAAACGAGTGATTTTTTCCCCTACAACCGTACCCATAGATGCCATGATAAAGTTGGAATCCATAATCCCAAGAGCCACAGTCTGACCTTTAATAAGAGCAGTTCCTGTCACAACGGCTTCATCCAGACCTGTTTTTTCGCGCATAGTTGCTAGTTTCTTTTGATAACCAGGGAAATGCAAGGGATCCTTGCTTTGAATCCCTGTAAACAATTCCTTGAAGGTTCCCATATCAATCGTCAAAGCCAAGCGTTCTTGGGCAGAAATACGAAAGGTATAGCTACAATGTGGACAGATACGCTCACTTCCCAGATCCTTCTGATAGATGGTGTGCTTACAGCCTGGACACTTAGAAAATAATTCATCTGGAACCTCTGGCTTGGCTTGAGGTTTTTCCCTAACCGAACGATTGGGATTGATTCGAATATACTTATCTTTTTTACTAAATAGAGCCATTGATTCCCCTTTTCGGTTTAAACTCTTGAAGTCATTTTATTCTTTTTCTTGATATTTAGGTAAGAAGGTTTCCATCAAGAAGGAAGTATCATAATCTCCAGCAATGACATTACGATCTGAAATGAGGTCAAGCTGGAAATCAGCATTGGTCTGCACTCCTTCAATCTCTAATTCATAGAGGGCACGTTGCATTTTCATCAAGGCATCAAAACGGTTTTCACCGTGAACGATGATTTTAGCAATCATACTATCATAATAAGGCGGAATGGTATAGCCTGGATAAACTGCTGAATCCACGCGCAAGCCAACTCCTCCACTTGGCAAATAGAGATTGGTAATCTTACCTGGACTTGGAGCAAAGTTGAAGGCTGGATTTTCTGCATTGATTCGACACTCGATAGCATGACCTCGTAGGACAATATCTTCTTGCTTAACAGACAGGGGCTGACCCGCTGCAATACGAATCTGTTCCTTAACGATATCAACACCTGACACAAACTCTGTAACGGGATGCTCTACCTGAACACGTGTATTCATTTCCATGAAATAGAAATTGCCACTTGCTTCATCAAGCAGAAACTCAATGGTCCCTGCATTCTCATAGCCAACAGACTCTGCAGCTCGAACAGCAGCCGCACCGATTTCATGACGCAACGTTTTTCCGATTGCAATTGAAGGGCTTTCTTCCAAAACCTTTTGATTATTCCGTTGAAGAGAACAATCCCGTTCCCCCAAGTGAATCACATTCCCATGTTCATCTCCTAGGATTTGAACCTCGATGTGACGTGCTGGATAGATAACCCGTTCTATGTACATAGCACCATTGCCATAATTGGCCTTGGCCTCACTAGAGGCAGTTTCAAAGGCTGAAACGAGGTCTTCTGGTTTTTCAACCTTACGAATCCCTTTACCACCTCCACCTGCTGAAGCCTTGAGCATAACAGGATAGCCAATTTTTTCAGCAACAATCAAAGCTTCTTCAGAGTTATGCACTTCTCCATCCGAACCTGGAATGACAGGCACACCAGCTTTAATCATCTGAGCACGCGCATTGATCTTATCCCCCATCATATCCATAACATGACCAGATGGACCGATAAACTTGATACCAACTTCTTCACACATGGTTGCAAATTTGGAATTTTCACTGAGAAATCCAAAACCTGGGTGAATGGCTTCTGCCTCAGTCAAGACTGCAGCTGATAGAACCGCATTGATATTGAGATAAGACTCTGTTGCCTTGCCAGGGCCGATACAAACTGCTTCATCTGCCAAAAGCGTATGAAGGGCTTCCTTATCAGCAGTTGAATAAACCGCCACCGTCGCAATCCCCAATTCACGCGCCGCACGGATAATACGAACCGCAATTTCACCACGATTGGCAATTAAAATTTTACGAAACATGGAGAACCTCCTTAGTTCCCTATTGCAAAGGTAAGAGTACCACTAGCTGCAAGCTTGCCATCCACTTCAGCCTTTGCTTCAACCACAGCTATGGTGCCACGACGTTTTACAAAAGTCGCTGTCATAAGCAATTGGTCGCCTGGTACAACTTGCTTCTTGAATTTAACCTTGTCCATACCAGCGTAAAAGACTAGTTTCCCCTTATTTTCAGGCTTAGACAACTCCAACACACCAGCTGTTTGCGCCAATGCTTCCATGATCAGAACACCTGGCATAACTGGGTATTGAGGAAAATGACCGTTAAAGAAGGGCTCATTGATGGTCACATTTTTGATGGCAACAATGGCGTCTTCGCTCACTTCCAACACACGGTCCACTAGGAGCATAGGATAACGGTGGGGAAGAGCTTCTTTGATTCCTTGAATATCGATCATTTGATTCGTACCAATCCTTTACCAAACTCA
>ERZ773026.1688-NODE-1688-length-10993-cov-3.306455_pt1 | contig 10993 bp, 6 predicted proteins | sample MGYA00580838_ERZ773026 | MGnify/ENA primary metagenome ERZ773026 (study PRJEB29015, sample SAMEA2738006) | human oral metagenome | biome: human oral; feature: human-associated habitat; material: dental | place: China | collected 2055 ... | reverse complement strand
CTACTTCTACCATATACCGGTGCTTAACGGAGTGTATTTGCCAATGTTGCCTTTCTTAAAAGCAGCTGACGGTCGTATTCCTAACTTAGCAGGTATCAAATACACCTACGAGCCGCTATATGAGTACAACCAATGTATGCTCTATAACAATGGTAAGTATGATATGCTTTATGGCTTAGATGAGACTATCCTTAACGCCTTAGTGATGGGAGGAGCTCGCGGAGGTATCAGTGGTACAGGTAGTTATATAGGCAAGGTGTTAGTAGGTATTATAGACGAATATCACAAAGGCAATATTGCTAAAGCTGCCGAACTGCAAAACTACGCCCAAGATGTGATAAACGTAATTGCTAAATACCGCGGTAATATAGTATGTGGCAAACGCATAATGAAGCTGCTTGGCTTAGACTTAGGTATCAACCGTACACCTTTCCAAAACATCACCGATGAAGAGGAAGCTGTGATAAAGAAAGAGTTAGAAAGCATAGACTTTTTTAATAAATGCAATAAATAGTTTTTTAAAGAATAAATATAAAAAAGCCGACAATATCAGATTGTCGGCTTTTTTATTGATAAAACTTATTGTAGTTTCAATTCTTCTACTATCTTCTTAATCTTACCGTCTAATACCTTTTGGGTTTCTTCAAAGGCTTCTAAACCGCTGAGGGTAGTGTTTACGCTGAAGTAGAACTTGATTTTAGGCTCGGTACCGCTAGGGCGTGCTGCTATACGCGTACCTTTATCGGTGTGGTATATCAGTACATTCGATTTTGGTACATCAATTTCTTCTACTTTGCCAGTAAGAGGGTGGAATGCCTTAGATGACTGATAATCGCAGATAAGAGTTACCTTTTCACCATTGATTTCCTTAAGCGGATTTTCGCGTAAGTCTATCATCATTTGGGCTATCTCTTGAGAGCCTGAAATACCTTTCTTCACTAACGAAATGAGGTATTCCTTATAGAAACCATACTTAGTATAAGCGTGTAGCAATTCTTTGTAGAAAGTACTGCCTTTTGCTTTGGCATCGGCAGCTATCTCGCAAGCTAATAGGGTAGCGGTAACAGCATCTTTATCGCGTACAAAATCACCGACCATATAACCAAAACTTTCTTCACCACCGCCTATAAAAGTAAGCTCAGGGAAGTCTTTTATCATTTTGGCAATCCATTTGAAGCCTGTCAGACCTTCTTTATATTCTACTTTGTAAGCATCGGCAATTGCTTTTACCATAGGAGTAGAAACAATAGTAGAAGCTACAAATTCATTGCCTTTGAAGCCTTTTTTGCTTTGATGAGCCAAAAGGAAGTCGGTCATCATTACCATTGTTTGGTTTCCGTTTAATAGTACCATTTTACCATTAAGGTCGCGTACGGCTATGCCTATACGGTCGCAGTCAGGGTCAGTACCGATAACAATATCGGCATTGAGCTCATCAGCTTTTTTAAGGGCTATAGTTAGTGCTTCAGGTTCTTCAGGGTTAGGCGATTTCACTGTAGGGAAATTGCCGTCAGGTACTGCTTGTTCTTCTACAATATGCACGTTGGTATAGCCCGCGCGTTTGAGCACTTCGGGCACCATAGTGATAGAAGTACCGTGCAATGAAGTAAATACAATCTTAAGGTTTTCTTTATGGGCTACTTTAAAGTCAGCGTGCTTAATAGAGGCTTCGGCAAAAGCGTTGTCAAGCTCTTTATCGATGTAGTGAATAAGACTCTCATCAGCATTGAACTTAATGTCTTTGAAGTCGATAGCATCGATAGCTTTCATTATCTCGCCGTCTTGTGGAGGCACTGTTTGTCCGCCGTCTTCCCAATATACTTTATAGCCGTTGTATTCTGGTGGGTTGTGCGAAGCAGTAAGTACTATACCTGCTTGGCAACCTAAGTAACGCACAGAGAATGAAAGCTCTGGAGTAGGACGTAGGTCAGAGAAGAGGAATACTTTGATGCCGTTAGCCGCAAATACATCGGCTACTATTTTGGCAAATTTCTTAGAGTTGTTGCGACAGTCGTGAGCGATAGCTACTTTTATTTCTTTATTAGGGAACGACTGGTGGAGGTAGTTGCTCAAACCTTGAGTATTTTTGCCGAGCGTATATTTATTGATACGATTCGTACCGATGCCCATAATACCGCGCATTCCTCCGGTACCAAATTCTAAGTTTTTGTGGAAAGCCTCATTTAGTTCATCAGGATTACCATCAATGAGGGCTTGTACCGTAGCTTTGGTTTCTGCATCAAAAGTGTCAGAAAGCCACGTTTTAGCTGTTTCAATACTTTTCATAAAATCAAATTTATTTATAAGCTAATAGTTGCTACTACTAGCGTTGTTTTCTTCAGCAAAGATACAAATAATATTTGAATTAGCAAATTTGTTAAGTAGCAAATTTTTAATTTTCTAACTCCTTAATTGATGTGTCGGCTAATTTCTTGTACTCGCCCCACGCCTCAATAAGTAGAAACTCCATTGGCTTATTGTCTTTTTTTCGTACTAAATCGTGAAAATCAGGGCGCTCCATTACAAAATAGGCCAAAACATTTATCTCTTCTTCATTCAGTTTGAGGTCTTTTTTCATAAAATCGCTTAGGTGCGCTACTATGTACTCGGCTACTATCAAATTCTTTTCGTTAGCAACTACTTTTTTGAGTATTTTGGTTTTTCCTGTGATAGCATTCACAACCAAATCAATACTCAATACTCCGCCTCCGCTGTGGGTAGCGCTGTAAAGGCGTTTCTCGGCAAAGGTGCGTTCTATGGGTTTGTGCTGCAATATGCCTAAATCTTGTGCCGTAATCTTGCGGTATTTTGATACTTCTACCCCCTCTAACTGATTGATATCCTCTTTCATAGCGATGAGTATCCCCGAAAAACCAAAATCGGCTTTTACTACCTTGTGGAAAGTAGTTTGCATCCCTACGTAGCTAATCTTTAGCGTGCTGTTTTCGCGAGCACTGAGGCTAAAATAGCCATTAGCATCGGTGGTGGTTATCGCATTGTTGTGCATATTGAGCACGTGCGCCCCCACTAGCGGAATGGTGTCGTGCATAACCCTACCGCGTATAGCCGACTGCCCCTGAGCCGTTAGCCCCCAGCAACTTGCTATGATTAAGAAATACAAAAAACGCATAGTAATTATGAATTTTCAATTAATTAAAGCTTCTTTTTCGCCAAAAGAGCATTATCAGGAAGCCTACAAGGGCACCCCCTACGTGGGCAAAGTGAGCGATATTACCTCCGAAAATAGGGGTGCCGGTAACCCCTGAAAAGAGGTCTAAAGCCACAATGATTGGTATGAAATAGCGCGCTGCAATAGGGTAGGGCACAAAGAAAAGCATTAGCTTAGCATCAGGGAAAAACATTGCAAAAGCTACTAAAATACCATAGATAGCCCCTGAAGCCCCCACAGTATATGACCTGAGAGTATCGTACATACTTTGGTAGGTGCTGTAGTTGATGATGTTACCCCATTCGGGCGAGTACTTGCCTTCGCGTATGAGTCCGATAGTCTCTTCAGCAGGAATGCCTACCTCGGCTAAAGCATTTACCGCTTGGTGTACGTAGTAATAATTAACTCCTGTTTGTAGCAAGGCCGCCCCTATACCACAAGAAAAGTAGAAAAACAGAAACTTATTACGCCCCCATATATTTTCGAGTGGTGTGCCGAATGCCCACAGAGCATACATATTAAAAAGCAAATGGAAGATACCCCCGTGCATAAACATATAGCTGAGGTACTGCCACCAATGGAAGGAAGGCATTTCGTAATAATGCAGCGAAAACAAGTACGTCAGATTCGTCTGCGGCAAAAATAACCCCTTTTCATTCAATACCATAAGGACTAAAACCAAAGTATTGATGATAATGAGGTGCAAAACTGTTTTTGATATTCGTTCCATATTTTTCTTGATAAGTTAATTAACCAAACGGTCTATTTCATTTACTGATAAGTTGTAATAAATACGTTTTCCAAAAGGCGAAATTAATACTTCTTGACAACTAAACAAATTATTTATCAAACTTTCTTGTTCCTCTTCACTGAGCACCTGTCCCGTTTTGATGGCTAAACTCTTGCTTAGGGTCTTTGCAAAGGCTTCTTTCTGAGTGTTTTCGGTAGTAGGTAATAGCTCAATATGCTGCTGAATGAGTTCGTTGAAAATATTAGGTATCTGACTGTCTGTCAGGTGTAAAGGAATGCCGCTAAGCACTATTTTGTCATCTTCAATAGCAAACATAAAACCTATGCTCTCAAAGAGGGGTTGCAGTTGTGTTATCACCTGCAATTCGTGTGCCGAAAAGGAAAGCTCGTAAGGGAACATCAGTTGCTGACTGGCAGTGTGCGCCCTCTCTAAACTCTTCATAAATCCCTCGTACAGCACGCGCTGGTGAGCCCTGTTGCTGTTGATGATAATCAGTTCGCCCCCCAAAGTAGTGATGAGGTATTTTTTAGCTAAACTGATGATTTTCTTTCCCTGAGGCTTAGCAGGTTCAGCCTCGAAGAGCGTGCTTTCTACCGCTTCAGCAGTCGTATTGATAGCCGACTCGATACCGGTATACAGGCTTTCCCATTGGGCGGTTTTCTTCTGAAAACTGAAGCTATTGCCGCCCCCACCGCCGCTACTCTTTACCGCAGGCGTTTCCATCTTAAAAGGATTGAAGTCGGGGTCTACCTCTATTTTTGGGAAAGACGGTTCTTTATCCTTGTACTGATAAGGAATATCGAAAGTGGGGTCTTTAGTAAAATCGAGGGTAGGAGCAATGCTAAACTGCCCCAAACTGTGCTTTATTGCCGACTTTAGCAGGGCGTAGATGCTGTGCTCTTCTTCAAACTTTATTTCGGTTTTAGTAGGGTGTATGTTAATGTCGATAGTAGCAGGGTCTACCTCTAAACAAATGAAAAACTCAGGTTTTTGGTCAGGGCGTATCAACCCCTCGTAGGCAGCGGTGATAGCGTGGTTCAGATATTGGTTCTTCACAAAACGGTGATTAACCATCAAAAACTGCAGTTGCTTGCCCTTAGGCAGGTACTCAGGTTTTACTATAAAACCGCTGATTTTTACCACCGGAGTATCCTCGCTGATAATAGGTACTAATTTTTCGTTAGTACGTCCGCCAAACAGATGCACGATGCGCTGACGGAAGTTGGCAGGAGGCAGGTTATACAGCTCGTTGCCGTTGTTGTACAGATAGAAATGAATAGAGGGGTGTGCCAAAGCTACTCGGTGAAACTCATCGAGTATATGGCGCATCTCTACACTATCGCTTTTTAGAAAGTTGCGGCGAGCAGGTATGTTGAAAAATAGGTTTTTCATCGCTATACTTGTGCCGTTGTTGCACACACAAGGCTCTTGTCGGGTTATTTTGCTGCCTTCTATATGTATTTCGGTGCCTAATTCGTCCTCTTGGCGCTTGGTTTGCATCTCAATATGGGCAATAGCTGCTATTGAGGCAAGGGCTTCGCCTCTGAACCCTTTAGTTTGTAGCTGAAAAAGGTCTTCGGCGCGCTGTATTTTGGAGGTAGCGTGCCTTTCAAACGACAAACGCGCATCGGTAGTACTCATACCTATACCATTATCAATAACCTGCACGAGGGTTTTGCCTGCTTCTTTTATAAGCAGTTTGATGACGGTAGCCTTAGCGTCGATAGCGTTTTCCATCAGCTCTTTTACTGCCGATGCCGGACGCTGTATCACCTCGCCAGCCGCTATCTGGTTTGCTACGTGGTCGGGGAGTAATTTTATTATATCTGACATATTTTTTTGATTAGTAAATTAGTAAATTAGCAAATTTTTCTTTTATACCTTCCCTTTACTTTGGATATACTTACACTATAGGATCACCGAAGGATCACCGAAGGATGAGCCTCTAATCTTAGTACATCTAATCAGCTAATTCTCATAAAAATTTGTGCAAATATAAAAAAAGTCTTACTTTCGCAGAAAAATATTTTGAAAATGAAGCATTTATTTATCTGTATATTAGTCGCTATTAGTTTGAATTCTTGTGTTAAAGAAGTTGAAGAACAAATAGTTACGGGCTCTGACTACACAGGCTCTGACACCGATTTGCGCATACGCGACTTTATATGGAAAGGACTTAATCAGTACTATTTGTGGCAAGAAGAGGTTAGCAATCTGCAAGATAACCGTTTCGGAAAACTCTCGACTACTAAAGCAGAAAAGAACACTGATTATACTAAATTCCTTAAGAGTTTCGGCAGTCCTGAAGCTCTTTTCTACAGAGGTTTGCTCAATAAATACAAACAAATAGACCGCTTTAGCTATATCACCGATGATTATGTGAAGTTAGAAAACCAGTTCAAAGGTATTTCGGCAAGTACGGGTATGGACTCTCAATATGTATTGATGAGGAACGGGGTTAATGCTGCGGGCTTTGTGAATTATGTGATACCTAATTCCGATGCCGATAAACAAGGTCTGAAAAGAGGTGATATCTTTCTCACTATCAACGGGCAGCGCATCACGAAAACTAATATAAACGAACTACTGAAGAACAAAACCTATACTATTGATATTTATCGTATCGACCAGCAAGGCATATTGCAGTCTACAGGGCATACCGTTACGCTACACAACACCGAAACGCCAGAAAACCCTGTGCTGATAAAAAAGGTTATCACAATTGGGCAGCATAAGATTGCCTACCTGATGTACAACGCTTTTATAGCTAATTATAACAAGGAACTGAATGAGGCTTTTGCCGAGTTTAAGGCGGCAGGAGCTACTGACTTAGTACTCGACTTGCGCTACAATGGCGGGGGGAGTATAGATACAGCGGTATATTTGGCATCGATGATAGCAGGGCAACACCAAGGGCAGCTTTTTGTTAAAGAGAAATGGAATACTAAGATGCAAGCCGCAGCCAACTTGCAAGGGGCTACGGTGCAGTATTTAACCGATAAGATGAAAGACGGTACCCCCATACACAGCTTGCAGCTTTCTAAGCTATACGTGCTGACTACCGAGCGCACTGCTTCCGCCAGCGAATTGGTAATTAACGGCTTGAAGCCCTATATGCCTATAACACAAATAGGACAGACTACGGTGGGTAAGAACCAAGGCTCTATCACTATTTATGATTATATAGACAAAGCTGGAAAGGTAAAGAACCCTAAACACAAATGGGCTATGCAGCCTATAGTGCTCAGTATAGAGAACTCTAAAGGCTTTAGCGATTATACTAAGGGGTTAGTGCCCGACATACCTATGGAAGAAGATTTAGCTAACATTGGCACTCTCGGCGACCCTACCGAACCTTTCTTAGCCGAAGCTATAGCGCAAATAACTGGTAGCCGTAGCGCAGCCCAGAGCCGCAGACCCAGTGTAACTCCTTTCTCTTATGAGGTTTTGACAACCTCTAAAGACGCCTATTTCGGGTATAACGAAATGTATAAGTAAAGACAAAAGACAAAAAACGAAATGAATAAACTTTACGAACTTAAAGTTGCTAAAATAACACACCTTACTACTTCATCGGTGATGATTACCTTTGAAGTGCCTGACCTCTTGCGCAAAGTTTTTAGTTTTGAGGCAGGCGAGTACCTCACCCTACAGCAAACTATCAATGGAGAGAAAGTGCGTCGCGCTTACTCTATCTGCTCAGGCGTTAATGAAGGCGAGCTGAGTGTGGCGGTGAAGCGCGTGCCCAATGGGGTGTTTTCTACCTACGCTACCCAAGAACTCAAAGAAGGTGATACTATAGAGGTGATGCCTCCGATGGGTTCATTTGTGTTCTTCTACGATATTTTTGGTAATAGGGATATTATGCTCTTTTCGGCTGGTAGTGGGGTAACCCCTATGATGAGCATTGCCAAGACGGCTTTGGCGATGACACAAATAAAAGTAGTGTTCGTCTATGGCAATAAATCTAAAGAGGAAACATTGTTTTTTGATGAGATTGAAGCGCTAAAGGCGCAATATCCTGAGCGTTTCAAGGTGCATTACGCCTTTAGTCAAGAGCCTTGGGGCGACCACTATAAGGGGCGTATCAATGATAAGATAGTAAATGAACTATTTGATAAATATAAAGACTTCAACTGGGGGCGCTATTACGCTTGTGGCCCTACCCAATTAGTGAAAGACCTGCGAGAGATGCTTTTGCTTAGAGGTATAGATAAAGACCGTATTTTTACTGAGCTCTTCGAGGCATCGCCTGCTGATACCGACTACAGTCAGCTACAGGGTAATGTAGAAATCACACTGCGATTGGGTGGACAAACGCATACTTTTGAGAGTGCTAAAAACCAGACGCTGCTCAGTTCGGCACTGATGCGAGGTTATGATGCGCCTTATTCTTGCTTAAATGGTGTGTGCAGCAGCTGTGTAGCCAAAGTAGAGGAGGGGGAAGCCAAAATGGCAAAGAATGAAACCCTAAGCGAAAAAGAGGTTGCCGACGGCTATATACTAAGCTGCCAAGCGTATGCTACTACCAATAAGATAAAAATAAAATTTGAGAATTAACATTTTTTATTTGTTAATTGATAAATATTTTGTAATTTCGCACCTTGAAAATGATACAATAAAACAAAGGGATAAGTTATGGTACACATAATAATTTTTATTGATGATATCATAATAAAAAGCAATCTTAATGAAGGACAGCAAAGGTATAAAACTCGTACCTTTGCCGCCCTTTGTTATGAATAAACGCGAATAAAAGAGAAATAAAATAGACTATGAAAAATGTATTTTTTAGGATAATGCTTATTGCATTATTATTTTCTCTGGGCAAAGTATCTGCTCAGTCTATGCTATCGCAACTGTTAGCTGAAGACCCAGTACACTTTGCTAACAGAAATTTTGAAGCAGGAACACTGACAGTAAGTGTTACCCTGCCTTCAGCTAGTTCAGCTATTACAGTAACCTTTCCTACAGGAATTGAGTATGTAGCTAGCTCACTACATAAAGTTAGTGGTACACCTACAATATCACACGTAGGTTCTTCACCAGCAGGGGCTCCTAAGTTTACTATTTCAGGAGCAGGCTCTCTTACTTTTACTATTAAAAGGAAAGTAACTAAAGCTGCCTTAGCAGGTTTGCAAGCAGGAGGTACTATTTTTAAAGATAAGGTAGAAGCCACTTCTGGTGCTCAGGTAGATACTAAAGACTCTAACCAGTATACTCTACCTATACCTAATATAGTAGTACAGTTAGCAGAGCCTAACCATACTAATGCTTCAGGTAGTAGTGTTAAGACTTTTGAACTTAGAAATACAGGAGCAGGAACTGTAAAAGAAATTTATTTTTCTGTAAAGTATCCAACTGGTGTTACAGGTACCGAACTAATTTACAATGGTAACCCAATAGCTTCAGTAGGTACTGTACCTGCTGGAGTAGGGAAAAATGGAGGGGCTGCCCTATATAAAATAGTATCAGCTACAGGTGGTTTTAAACTAAATGACGAAATCACTATCACTGAAAAATATACTGTAACGGGCTGTCAGCCAAACCGCCAAATAGTATACGAAGCTTATTGGGGCGAGAATGCCTCAGTATTGTACCAAGCACGCGATAAAGGACGTGCTATCAATGTAACTACAGGTACACCTAATATAGTATTGGATGAAGATAGTAATCATACCTATTTTGAATGGGGTGATGGACTTTGTGGTACTACTTTAGGAACCTTTACAGTTCAATATATCAATAATGGTTCTGGTAATGCAACTGCTTATGATATACAAGTAAATATTACCCCTTATCTTGCAGGTAAGAAATTTAGAAATCATAAACCTACTAATTTTCGTATTGTAGCTACTGATGGAACTGAAATTCCTATTAATTCAATGACCCCTAATGGAAACGAAATAGATGAAAGACAAGTGCCTTTAAAAGATTTGGCAGCTTTGTCTAATACTACTTTAGGAACGAAAGATATAGGACTTAAAGATATAGATGGTGATGGTTTTAGAGATGACTTACCTAAAGATGCTAAACTCAAGATACGCTTCGATATGGTTAAAAATCAAGGAGTGAAGTGTTTGCAGGAAGACGATAGAGCTTTTAGTGTCTCTCCTCATAGTAATATCCAATATAAGGATGCTTGTGGAGCTGATAAAAAATCAGATATACATGTACTTACTAATTACACTTTCAGACGTCTGATATTGTCAGTAGTAGATGCTGCTAAATTTCCTGTAGAACTTCCTCAAAATACTCCAAGATTTGGGTATATCATCTTTGGGAATCATAGTTATATAACATTAGAAAGATTAAAAGGTCAACCATATAAAAATAATGATAAACGCTTTAGATATGAAATAAAACTTCCTGCAGGTGTAAGTATGCAGAATGTAAAGTTTCATAGAGGCGATGATTATGGTGCACCTACATCAATACTTCCTATAAATTTACCTAATGTGGTATCAGGAGGCACCTTCTCTTATACGACTACAAATACAGAAAAAGGATATGTTACTTTTGATTTACTCTTGACAACCCCTTGTGCTTCAGGAAATATAGAAGTAGAATATAAGATTTCTCATTTAGATAAAAATGGAGATGGTTCTTATTGTGAAATACCCTTATTGTGCAATAAGAAGCAGATTAACGCTATTTGTCCAGGGACTTGTAGTAATAATGGACCAAGGATGCTCAACACAAAAACTGAACGTGCTGAAAATTCTTATGGTTGGACAGATTACTTGATGACTACACGTGTAACACGTTCGCAAGTTTCAGAAACTGAACGCCAAAGAGCGTTATATCTCGATGATATAGAGGTAACTGCGGAAGGGCAACAAGGAAGTTTATCTAGTGACAATTTATACTATCATGCAGCTATAATTAAAGAAGCTCAGCTTTTACCTAAAAAAATTGAAGTGAAAGTAGGTACAAATCCTGTAGTAACACTTCAAGCTACAGCTCCAGGAGTATTGACAAAAGTTTCTGATAGCCAAGGGAATTATTTTCGTTGGAACCTTACTTCTGCTTTACCATTAGGAACAATTGCTGCTAATGAAAAATTTACGGTA
>ERZ773026.1687-NODE-1687-length-10996-cov-23.757792_pt1 | contig 10996 bp, 10 predicted proteins | sample MGYA00580838_ERZ773026 | MGnify/ENA primary metagenome ERZ773026 (study PRJEB29015, sample SAMEA2738006) | human oral metagenome | biome: human oral; feature: human-associated habitat; material: dental | place: China | collected 2055 ... | reverse complement strand
ATTCCATTCGACCAAGAGTTCAAAATAACGCTCAAACTGGTCTTTCTGGCGGTCGTTCAGCTCGATTCCCTGCTGGCTCAATAGCTGGTAAAATTCTTGCGGTGTCATAGTTTCATCCTTGTCTGTCAATGTTCATTCTATTATATCATAAAAAGGAGACCCCCAGTTCAAGAGGGAATCTTTTATATCATTCCGGATTAATCTTAGAAACATATTCGAGCTCCTTTATTGCGGGTTGATGGTAGAGAAAGAGAGCGCTAATACTGATACAAAATCCTGCAATGATGAGAAGAAGTCCATAACCTCGGCCACTTCCTGTTCCAATGATGGAGCCGATCCAAGTGGTCAATGCTCCTTTAGGTAGGAGGAGTGGTTTAAAGAAGCTATCGGCCACCCAGCCCATGCTGGCATAGGCGATGACGTAACCGAACTGAGAGATGATTCCGATTGTCCCCCAAGCTTTTCCTTGCTCACTCTTATCTATGTTTAAGCGAATCAAATAATCAATAGCAGTATTCGCAAAAGGCAGAGACATAAACAGTAAGAAGCCAAAAAAGCAAATCCAGACTAGGTTTTCTTTACTGCCCATACCTGCCATAAAGATTCCCAATAAACCTAATGACAGACTAAGAATCAAATGAAAATGCCTTTTAATGGAAAAGATTCCTAAGATAAGTCCGCCAAGGAGCATACCGCTACTGGAAATGGCCATTGTCCAACCAACTTCCTGACTAGAGGCAAATCCCAGAATCATAGGAGAAAGCAAAATCTCAACAGTCCCTAGAAAGAAAGAGAATGCTGTTCCTAGTAGAACCAAGAGCCAGATTCCTTTCTTTTCATGGATAATCTGAAAGCCTCGTATAAATTCACTCCAGAAAGGATGAGGTGTAGACTTTCTCGGACTTTTGATGTGACGTCGAGCGATCAGGCTGCAAATGACAGTTACAAAAATAGTTGAAAAATCAATTAAGAGGATCTGAGCGATTGTCCCCTGAGCTAAGATCAGCCCAGCTAGACTAGGGGAAATGAGATAACGCGCAATGCCGTTGATCTGTGACAGACCGGTTGCCTTAGAAATCTGGTCCTCCGGAACCAGGTCGGAAATGGTGGCTCGAAAAGCTGGGTTCACTAAAGCGGAGAATACAGAACTGATTGCAGCACCAAGACAAATCTGCAGTAGTGAAGGTTGTTTAGTCTGTAAACTAAAGTAAATCCATAGGACTCCCAGACCTGATAGACCATCACCCAGAGCCATTAGAATACGGCGGTCATAACGATCGGCTAGAATCCCTGCCAAGGGAGTCATTAAGAGGCCAGGTAAAAAAGCACAAAGGGTAACTAGGGCAGAAGAAGCAACTTGACCAGTCAGCTGGTAGATGTAAATTCCTAGTGCAAAAGAGGTCATACCTGTTCCGATTTCCGATATAAAAGTTCCTAGCCATATCAGGAGATAGATTTTAAAACCACTATGTTTCATACAGTTGCCTCCTTTAGTGGATTAATTGTGCCAAAGAAGCAAAATACCCTTCTTTTGTTTGAAATATTTTCTCTAATAGGTAGATGAAAGCTTGAATTTTATAATTTTTTTCTGCTTGGTCTAATGTCTGGAAGGAAGAGTTAAAAATCTGCAAGGAGTAAGTTAGCATCATCTCGATACTCTCGTAAGGATAAGTCGTTTGCATCTCGCCTGCTTGAAAGCCTTCTTGAAAAAGGGGATAGAGGATTTGAGGGACCTTGCTCAATAAGATTTGATTGGTTTTCTCGTGAAGAAGTGCGTTTTGGGGCGCGTGTAAGTGGTCTAAAAGTTCTTGGCCATCTTTTTGCATATTCAATGAAGCTAGAGCACCCATTAATCTTTCAAGTATTGGAAGTTGTTTTTGCTCCACCCAAATGCGCACTTGCTCAAAAGATCGCTCAATCCAACGTTCAATGATGGCATCCATAATCTCTTCTTTTGAGGTAAAGTAATAATAGAGGGTTCCTTTTGCAATCTGGGTTGCATCTAGAATCTGAGCGATAGATGTTTGGTCAAACCCTTGTTCGATAAACATTTTTTCTGCTACATCTAAGATAAATTCTTTTTTATTTGCCATGAGAAACTCCTAAAGTTTATCAACCGACCGTCGGTCGATTATTTTCTATCTACAGAATACTCTTTTTGGAAAAGATTGTCAATAATTTAGCCACTTCTTCAAAATTTTGATATAATGACTACAACAGTAGATTTTCTGTTTATTTATATTTCTTAGGGATGGGGACTTAATGTTGCTATTTCATTCCTAAAATGTTGTAAAAAAGGAGACTTCTTATGTCATTTATTATTACTATTGCAGTTGTTGTCGTTATAGTCTTGTTTGTGATTTCTGTTTATAATTCGCTTGTTCGTGCACGTATGCAGACTCAAGAAGCATGGAGTCAGATCGATGTTCAACTTAAGCGTCGGAATGACTTGCTTCCTAACTTGATTGAAACTGTTAAAGGTTATGGGAAATATGAACAAGCTACTTTAGAAAAAGTGACTCAGTTGCGTGCTCAAGTTGCGTCTGCTTCTTCACCTGCTGATGCGATGAAGGCCAGCGATGCCTTGACTCGTCAGATTTCAGGAATTTTTGCTGTTGCAGAAAGTTATCCTGATTTGAAGGCAAATGAGAATTACTTGAAGTTGCAAGAAGAATTGACAAACACTGAAAATAAGATTTCTTACTCACGCCAGCTTTATAACTCTGTTGCTGGTAACTATAATGTGAAGTTGCAAGCTTTCCCAAGTAATGTTATTGCAGGAATGTTTGCCTTTAGACCTGCTGATTTCTTGTCTACTCCTGAAGAAGAAAAAGCTGTGCCTAAAGTTGATTTTGGTAGCAATGGTTTAGGTGAGTAATATGTTATTTGAACAAATTGCTGCAAATAAAAGGCGAACCTGGTTTCTCTTGGTCGCCTTCTTTGCTCTTTTAGCTCTTATCGGGGCAGCTGCGGGCTATCTTTGGATGAATTCTCCTCTGGGTGGGATGATTATTGCTTTCATTATTGGACTTATTTATGCAATCACGATGATTTTTCAATCTACAGAGGTAGTCATGTCCATGAATGGTGCTCGACAAGTGTCTGAGCAAGAAGCACCTGAACTTTACCATATTGTTCAAGATATGGCGATGGTAGCTCAGGTTCCAATGCCACGTGTTTACATCGTCGAAGATGACTCTCCCAATGCTTTTGCGACGGGATCTAATCCTGAAAATGCTGCTGTCGCAGCGACAACTGGTCTTTTAAGACTGATGAATCGCGAGGAATTAGAGGGTGTCATAGGGCATGAAGTTAGTCATATTCGCAACTATGATATTCGTATTTCAACCATAGCAGTCGCCCTAGCCAGTGCTATTACTATGATTTCTAGTATTGCTGGTCGGATGATGTGGTACGGTGGAGGACGAAGAAGGAATGACCGTGATGATGATAGTGGTCTTGGTCTTTTGATGTTAGTCTTTTCATTGATTGCTATTATATTAGCACCTTTGGCAGCTACCTTGGTTCAGTTGGCCATTTCCCGTCAGCGTGAATTTTTAGCTGATGCTTCGAGTGTTGAGTTGACTAGAAATCCTCAAGGAATGATTAAGGCCTTGCAAAAATTGGATAATAGTGAGCCCATGCACCGCCATGTAGACGATGCTAGTGCGGCCTTGTATATTAGCGATCCGAAGAAAAAAGGTGGTCTGCAAAAGCTTTTCTACACTCACCCACCAATATCCGAGCGGGTAGAAAGATTAAGAAAAATGTAAAAACTGGGATTTTTCTCAGTTTTTTATTTTGAAAGTGTTTCAAAATGAGGAGGAGTTATTTGTTGATTGTATGGTCAGTGTTACAGAAAAAAATACTTGTCGTAAAAAAAAAGGATGAGATTAGCTGATGAATTGTGTAAGTGTTAATTAGTTGGTATGTACAGTTCCTTCTTTTGACTAAGAAAAACAAACAAGATCAGATATCTTTTATTTGGCGGAGTTAAGCAGTAAGTCTTTCAAAACATCGTATTTTCAGATGTTTTAGTATCGAATTTAATAGGATGGAATCACTGAGAAATCTTTTGTTGCCAGCTCTTAACATAACTGTAAAATAGGGCTAGTATATTAAAAATAGAATTTTATTACATATATGCAAGTGAGGTATGCTTATCGTAAAGTCGTCGGGAAAAATTTTAAAAATCATTAGAGAATCAAAGAATATGTCCCTCAAAGAAGTGGCGGCAGGTGATATTTCTGTTGCCCAGCTGTCTCGATATGAACGAGGTATTAGTAGCCTTACAGTTGATTCTTTTTACAGTTGCCTCAGGAATATGTCGGTCTCTTTGGCTGAATTTCAGTATGTTTATCATAATTATAGGGAAGCTGATGATGTTGTATTGTCTCAAAAACTTTCTGAGGCTCAGCGTGAGAATAATGTCGTTAAATTAGAAAGTATTTTAGCTGGTTCTGAAGCCATGGCTCAAGAATTTCCAGAAAAAAAGAACTACAAGTTAAATACCATTGTAATCAGGGCAACCTTTTTAAAGAATGGGGAGTGACTTCATTTGAGTTGCCACCTCAGTATGTATCAAGTCAGGATGGTACATTCCTAGATTCTATCATCCAAAATGGTTATGCCTTTGAAGACCGCTATGATATGGCCATGAGCAAGAATAATAAATATGGTTCTTTAGATGACCTGCTCAATCCTCTCCGTGCTCTGCACAGTGTTAATATCCAAGCTATTGCGGACTGGGTGCCAGACCAAATCTACAACCTGCCAGGTAAAGAAGTGGTAACGGCAACTCGTGTCAACAACTACGGAACCTATCGTGAAGGCGCAGAAATCAAAGAAAAACTTTATGTGGCTAATAGTAAGACCAATGGGACCGACTACCAAGGTAAGTATGGTGGGGCCTTCCTAGATGAGCTTAAAGCTAAATATCCTGAAATCTTTGAACGAGTACAGATTTCCAATGGTCAAAAGATGACAACAGATGAGAAGATTACCAAGTGGTCGGCTAAGTACTTCAATGGTACCAATATCTTAGGTCGTGGTGCTTACTATGTTCTTAAAGACTGGGGAAGCAAAGAATACCTGTCTAACAAGAATGGAGAGACAGCATTACCTAAACAGCTGGTCAATAAAGAAGCTTCTACTGGATTTGTAAAAGACACAAATGGCTTTAAGTTCTATTCAACTAGTGGTAATCAAGCTAAAGACACTTTTATCCAAGATGAAAACGGCAATTGGTATTACTTTGATAATCAAGGCTATCTAGTGACAGGAGCTCGTGAGATTGATGGCAAGCAGCTTTACTTCATGAAGAATGGAGTTCAGTTGCGTGATACTTTACAAGAAGATGAAAATGGCAATCAGTACTACTATGATAAGACTGGTGCCAAGGTTTTCAACCGTTACTACACTTCTGATGGTGAAAACTGGCGTTATTTCGATGCCAAGGGTGTTATGGCTAGAGGTCTCGTCAAGATAGGCGATGGCCAGCAATACTTTGACCAAAATGGTTATCAAGTCAAGGGTCAGGTAGTGACGCTAGCAGACAAGAGCATTCGTTACTTTGATGCTAATTCAGGAGAGATGGCCGTCAACAAATTTGCAGAAGGTGCTAAAAATGAATGGTATTACTTTGACCAAGACGGCAAAGCTGTAACAGGTCTTAAGACAATTAACAATCAAGTTCTCTACTTCGGCCAAGATGGCAAGCAGGTCAAGGGCCAAGTTGTCTATGTTAATGGTGCTGAACGATACTTTGATCCGAAGTCAGGTGATATGGTTCGCAACAAATGGATTCGCCTAGAAGACGGAACCTGGATGTACTTTGACCGAAATGGTAGAGGCAGACGCTTTGGTAGAAACTAATCAAGAAAGAGCATAAGCTAAATGACACTTGATCTTTTAGCTTTCCATGACTCAAAAAAAAACGATAACTCCTTATTTGGAAGTTGTCGTTTTTTACTGTCTAAAATAAGACTGCTTTTAACTCAAAGTCAATAGAATTGCATTCATCGGATTTATTTTATCTCTTTCTTTTTTTCAATAGATAGGAGCAGAGCAATTACGCCGATAAAGCTGAAAATTAGCCAGCTAGCATTCATATTCCAAAGAGCTAGACTGGAGAAAATCATAGTTCCCAGAGGAACGGAGAAGGAAAAGAGCAAACTTAGAAAGCTGGACGTCTGAGCGAGAACATCGGAAGGTAGCTTACTTAGCAAGAGGGTGTTGATTTTGGGATTGATCTTGCCGGAAGCATAAGCAAGAAAAAATCCAAAAGTAATACCGACGAAAACTGGCAGATGTAAGAAGTTGCTGATAGCAAGCAGAATCATCATAACAGCAGCCCAGATGATGAGCTGGTTTAGTGATAGACGGCTGAAGTAATCGTTGGGAGTCAAACTCGCGATGATCATAGCTAGGACAAGCGTCGTCTGAAGAATCAAGAGCGACTGGCTAAAAGATAGATGAAAGATGGGGTTGTCTAGCAAATAGAGATTATAAAGTGCTATAAGAGAACCTGCCATAGCGTTGATGACCAAGATTTGAGCCAGCAACTTGAGAAAGTTGTTAGATCCTTCCTGCTCAAAGATGAGTTTGGAAGATGTATACATTTTTTTCAGTTCTTCCTTGAGAGGAGGTTTATTCTCAGAAATGGTTACTGGATCATGGGTCAATCGACGTCGGACGAGATAGAGAGTGGTAGAGGAGAGTAGGAAGGTTAAAGAATTGACTAAAGCGACTAGGAAAAAGTTTTGCTGGCTGATCGCTAAGAGCCAAACTCCTAAAGCCTGACCAGCTAGACTACAAAGAAAACTGATAAGTTGGGTAAAAGAGAAGGCCTCCATTAGATCTTGTTCGGGAATGTTCTTTTTCAAAATTGGCATTTGCAGACCACTTCGATAGTCGCTGATAATATCAGAAAGAATATTCATGAAGCAGACAACTGAAAAGGCTAGATAAGAGCTGGAGCGAGTCATAAAGGCGACAAGAACAAATAGCAGGGCTTGCACATAACCGAAATGAATCAGCCAGCGAGCTTTATGGATGGTCTTATCTGCTTTGATGCCGACGAAAATAGTAAAGAAAGTCGGAACCAGGACGATAAAATTAGCCACAGCAATAGCAAACTTGGGGTTGGGCATGCTGGAGGCAAATACAACAAAAACAATATTGAAAATAGAAGCTCCCAGGGTGTTGAAGATTCGGGAGAGGCTAATAAAAGAAAATAATTTATTCCGTAAGGCAAGTTTCATAAAAATCTCCTTTAGTAATGAATGGTTTGAAAGATTTTTCAAAAATAGTCAATAACTACAAGGCCTTGATAGTTTTGATTATAGCAGGAAAAGTCTTGATTTCAATAGCTTTTCCGCAAGTGGTCAAGTCTCCTAGGTAAGTGGTCAGGTTCTAAAAGTGACTTGCGCTAGCTCTTTTTGTTTTTAGTATAAAATAGAAAATCTAAGTCACAGGAAATGTTGCATATATTCAACGAATTTTTGAGTAGAAACTTTTAAATCAGAAAAGTGGAGCTTGAGTAGGATAAAAAACTCCACTTTTTAACTCAAAATCGTCGAGTTTAAAAGAGGAGATTCGTTTTATTTACTATATTTTTGAAAAGCAGCTTCAAGAGCCTCTTGATAGTAGTCGGCGCTATGTTGACAGTTCAAGATTCGGAAAATGTCGACAGCTTGCTTCATTTGAGCGAATCCTTCTTTCTTTTGTCCTTTCAAACAAGTTAACTCTCCCTGAGCAAAGAGATAGACAATTCGGAAGTAAGTCTCGTTTTCTTCATAAAAGTGTCGCTCGATTACTTGTTGGAAAAAGTCTGCATGGGTGATATCTTCCTGACTGATGGCTAGCAAATATCCATTCAGAAAAGTGGTATGCAAGGTGTTGCGATTGTTGGCAAACAAGGCTGCGAAATCCTTTCTTGAGAGGATTTCTTTGGTGTATTGGGAAAACAAATCTAGAGATAAAACCGGAGTGCAGACAGAGAATAGATTGAGTTCGTAGCGCCCCCAAATATCAACTGAAAAGAGGTAATCATGGAGGAAATCTAGCTCGTTTGGGCTGGCCTTTTCAGATTCCTTTAGGGCACAGAGATAAGCCTTTACAATCAGGCGTTCAACCCAATCATTAGCATCCTTGCTTTTTTGAGTGATCTTTTCTTTTTCCAGATAAAGTTCTTCTAATAATTCAAGCTGATTGGATTGCAGCAGGTCTTGAATTTGACTTAGGAGTTCCTTGTGAGAATGATGATCCTGGATGCCAGCTGCAACTGTAAATTCTTCTGTTTCTGTGTGAATGGCGCTGAGCGCGCTAAAAAGTTTCTGAGCTGATAGCTCGCTCTGCCCATTTTCAAAGCGGGAAAGCATGGACTTTGAGAATTCTCCGCCAGTGGCTTCAGATAAAGAGATGTGCCTTGCCTTTCGAAAAAATCTAAAAACTTGTCCTAGTTGTGCCATTGCTTTTCCTCCTTGCCATTTATTATAACAAAATAATTTTCAATAACAGCGGAGCGCCTAAACATGATATAATAAAAGAAAAAAACAAAGAGGAACTTATGTTAAATATACAAGAAATTCGCAAAAATCCAGATGGTTTGGCTTTTGAAAAGAAGCTAGACTTGGCTGAAGAATTAAAAGAACGCAATGCTGAGATTTTAGATGTTCAGGATATTGTTGCTAGTGGTAGAGCCCAGTATGAGGATGGACTCTATTTCTTAGATTATGAACTTTCTTATACCATTACATTGGCTTCTAGTCGCAGTATGGAACCCGTAGAGAGGAAAGAGTCTTATCTGGTTAATGAAATTTTTATGGAAGATGGACAAGTCGCTTCTCAGGAAATGATTGATCAGGATCTGGTGCTTCCCATTGAAAATGGTGAGATAAATGTTGCAGAAAGTGTAGCGGACAATATCCTTTTGAATATTCCCCTAAAGGTTTTGACAGCTACTGAAGAGGCTGGCTCAGACTTGCCAACAGGAAAAGATTGGCAGGTTATGACAGAGGAGGATTATCAGAAGTATCAAGCGGATAAAAAAGAAGAGAATAATCCATTTACAGGCTTGCAAGGTCTTTTTGATGAATGAGGAATAAAATTTTCTAGAAAAAATAGGAATTAAAAAATAATTTGGTATACTAAGATAATAAAATAAATTGGACAAGCTTTCTTGTCGAAAAAGGAGTTATTATGGATACATTTTTCTTTCCAACTTGGCTGATCCTCGGTGCAATTATTTTAGTTATTGTACTTGTTCTTTTGGCTAAGGGATATGTCAATGCTCGACCAAATGAAGTAGTCGTCATCACAGGACTTCGCAAACAACGCCATTTGCGAGGTAAGGCTGGATTTATGATTCCTTTTGTTGAACAACGCTCTTATCTGGATATTGAGCAGTTCTCAACAGATGTTCGTACGTCTGAGGCGGTGCCAACTCTAGACTTCATTAATGTTCGTGCTGATGCAGCAGTTAAGCTGAAAATCGGAACGACTGACGAAATGATTGCTCGCGCGGCAGAAAACTTCCTTAATTGGAATACAACTGATATTTCTAACTCTGTTCAAGATGTCTTGGAAGGAAATCTTCGTGAAGTAATCGGTCAGATGGAATTACGCAAGATGGTCAATGACCGTCAGGAATTTGCCTCAAAAGTGCAGGATAACGTAGCTCCTGATTTGGCTAAAATGGGCTTGGAAGTCATCGCTTTCACTGTCCAATCTTTTTCAGATGAAGGTGGCGTGATTGATAATCTCGGTATTGAAAATGTCGAAACCATCAAAAAAGATGCCTTAATTGCAAAGGCCAAAGCTGAACGTGAGCGCAAGGAAGTAGAAGCTGAGCAAGACAAATTAGCAAATGACAAGCGGGTAGCTGCTGACTTGGAAATTGCTCAAAAGCAAAATGAGTTGAAGCTGAAGCAAGCAGCCCTCAAGCAGGAAGCAGATATTGCACAAGCTAAGGCTGATGCAGCCAAAGGGATCGAGGCAGAAATTCAACGTCGTGAGCAAGAGCGCGTGGCTGCTGAAGCTAATATCATGAAGCAAGAGAAAGAAGCTGAAGTCAAGGAACGTGAAGTTAAGGTTCGGGAGCAAGAACTGGATGCTAACATCCGCAAACAGGCTGAAGCGGAGAAATACTCTCGTCAACAAGCAGCTGAAGCGCAATTGATTGAGCGTCAACGTCAAGCCGAGGCGGAACTCTTTGAAACACAAAAAGAAGCCGAAGCTCGCAAGGCTCAAGCAGAGGCTGAAAAATTTGCGCAACTGCAAGAAGCTGAAGCCATTGAAGCCAAGGGACGTGCTGAAGCAGAGGCTATTCGTCTTAAACTAGAAGCAGAGGCAGAAGGTTTGGATAAAAAAGCAGAAGCCATGAAGAAAATGCAGGAAGCTGCGATTACTGAGATGATTGTAGACAAACTGCCAGAAATTGCCCGTGCTGTAGCAGAGCCGCTTACTAAAGTGGACAAAATCACCATGTATGGTGAAGGCAATGCTTCTAAGATGGTTGGTGATATCATGCAGAGTATTGACCAAGTGTCGCAAGGTGCAGGCTTCGACATCCGCCAACTCCTAGCAGGAGCTCTTGGTGTTAATATGACTGTTAACAAGCTAAAACAAGATGAGCAGCCAGTTATTGAAGCTGCAAATCTTGACACCGACAAAAAATAAAATAAAAGATAAATCGCTATGACTTGCACCCCAAAAGTTAGACAGAAAATCTAACGATTGGGGTGTTTTTAATCTGAAATTAGGTTATACAAATAAACTAGGTATATAACCTAAAAGTAATGACGTTTCTCGGGTTCAGATATAGCTGGCTCAAATCTTTAATATTATTCCCTGGTTTAAAGCAAGAAAAAATTGAGAAGATTCTAGTAGATGTCCAACTCCATACAACAAGCTCCCAGACTTAGTTTGGGAGCTTATTGCTTTATATCTTCTGTTTGGCCTTGATAGTGGTAAATGCAGAGTCGGTTTGCTTGGT
>ERZ773026.1682-NODE-1682-length-11008-cov-12.504245_pt1 | contig 11008 bp, 18 predicted proteins | sample MGYA00580838_ERZ773026 | MGnify/ENA primary metagenome ERZ773026 (study PRJEB29015, sample SAMEA2738006) | human oral metagenome | biome: human oral; feature: human-associated habitat; material: dental | place: China | collected 2055 ... | reverse complement strand
GCCATATAATCTTAACATTATGATTTTTAGATAGAGATTCAAAAAATTTTAAATCTAACCCAGTTGCACATAAAAAGCAGCGGTAATTTGGACTCTTATTTACTTTTTCTAAAATATTTTTCAAGTTAATCTGAGTGTTTTTTTCACTGCTTTCTCTTTGAATTCTTTTATACATTTTCCAATCCTCTATATTTATTTGCTTTTTGATATGAAAATGCCTTGGATCTCTAGTTCTCCACCATAATTTACCTGGAGGCAGGTGTTTATTTCGAATATATTGATTAAACCTTCTTAGTGTGGGATTTCCTATTTGATTAACATATTTTCCATTTTTAGCTGGAGAAGTACCCCATGAAATAGAGTTTTGAGTTTTAAACCCTCCAGACTTGCTATAGGATGGTTTCTTTCTATACCAGTTTTTTGCAGGACCAAAGGCATTTTTACATTTACTGGCAGCTAATTTGACAGCCTTCCCTAATGCTGGTCCAGCTACTGCACCGATAGCACCACTAGTTGCAACGCTTCCATAGTCGATATCATTCCATTTTTTGCCATTTGCTATGTTAGAAACTACTTGAATGCAAGCATCAGTAGCAGCTCCAGAAGGCAGCAACAATTAATATTGGAATAAATGCAATGTTTCCACTTGGATCAACCCAGATTTGCACATTAGGTGCAAATCTATATAAATTCTCTCCACCAAGTAATCTGATTGAGTCCTGATTGATAAATCGCCCTGCATCCGACTCATAATACCTGAAGAAGTTGTAATGCAAACCGGTCTCTTCATCGAAGTATTGGTTTTGCAATCTAAACGGCTGATGCGCGTTCTTGTAAACCCTCTAATTCTTTTTCAGACGACCTAGGGGATCGAGTTCGTAGCGGCTGGAGAGTTTGCCCTGTGTGCGGAAGATTTCGCGGTGCAGCTTATCGTGTTCGATGTCGGTGATGACTTCGTCGTCGAGACTGATTTGGTGCAGGTGTCCGCTACCGTAATACAGATAGTTGATCTGTCTGCCGTCAGGGGCGTATTGGTAAGCGGTTTCCTGAACCTTGTCGTTATCGCGGGCGAAGGTGCGAATCAGCCGTCCCAATACATCTCGTTTGGATTCGGTTTAGATTATTCTTCATTTGGATAGGCTAACAGTGGGCTAAAATCTACCTTCCATATATCTAGTTCATATAATCTTCCATCGCTATAAGAGTATAATGTCGCTAATACAGGGACATCATCTTTGTCATTAAATTGATATTCTGATATAGCTATAATTTCTAGATTGTTTTTTTCATTATGCTCATTTAAAAATGAAATGCTACCCATCCCCCCATCATCAAGAGAAATAACACTATCAGTAAAAGAGGTTTTTAAACTATCATATTGGGGCTTTTTATTAGCCAATAAAATTTTGAGTAGATTAACCTCATTACTTGTAAGCGGTCGTTTATTAAATTCCATGTATCCTCCCTACATTTAAAGTACCATTTTTTAATTTAAATGCTGTATATTGAATATCTATACAATTTACTGTAATTTTTTGATTAAAAGGTTTGCCATTTGGGACTTGATTAGCACATTTGGATAAATCGGCTATTACTGCTTTTTTTACTAACTCTCTATCTAATCCTAAATCATCAGTATGCCGAAAGGCGTGATAAATTTGATTAGGATTACTTCCAAACTGTATATTTAATAGACCTAATGGGTCAAACCAAGTTTTTGCGTTAAATGCAAATTGATAAAAATTCTCCCCACCCCATAGCCTAATTGGATCCTGATTCACAAACCGACCCGCATCAGGTTCATAATAGCTGAAGAAGTTGTAATGCAGCCCCGTCTCGTGGTCGCAATACTGGTTCTGCAAGCTGAATGGCTGATGCGCCGTTCGTGTTACGTTGATTTCGCTCTTTAGTTTGCCCCAACCGTAATACTCCCCGAACCACAGCAACAGACCGTCCTTGTCGGTCATCTCGCGCGGAATGCCGATTTGGTAGCAGTGGAAGTAGCGGGTTTGTTGGCTGTTTTCGTTGATGTGGTTTCGATAGACGAAACCGCGTACGTGCGCTTACATCGGAGTTGGAAGTACCATTAGAGCTACAATTAGCTTATGGCTTGTGATTACCAGCTAGTAATAGGTCTATGCAAATTTGCCCAAAAGTTTAATAATGATTGTTCAAAAAAACGAAATTCAGACAGATCCTTTTCTACAACTAGACCTATTTCTTTGAAAAGATATTTAGATTTCGTTCTCTCAATAACATCATATTGACTTAATAGCTCAGCAAGCCCTTTTTTTGATGATATCTCAATTTCATTGTAGTATATTGCAAGCCTTACTGCTTTATCATGAAAAATTGATACCTCAGTTAACTTTCCATTATCAAACCTCAGTACAAAATTATTTATCTCTATGATATTTTTTGCTTTTGAAATAACATTTTCTGATATATCATATTTTTTTATAATATCTGTTAGAGAACAATTAAATTCAAAATCACCTATAGCCTTATAAGGAACAAATATTAATTTATCATAAACTGAGGTTGGAGCTTTAAGTTTACTTTTTTGAAAGTCTGAGTACTTTTTACCTGTATTTTCATATAAGTCTCTCATACTTTCATCGTAAATTAATACCTGCAAAAATACTTTATCCTTAGAGTCAACATACAAAAGTAAATTATATTGTGGAAAAATATAAAAATAATTTCCTTCATCAGAAATTTCTATTAAAGGATCCTCTTCTTCTAAAAATTTTTCTAAATTGAAGAAGTTAATAATTTTTCCATCTAAGCTGAATTCATTGCAACTTCCAGAGGATGATACAGTAATTAATTGAGAATCAGATTGTATCTTATGCTTTCTATCAAACTCTAATGAATAACTAGGATCATTTAAAGTAACATTATCAAAATCAGCCTTTTTTTGACCCAATAAAATCCCATTTAACGAATTATTTGATATTTTCAACATAATATATATCCTTTCCTGTATTTGTCTATGTCAATTAGTTTCTCAGTTATCAGGGAAAACGACCTCTAGATAGAATGTCATTGCTAATGGTAATGAGATTTTAACGAACAAATAGTTCAAACGACCTCAAAAAAGATATTAAGATCGGCTGGAAACAAAAACCGCGTACGTACTTTGATGTGCGCACCTTACTTGTAAATTTAAAAATTTATGCAAGATACAGCTGGCTAGGCAACCAATTTAACGAAACTTTTTTCTAGGATCTTTAAACGTTCCTAGAAATTTTAAGTCATTATAAAGTTTTTCTGGATCATCGGGTTTAAAAGTAGCGTTTGCATAATAATACAAAGAATTCCCTTCATTCACACCTTTTTCTTTAGATGCTCTTATAATTTCTTCTGTGGCTTTTTTCGAATGCGTACCAATTTCTTCAGCTAAAATTTCAATTGGAACAATCTCTCCGTTTTTGGTACGAAAAGCTACAAAAAAGTCTGAATCAATAAATGAAACCCCAAAATCTGCAAATGCTGGACATTGAGAATCTGAATCTTCCATTCCTTCAGTGTATTTATTAAATTCATCTAACGTCTTATTTGATGTTCCTATCCATACAGAAATCATATTTTTTGTATCTAAATCAAGCATTTTAATCGTCCTTTCTCAATTATCGAAAATTTAATTTAAAATTTATTTCATTACAGAAGCCGTCTGAAAACAGAAACCGCGTGCCGCCCTACGTCAGGATTTGAGATTTCATGCGGGCTACGGCTTGCTATTTATCATATATTTCCAAATTTTCTAATTCACCTTCATAAGTTATTTGAGCAGATATTTCCATATCAGGAAGAAACGAACCAGAATAGTATATAAATACTAAATCATCAAAATATGCGGTAGTATTGACAATTTTTAAATCTTTTGCTAATTCTTTATTATCTAATTCTGTTGGTTCATAATCACTTTGCTCATAACAAGCTTGATTAATCTCTATTGAAATGTCTCTTATTAAATCATCAATGTTTATTCGTTTAAAAAAGCTCTCTACCCTATCAGGAATTGGATAAATTTGGCTTTCTCTTTGTATATCTCCTGATTCATCATCAATAAAAATGGGTATATCATACGGTTGCATATCACTACGCGATAAAGATATTAAAGCAGTAGCTTTACCGTCATTAATTTTTAAATTTTTAATCATGGATTCAATCCTTCCTAGGGTTGAAATTTAGAAACTACTTACGTGCTGCCAAAACATACTCTCCATTGTGATCGAGAGTTTCATAAGGGCTACAACTTACTCATTCATCTTCATAAGCATCACCATAGCTTTGAAAAGAGGAATCTAACCAAAACCATTCTTTTTCATTGGAAACCAATTTCTCCAGTAGTTCTGTAAATGACTTAGCAATAATGGGAGACTCATCAGGTGTAGCATGAGTTTCTATAAAACTATCATAACAAAAACCAAATCTTTTTTCATTTAAATCTATACTGATATATTGACTGAGCTCTTGTGAAGATGCAATCATGAACCAATCATTACTGATATCATCTGCCAATTCCTCCCAAATAACATCATCAGCTGGATATAGAATTTGGTTTGTTGGTTGCAATTCTGAAAGTGAACTGATTCTTATCTCACAAGAAGTATTAATATTAAGAATAGCATATTCATAATTTTCATAAAAGAATTTTAAATCTTGTGGCAAAGAAAAAGCAAATTTTGGTTTTGATACTGCCTTCAAAAATTGATGGCTACCTTTTTGTTCTAATCTTTCAATTAATTCTTTGATTTTCATAAAATACTCCTTAGGACTGAGAGTTTTTGTGCAGGCTACAATTTGCTAATTACTTTAATTTAGATATGTATAGAATACCATTTCCCATCATAACTATCAAATTCTTTTACATTATCTAATTTCCAGAGGCCTGCCTGTTTTTTAAATTTATAAAGTCTTTGTGTTTCCATTCCAGCGTAAAGCACATCACTTTTTACAGTTATAGAGCTACCTTTTTCTTCTATTTCAATGATTTTCTCGTTATTTGGATTGAATGTTGGAGGGTAGTTAATAGTCGTACATTCTAACTTTCCCCTTTTTCTTGGTTTATCTGTTAGGTATTTATCGTATATTTCCTTTAGTGTTTGTTTCAATATCTCATCAGGAATATCTGTGCCTGCATCAATATGCTTATTAGCGTTGTCTTCCCATTTATACATTTCCATCATAAAACTATTTAATATAGTTTCAATACTATCATTCATAATTTAATCCTTTTTAGTTTTGTTTAAGTTGTTTGTACGAAGAATAATCCACCAGATAGATCTCGATTTATAAAAATATATCCGATGTTCTCAGTTAGATAAAAAATTTCATTTACTTTTTCAGGTAGATCCATTCCTAAGATTTGACCTATGAAAATATAGTTTTCTAGAAAATCATCACTCTCTTGCTGTAAATATTGAGGTTGTCCTCCTAGAAAACTCATTTCATCTATATTCTCAATAGGATTAATTGGATAAAATTTATCTAGGTTAAACTTGAACTGATTTTTATCTCCGACGATAACTCTCGTGTATCCTTGAATAGCATCGTCAATTTCAGTAATGTAGTCAAGAAAATAATCTTCTTTATCATAATAAGAAAAAACGTAAATTGCTTTATCTTTATATTCCATATCCTGAAAATCTGTTTTAAATTGAGGTGCAATAGTTAGTAGATTTTCAATTGGTATAAAAGCAACCAATGCTAACTCATGACCATCTGGCGCCATCACTTTATTTGAATAGTCTAAATCTAGCCCAACTAATATATTATTCATATTGGGTTTACTATCTAAAAAGTTAAAATTAACGTATCCATTTTTTTTCATTTAAATTCTCCTAAAAATTTAAGGGCATTTCTTACCTGCTTTTTTCAATTTTCTAAGAAATTTATTGACTTTTTTTCTTAATTCTCCTCATCCAAAAGTTATAGGTTTGTAACGATAATCGGCTAAATCTTATTAATTAATTGATATTTATCAATATTTTTAATTCGTCTGGTAGTTTGGCACCATTTCTATATGCCTTTTTAGCCCAAAATATGGCTTTCTCTTTATAGCCTTGTGTGAAAAATAAATCAGCTAAATTGAATTGGGCAATTGGATGTCCATTTTTTGCCGCTATCTCTAGCCATTTAAATTCCAAATCTTGATCTAAAGATATAAACATATGATATTGATATAATTTGAATGCTGAGTTTTTATCTCCATTAGTGGCGTTCTCTTCGAGAATATGAATTTCTTCATCTGAAATCCAATAAGTACTACCTGTTGATATGAAGTTAGTCATTTTCTCATTTCTTTCTGGATGTTGTTTACATGATATTAAAGGGGTTGATAACAAAAATAAAATTAAGAAATTTTTCAGTATTTCCATAGTTATCACGTTCCTTACTTATTTTTTACTTTGAGGAGTAAAGATCCTCATGGTGCCTAGTTTGCTTGTATCTTGCGAGCGATCAGCCTTCATTCCCATCGGTGTTAATTTCCCGTTACTTGAAAACCAAAGATATTCATTTGGTGCTTTAACTGTAGTATTTAATTCATTAGCAAGTTGTTGTTCAAGAGGGTTTGCTCCTTTTCCTGTATTACAGGATAAGATCTCAACCGTCATATCAGGATGTCGAGGATATTGTGCGCGGGATCAAAGGCGAACACTTCGTTGCCCGCTCGGGTAATCCTGCCCAGTTTGTCGTACTCGAACCGGACCGTACCCGTCCGTTGGTTGGTACTGTGGGTCAGGTTGCTGGTGTGGCCGTAGCCGTAGTTGCGTTTGACGGCATAAGCTGATGCTACTGTAATCAGTAATGAAATTGTTAAAAAATCGATAGCTCAGATGCCTTCAAAGAAGATTTAGAAGTCGCCTAAAAGGTAGAAGCCGCGTGTATGTTACGCACATACCCCATACCATAATTAAAAGTTTCATACAGGCTACAGTTTGCTTTTTTCATTCAAAAGAAAATTTTAACATTTTTGATAACCGATTTATAAAATATAGAATTGCCAAATGTTCATCTTGGTAACAATATTCTTCGGTTCTTAATCCTCTTTCAGAATAGAATATATGCCATTTTTTATTTTCTTCAATAATACATAATGATTCATCATTTACTTCATTGATTGAGTAACTATCCTCAGGTACTCCTTTACTTTTAAGATATGAATTCAATTCATTAATTTTTAACATTTTCCTATTTTCACCTCTTCTAGATGCCCAGATTCTATATATGATTTAACAGATTTTGGTAATTCATACTGTGTTCCTAATCCAATCTCTCCGAACCACGGCATAATTTTACAAGCAGCTACATTATCAATTAGTTTCAGTACCCTATATATGGTATAAGGCTTTTGATTAGAACCAGGAGGTAAGGCTCTCATAGGGTATGGTGTTCCTACTGGAGACACAAAAGTTCCTCCTGGATAACCATACCTATCAACAAGGGTGCCAACCGGAAGTGTAATGCTCCTCACTTCACCTAAAGCGCCTCTATTAGGAGGCCAATATGGTGCGGGCAGATTTTTATTTAAACCTAGGACATCAAGCCACTTATTTGTATTAGGCGCAAACGCACACAGATTCTCCCCACCTATTAATCCAATCGGATTCTGATTCACACACCCTACGGCATGCAGGCTACGCTTGCTACCCATGTAGGCTACGCTTGCTGTTGGGGGTGGGGTCGTCTGAAAGGCAGAACCCGTGTGTGTGCATACCGCACACCTTACGTCGGGATTGGAAGTTTCATGTGGTCTACGGCTTGCTTAGGCTACTTTACAGTTGATAATTAAATTTAGAAAATTATGTCTAATACTCTATTTTTTAAAATAAATTCTTTTTTTAAATGTTCTAAAATATTATCTAACTCTTCCTTGCTTAAAATTTGGTTGGTCTTAGTAAATTTTGCTGTTTTCGCATATAGGGAAAAGTGAAACTCATTATTTGGAAAGAACATTTCTCCTTCAAATGAAATTTCATGTCCATTTAAAGAAACAATTAACATACCTCTTGAAATTTTTTCAATTACGAAATCATCCATAGTAATTACCTTTGAAATATAACAGTTGAAATCTTTGTTTTAGGATCTATATTAGGATTGTTCTTCAAAGCGGATAATTCTCTATTTTCCCATATATTTCCTGGTCGCATATCTTTGCCAATAACGCCTGTTACAGTACCAGAAGCGCATGTTGCATACTCTGATGAAATATCTTCCCATGCTTTAATACTTGCTTGGTAATTTTGATCCCACGTAGGCATGATAATTTTTCTAGCTTCAATTAACATTTCTGAAGTTGTTCCTCCATTAGATTTGGCAATATCAGCAGCAATATGTTGTCCACCAATACCATCTGTTCTACCTGACCAAAAAAATGCTGTGTTTGGTTCTGTTTTAACTTTGCTATTTTCCCATCATTTATCCAAACCTAAAGGGTCTAGCCAATCTTGCCCATTAGGCGCAAACCAATAAAGATTCTCTCCACCCATCAATCCAATGGCTCCTGGTTTACAAACCGCCCCGCATCAGGCTTATAATACCTGAAGAAGTTGTAATGTAGCCCTGTTTCTTCTTCGAGGTCGTCTGAAAATTGATTCCAGATACCCTTGATATTTGGTGGAACTCGACCAAGCCCACGCTTACTAAAAATTATAATGAATGATTTTTAATTCTATACCTAACTCAGATAATACTTGCATTTGATTGAAGGAGATTTTATATTCACGAGTAGCCTCATCGTTGGCCCAGCTGCAAATTATAAGCTCCTTATTTAGTTCATATTTTTTAAATATATAGCTTAAATTTTTCTTTATGTCTTCTATTTTTTGTATAATTTTATTAATTTTTTCATTTAAATTTTCCTCTTTATCTATACCAAAAGAATAGTAAGAGTGTTCAATTATAAATTGAACCTTTTTGTTTGGTGAGGTAAATAAATCTCCCTTACTATAAAACTCGGCGTTTTTAATATTAAGTATTTTGTCTATTTCTCTCATGTTAATATAATCATTTGATTCCATATAAAATGTTACTTCAATTAAATTATTCAGCATCATCGCAACCAATTCCTGTTCTAATAAATTCAGAAGAATTTTTTCTTCTTAATAAAAGTTCTCCAGTTTTATTTTGTTTATAAACATCATAATGAGATACAGCTCGTTTACAAACATAATTAGCTTTAAACGCATGTGAATCTGTGCCTGGTTTACAAACCGCCCCGCATCAGGCTCATAGTACCTGAAGAGGTTGTAATATAAGACTGTTTCTTCTTCGAGATCGTCTGAAAATTGATTTCAGATACTCTTGATATTTGGTGGAACACGACCTAACCTATGACTACTGTTTATTATGTTTGAGCCACAATCTGTGTTTGTTAAGAGGAATTTATTGTCCTTGACCAAGAATTTCTTCTCCAATTATTGAATCTAACTCTATCCATGCATCTTCAAGTTGATTTACAATAGAAGATTCATTTTTATTTGGATCATCTTTTAAATTGAGATACCAGATATGTGTTAATTTTGGTATTTCATATAAATTTGACGCTAGTCTTTTTTCAATGAGATTATGATTATCAGTATAATGCTTAATCTCATTCAAAATTTTTAATAATTCTTGATAGTCCTTTACGTTGAATTCAAGGTTCATTCTGACCTTATCAATAAAACTATTATTTTCAAGTTTTTCTAATAATTTTTTCATGGAAAACCTTTCTAAGTTATACAAGGCGCAAAAAGCAAAGATATCGAACCGTCTAGCAAAGCAATGACATAATGACCGCCCAGATTTTTACTGAACCAGATTTGTTCGCTATTTTAGGTGTATCTGAAAAGGCGAGGTCGTCTGAGAAGCAGAAACAGCATGATTACCGCACCCACGCTACGTCGGGATTGGAGGTTTCATGCGGGCTACGGCTTGCTACGATTAATGAGAAGATGCTCATGAGAATATATACATTTGATTCCTTGTTTTATAGTGGCAATTAAACCACTAATTTTTTTATTAGATTTAGTAAATAATGGATTTTCCCAATCATAATTTTTAATTACATAAACTTTGAATTTTCCATTTTTACCGGTAGTGGGATACCATCCAACATCTAAAATATATTTTTCATTAAAGAACTGTACTTGTAATAAATCTTCCTCAAATTCAAGTTTGTAGATTAATTCATTAGTGTTATTGAATAACCAAAATAAATTTTCATAAGTAATAATGCCATCTTTAAAATCAATTTTAGGTTCCATTTCAAATTGCTCCTAATCTTTTCAAGTATTCTTTTTTTGTAATTGGATGTCCATGTATTACTCCTTGAGAGCATTCAACTCGTATGTATGGTGTGTCTATCCCTTCTGATGCATCAACAATTTTTCCGGCATCATATACTTTATAATGTATGTTTTTACCAAATGATGAAACTGGAGTTCCTTTTGTCTAAGCTGTTCTTTCTATTGATTCAATATGAATTTCAGATTTATATTTTCAGGCTCCTCATTTCTTGTAGCTTTTTGAACTTTAGGCCAGAATGATTTTTTAGGAGAAACATGTTTTCCTCCATGAGAAGTCCAATCTAAAGAATCATTATCACATGGATTATTACAGGTACCTGGAGCATTAGATAATCCGAGCGGATCAACCTACTCCTGTGTATTCGGCGCAAAAACATATAAATTCTCCCCACCTAACAACCCAATCGGTTCCTGATTTACAAACCGACCCGTATCAGGTTCTTAACACCTGGAGAAGTTATAGTGTACCCCGTCTCACGGTCGGCATACTGGTTTTGCAACCTGAATGGTTGGTGCGTGGTTTGCGTTATGTTGGTTTCCTATTTCAGACGACCTCCAGCCGGTGTAGTTGCCGAACCAAATCAGATTGCCTTTGTAATCGGTTATCTCTCTTGGAATGTCGATTTCGGTCGTAGTGGAAGTAGTGGGTTTGTTGGCTGTTTTCTCCGTCTTCGTTGATATGATTTAGACAGGGGAAACCTCGTGCGTAC
>ERZ773026.1677-NODE-1677-length-11039-cov-4.847870_pt1 | contig 11039 bp, 10 predicted proteins | sample MGYA00580838_ERZ773026 | MGnify/ENA primary metagenome ERZ773026 (study PRJEB29015, sample SAMEA2738006) | human oral metagenome | biome: human oral; feature: human-associated habitat; material: dental | place: China | collected 2055 ... | reverse complement strand
AGATTATGTAATGAAATTTTATTCAAATGTTTTCCTTTTGTAATAAATGAAGAAGAGGGTATATTTTCTGATTTTGCATTAGATATGCTTGAAAATAAAGAATTTACACAATTTTCTTTACATGTTGGAAATATAGAAAGATATCTTCATTTAGTTATCAGTTACAATGTTGGAAATGAAGCAGAATTTTTAAGAAAAGTGTTCTCTTTATATAGTTCATTGCGACCTTTTCTACGTGAAAGGATTTTATTTAGAGAAAAAATTTATTTTCTTAAGAGATCTTGGAAAGATAAGACAAAATTGAGAATTTCAACTCCAAATGGCTTTGAAGAAGGTATTATTGAAGACATCTCAATAGAAGCTTCCACAGAACATCTTCAAATACAAGTAAATAAAAAGAGATATTATTTAGCTAATGTTATCATTTAAAATTTATATATAATTATTTAAAAGTAAAGGAGAGATATAAATGAAAAAGAATTTAAAGAAAGTTGGATTATTTGTAGTTATGGTATTTGCTTTAGTTATGATGGTTGGTTGTGGATCTAAACAAGAAGATAAAAAGTATACAAAAACTCAATTGGAAGAAATATATCAAAAGGGTTACAAGTTAGAATCTGGTGGAATTACTAAACATGAACCTTATCCAGAAGGAGTATCTTTGAATAACTCTAGAATAAAACAGTCTAAAGCGACTGGTAATGAACTTATTGAACCTGTAAATATCAAAACACCAGGTTCTACTAATGGTGTAGGAAATGTATACTTTACTAAAGATAGTCTATATATAGTTACATATAAAGAAAATGAACCTATATGTTATAATATACTTGACTATATAAGCAGAGATAGAAAGTTTAATACTGACGGATATAATAAAGAAGATTTCAGAATTGATAATGATGATATTCTTTTAGTAGACATAGCTGACGATACACAAACACTAGCATTTAAATATTATATTGGGGATGCTGGTCCATATGCTGGTGCATTTACAGTTGTAGAAGATGGAATATATATGGGTCCTATAGGATTTACCGCTGACGATATATTTGATCATATAGATGTACGTGCTTTCTATTCAGAAGATAATAAAATAGTTGTGAAAACTAACATGATAACATTTGAGTGTGAAATAATGATTAGAAATGGACATCTATTTACTAAAACTAGAAGTTATTAAAAAGGAGGATAAATTATGTTTCAATTAATATTTGGTGCAGAAATATTAGGACTATTTGTAGAATAAGAAATTAAAATTATTATTATATCCCCTTTAACTAAAGGGGATAACAATATACTAATGTAATATAAGTTATTGAAATTTAATAGAAAATTAAGTAAAAATAAGCATTTTTATCAAAATTTGCTTATTTTTTTGTTATTTTCAAGTATTTTTAATAATTTTTATTAATCAGTGAGTTTTAAAATTCTAAAAGAATTTTTGAAACTCACTGAAATGTTTAAGTTTTTATAATAATTTTTAGGAGGTCTTAGTATGGATACAATTTCAATAAGATTAGAATTTACAGACAAGGAAAAAGTTTATCTGAAAGATATTGAAAGAATAAAAAATGATTTGAATCTTTTTAAAAGTAGGTTAGGGTATACTTATGTAGATGTACTAGAGTATAACGAGGAACGTATAATTATAAAAATATCTTATCCTAGATTCTTTAAAGGACATAATGCTTTCTTAATAACTAATATAGATGAATGTTTGGATGTACAAGAATACTTTGTAAATACATTATTTTTATATGGATATGATAAATTTTTTTCAAGAATTAATTTAATTAGAGTAGATATTCCATTCACTTATTATATGGAAGAAGAAGAGTATTTCTGCTATTATCAAAATATTTTTAAAATATTTGCATATATTTATAAAACAAATGAGATTAATGCTTCTCCTAAAGCTATTCAAGATATTCTTTCAGGAAAGCAAGAAACTCTTTATTATGCAGATACAAAAGTTATTGCTAATTATAATTCAAGAATTATGATTTATAATCAAGCTCAAAATATAGAAGATAAGATGGGATATAAGACTTATAAAGAAATTTTAAACGAGTTTCCTGATCTAAGAAAAAGGATTAGAATAGAAGTTTCCAAAAGAATAAAAAGAGATTCTATGCTTATAAAAGAATTTGCTAGGTTTAATATTTTTGGACATTATTTTCCTAGGTTTAAAAGATATTTATTAGATAATTTATTGAATGTTGATAATCTAGAGATGATTTATAGAGAAAAAATTGAAAATTTAACTAATTTGTTAGTTGAAGAAAGAGATGAAAAAAGAAACTTTACATATGAAGCTTTTTTACTAGAACATATCCATGATATATGGGATTATGAAATTTTAAGAAAAGCTTTAAAAAAAGCTATTCCTAATGTAAAAACATATGAAAATGCAATTACAGCTATTCGTAAAATTTTAAAGAAATATGAGGAAAGAAATAGTATTATGATTTTAGAAGTTTATGATACTTTTTATAAAATTTTTGAAAATATTAGTAATGTTTTTTAAAGAAAATTATATACTATTTATAAAATTAATACTTGACAAAGCAGATAAATTTGATATACTTGCATTAGCAAGTATATCAAAAGTCTAAAATATGGGGTAGAATTTTATAAATTTAATTTAAATTTATGTCAAATAAACATAATTTAAAATTAAAATTCTACTTTTTTATTTTTAAATCATTAGAAAAAAAATATAGATATGGTATAATGTATAAAAATATAAGGAAGAGAACAGATGATTAGATTAGATACCGTATATATTAAATAAAAATTTTATATATACCTATCAAAGAAAATAATAGAGCAATATTATCTTTTTAAAATATAAATATTTTTATTTGTTGTTAGGTTAAAAATAAATATAAAGAATAGGAGTTGTAAATGAACGAAAAAATAATAGAACCTGAAATTGATATTGATAAGGTAAATGAAGAAGTTGTAATAGAAAAACCTTTTAATCCCCAAGATATAAAAATTACTGTTTCAACATTAGCCTTAGATAGTTTAGTAAAAAGGCTTCAACATAATGAAATTGATTTAAGTCCTGATTTTCAGAGAAATGGAGAACTTTGGAACCATTCAAAAATGAGTCGTTTAATAGAATCTATTATTTTAAGATTACCTTTACCTGTTTTTTATTTTGATATTACCAATAATAATAAATGGATAGTTATTGATGGGTTACAGAGATTATGCACATTACAGAAATTTATAGTAAAAAATTCTTTAAAATTAAGAAATTTAGAATTTTTGAAAGAATTAAATGGGAAAAAATATAGTGATTTAGATAGAAGTATTCAAAGAACAATTGAAGAAACTCAAGTTATTACTTATCAAATGGAACCTCAAACACCTAAGGAAGTCAGATATTCTATTTTTAATAGAATTAATACAGGTGGATTAATTTTAAATCCACAAGAAATTAGACAAGCTTTAAATCAAAATCATGAGGGTGTTGTATTATTAAAAGAGATTGCAAATGATGATTTATTTAAAGAAATAGTAAAGATTAAATCTGCTAGAATGATAGATAGAGAATTAGTACTACGTTTTTTTGCTTTCAAGTTATCTTCTTATAAAGATTTCTATGAGAAAGGAATTACATTAGCAAAACTATTAGATGATACAATGGAAAAAATAGATACAATAGAATTTAAGCAAGATACATTTCCTAAATTAAAAGTAGAGTTTTTAGCAACAATAAAATTTTTAAGCGAAATTTTTAATAAAGAAGAATTGTTTAATAAAAAAATAATAGATGTAGAAAAAAAGGGAACTATAAATAGATCATTATTTGAGATATGGACTGTTTTAGTTAGTGAATTATCTCTAGCTGAGAAAGAAAAGTTATTAATAAATAAAAATATATTACAGGAAAAATATAAAAAATTACTATTAACTCAAGAGTTTGATGATTCTATAACAAAAGGAACTCAAGATAGAAAAGCTGTTATTTCTAGATTTACTTTTTTAGATAATTTATTAAAGGAGCTAACTGTATGATAAAAAAATTAGAATTAAAGAATTTTAAATGTTTTGAAAATATAGAACTTAATTTTTCAAATTTAAATTTATTAACAGGTATAAATAGTGCTGGTAAATCTAGTATAATTCAAAGTATATTGCTAATTAAACAAACATTTGAAAATAAAAAAGGGCAACTTAATTCTTTAAAAGAATTTATTAAAAATAATAATTTATTTCTAAAGTCACCTTCAAAGACTAAAAATATATTTTTAAATAAAATCTTCAAGTCTATACTAGGTGAGTTTGATTCTGAAGGTGACTATATTAATATACGTAATCCAAAAGCTCTTTTATATAATGAGGCAAAAGAAGACCTTATTTATTTTAATATTTTTTTTGAAGATGTAGAAATTCTTCTTAAAGTCAATACTCAGGAACAAAAAAGTCAAGATGAACTCTCTTTAACTATAGAAAATACTAATAAATTAGATATACTCAAAGAAGAATTTTTAGTTGATAAAGAGATGTTTTTATATTTATCTGCAAATAGAATTGTCCCAGAGGTATTTTATCCATATTCAAAAAGAAGTATATTAGAAGGTCAGTTAGGCAATAAAGGAGAATATTCTATTCATTATTTAAATTCCTATAAAAATGATAAATTAAATATTCAAGAGCTTAAAGAAGAATCAGCAAAAACTTTAGGACTATTAGAAAATGTTTTAAAGTGGATGGGAAAAATTAGTCAAGGGATAGATATAGAAACAAGAGTAGATGAAACAACAAAGACTTGCAATCTTTTATATTCATATGGTAAAAATAAGCTTTTTCCTGAAAGTGTTGGATTTGGTATTACATATTCGTTACCTATTATAGTAGCATTATTAAAAGCTAAAAAAGGTGATATTTTGATTATTGAAAATCCTGAATCTCATTTACATCCATCTGCTCAGGTTGAAATTGCAAATTTATGTTGTAAAGTTGCAAGAAATGGTGTTCAACTTATAATAGAAACTCATAGTGATCATTTTTTAAATGCTGTTCGAGTTGCAGTAAAAGAAAAAATAATAAGTAATACAGAAACACAAATTTATTTTTTTACAACAAATAATAAAGAAATTCATGTTGATAATTTAAATTTAGATGATTTCGGTAAAGTAGATAAATGGCCAAAAGGCTTTTTTGATGAATGGGATAATCAATTGGAGAAATTATTATGGTAAACTATGTTGTTTTTAATAGTCAATCTCTTCCTTTTAAAGATGAATATTCTTTCAGAGATGGGCTATTAGAATTTATTAAAATTTTCCAAAAGCTTTCTTTAGGGAGATATTATACAAAAATAATAACAGGATCCTTTATGTTTAATATAGAGTTTTATATAGGAGCTAGTGTGCTTCAATTTAGTGATAGGGACTTAAAAAGCAGAATGCTCTCTCTTATAAATAATCAATTTATAAAAATAGATTATGATAAAGATTTTAACTCTTTAGAATTAGAATATCAATATAACAAAAATGAAAATAAAGAGATGGGATATGCTCATAAATATGATACTTTTCTAATTAGTTTTTTATCATCTAATGAATGGAGAATACCAAAAATAGAATTACAAAAAATATCCCTTGAAGAAGGTAATGTAATAGTCAATAATGTTTTCATAGACAATTTAAGTCAAGAGAACCATTTTTTAATACATAAAAATAAACTAGAGTCTAAAGGAAGTGAAATTATAGATCTTTTAATAGATAATTTTCCAAAAAATAAAACTATTTTTTTTAATAAAATTATAGTTAATACAGTAGTAGAAGAAAAAATAAATACTTTACCTCATGATGTTTGGAAAAAAGCTGTAGAAATAATGTATAATTTAGAGCTTGGGTATAAAAATATAACTGATTATGAATGGTCTGATGAATCAGATACAGTAAAGCAGAATCCAAGATTAAAAAGAGAAAGATTATTTAAATTTGATAATGGAGAATCAGTGTATGTTTTTACACATATAAAAAATTTCTCTCAATCTTATAGAATGTATTATTTAGAAAAGGATAATAAGATTTATATATGTTATCTTGGTTGTCATTTATCTATATAAAATTCTATTTAAGCTTATAGTAAACTAAACTGTGTTAGTAGAACCCATACAGATACCAAAATTAAAAATAATTTAGTAGTACCAATATTTTGTAATTCTCAAAACGTTAATTACCAAAAGTATATACAAATATTTATCCCACAGAGTTTTCTGTGGGATTTTTTTATGTCTCATTATATTTCTTCTAAACCTATTTCTTTTAAATAATCATATACTCCATCATAAAATTTAGGTTGCATAGTCTCATCTTCTGAATTTCCTTCAGGAACAAAAATTATAAAACCCTGTCTTGATCTGGTTAAAAGAACTCTGTAAGTATTTTTTAAGTAAGTTCTAATTTCATCTTTATTTATATTTTTCCAACTATCTCCAGTAAAATTATAATATTCAAAGTCTTCATCATATCTTAGATTAGCATCCCAACATACAATGGTCCAATCTAATTCCAGTCCTTGAATGTCAAATTCTGTTGCTGTTTCTTCTAGAAAATATGATGATCTAATATCATTTTTAGAATTAAGAAACCATTTCTCAGCTTCAACTTTATTTTGAACCCAAACACCATATTTTCTCAATCTTTTTGCTCCAGAACTTGCTATCATCCCATATCTTTCAGTTCCTCTTGCTTTTTCTTTTATCCAAGCCTTAGCAATATTTAAATCTCTTGTTAAAAAAATTGGATAATCTTTTCTTATCTCTTTATATAATTCTCTAGCACTTTGAGGATTATTATCTAAAAGTAATTTTATAAAGTTAGAAACTTTTTCGCTTCTAAAAGAACGCAAAGATACAGATAAATGTAAGTTTTCTTTTTTTATGTAGCTTATATTCTTTACTAAATTATCAAAATTTTGTCCTTTTAAATACTCCTCTTCTATAATTTTATCTGAAATATATACATCCCAGTGTTTGTATTTTTCTCTTATTGCTTCAAACCAACCTGCTATACCTTCTGATTCTCCTTTATTTATTTCTTGACCTCCACCAACTAAGCATATAATAACTGCCCAGTCTTCATGCCTATCTAATATACTTATTAAAAAATCTGGTTCTGATACTTCAAAATTTACAATTCCTTTTTTTCTTTTCATAAAATCTTTGAGATTTTCTTTATCCCATGCTCTTTGAGCCTCATCAAAAATAACTACTTTTTCAAAAGGTGCCTTATCTATTGAAATTGCATCATCTCTGAAGTGATGTATTTTTTGAATAAATTCTTCCGCTTTTCTCAGTGATTCTTTTTTTGATATTTTATTTCTTTCATGATCATCTCTAGCCAATGCTTCACGTAAAACATCAACTAGTGGTCCATTTCCTGAAAGAAAAACAGCATGCTCTTCTTCATCTATTTTCTGACGTTCTATTGCTATATTAAGTCCTGCTAAAGTTTTTCCAGCTCCTGGCACACCTGTAATAAAACAAATAGATTTTCTTTTATTTTTTTTACTATTATCTATAATTTTATTTATCTCTTCTGTAGTTTTATTCAAATTTATAGCACTCGCATCGTTTCTAGAAATATCCTCAACATTGTGACCATTGTATAAAACTTGAGCTGCTTCAATAATTGTTGGTGTAGGCATATAAACTGAGTTAACCCAATCAATAGGTTCAAATTCTTTCTCACTATATTTTTTTGTAATTTCCTGAATATAATTATGAATATTTAATTCATTACAACAATAAGTTTCAAGAACATTTTTTCTAATTTCTTTTATCTCTTGATATTTTTCTGTTGCTTCTGTTGAAACTAAAATAGGAGCTAGAAGCTTATCATGACTTTCTTTATGAAATGAATTTAAATCCAAAGCATAATCTGTAACTTGTTCTATTGCATAACTTGGATAATTCCTTTCCCCTACTTTAAATTCAAGTAAAAAAATGATTCCTCTATGGATAAATATACTATCTATTCTTTTTCCTATTCTTGGAATGGTATATTCAAATAATACATGTCCACTTTCAAAATAAGAAAGCTCCCTTTTTAAAATCTCTATTTCACTTTGCCAAGTATTTTTTTGTAAATCTTGTGCTGAAAACTGGTCATTGCTAACTATTTCACCAAAAATGATTTTCTTATCTTGCTTTAAAAATTCTTTTAAACTATCTGAATAATATGCCCTATTCATAATTTATTTCCCCCTCAAAAAAATTATTTTATTTTAGCTCCATCTTTAAAAGCTTGTCCAACTTTTTCACCAAGTACACGATATGAATTTGTTATTGAATCAAAAGTTATAAGTTTTAATTTATCTACATCTATTTCACCTTTTTCATTTAAGACAGATTCATCTGCCAGTGTATTAATAATTTCAGCAACTACCCTATAATCTCCTAATTCTTCTTGAATTTCTATAACTTTACATTCAAGAGTCAATGGAAATTCTTCTATAATTGGTGCATCTATATTTTCACTCTTTACTATATGTACTCCTGATTTTTCTATTTTATCCACTTTATTTCCTGATTCTATTCCAAAATAATCTGCAATATCTTTTGTAGCTTTAGTTGCTAAACTTATCGTAAATTCTTTCTTTAATAAAATATTTTTCATTGTCTTATGTTCTTTTGCTATGCTCAATGAAACTTCATGATAACCACATTGTACTCCCCAAGCTAAATTCATAGCATTAGCTTTTCCATTTTCATCATAAGTTCCAATAATATATACTGGTAAAGGTAGTAATGCTGCTTTTTTACTAAAAGTTTTTCTCATAGAATTCCTCCTTAAAAATTTATTATAAGTTAAAAATATATTAACACAAATTTATTTTTTTCACAATTTATGATATGATTCAAATATATAAACAAGTTTTTAGGAAATATTTAATAGGAGGTTGTTCATGGATAAAATTATTTTAGTAAAACCTGACTTATCTTATGCAGATGAAATTATTAAATACAAGGAAGAATCCTTAGCAGAAAGTCCTATTATAAATGGTTCTGCCGGTTTAGATAGATTTTCTTCTATTGAAATTTGGTTTGAAGAATTAAAAAAGAGAAGTAGTGAAGACACTGTTCCTAAAGGACTTGTTCCTTCATCAACATATTTAGGAATAAGAGAAAAAGATAATTATATTGTAGGAATGATAGATATTAGACATTACTTAAATGAATATTTAACTGAGGCTGGTGGACATATTGGATATGGGGTTAGAAAAACTGAAAGAAATAAAGGTTATGCCAAACAGATGTTAAAACTTGCCTTAGAAAAATGTAAAGAGTTAAAAATAAAAAGAGTTCTTATCACTTGTGATGAAGATAATATTGCCAGTGAAAAAGTAATTCTATCAGCCAATGCCAAATTGGAAGATATTAGAAATGTCGATGGTGAGAATAAGAAAAGGTTTTGGATTGAATTATAACAACTTTATCGTAGGGAGGATAATAAAATGAGTTACCAAGATATTAATGCGGCAACAATAAATAGATGGATTAAAGAAGAAGATTGGGAATGGGGAAGACCCATAAGTCATGAAGAATATATCAAGGCTTTAAATGGAGAATGGGATGTAAAGCTTACACCAGTAAAATTTGTACCTCATGAATGGTTTGGAGATTTTAAAGGTAAAAAATTATTAGGACTTGCTTCTGGTGGAGGACAACAAATTCCTATATTTACTGCCTTAGGTGCAGAATGTACTGTACTTGATTATTCAGATGAGCAATTAGCTTCTGAAAAAATGGTTGCTGAAAGAGAAAAGTATAAAGTAAATATTGTAAAGGCTGATATGACTAAACCTTTACCTTTTGAAGATGAAAGTTTCGATATAATTTTTCATCCTGTAAGCAATTGTTATATTGAAAATGTAGAGCCTGTTTTTAAAGAATGTTATAGAATCTTGAAAAAAGGTGGAATTTTACTTTGTGGACTGGACACAATAATCAATTATATCTTAGATGAAAATGAAGAAAAAGTAGTTTTTTCTATACCATTTAATCCTTTGAAAAATAAAGAACACAGAGAATTTTTACAAAAAATGGACTGTGGTTACCAATTTTCACATAGTTTAAGTGAGCAACTTGGCGGACAATTAAAGGCAGGTTTTATCTTAACTAATATTGAAGATGATACTGGTGGAGAAGGAAGACTTCATGAGATGAATATTCCTACATTTATTATGACTAGAGCGATAAAATAAAAAGAGGAGAAATTTATTATGGAAAAAATTAAAACTTATGATGAATTATTAGAAAAAATTAAAAATGAAGAGAAATTTTTATTATATATAAAAAGTGAAGGCTGTTCAGTTTGCGAGGCAGACTTTCCAAAGATTAAAGAGCTTGTTGATAAAAATAATTATCTTGCTTACTATATTCAAGCTGATGAAATATCTGAAGCAGTAGGTCAATTAAACCTATACACAGCACCAGTTGTTATCTTATTTTACAATGGAAAAGAAATCCACAGACAAGCTAGATTTATTGATTTTTTAGAATTAGATTATAGAATAAAACAAACTTTATAGAAAATAAAAATAGCATCTACCCCACAAGATGCTATTTTTATTTTACATTCTATTTTAAAAATCTTCCCAACCATCAATAGAAGAACTCATATTGTAGCTTGTAACTGTTCCTTCAAAGAAGTTAGATTTAACGTTTCCTTCTCCTTCAGTATCGGCAAATCTTTCTAAGTGTTTGTATGGATTTTTATTGAAACCAGAATATAGAGGTTCTAAACCTAATGATTTTAATCTTTCATTAGCTAGCCATTTTGTATAAGCTTCTGTTGTTTGAGAAGTTATACCCAATACTCTATTTCCAATTATATGTTCTGTCCAGTTAATCTCTTGTTCAACAGCTGTCTTAAACATAGAATAGATTGTTTCAGCTGAGAAGAATTCAGGATAATCATTTTTGATTTCCTTAACTATACTTCTGAAAAGAACAACATGTGATAACTCATCTCTATTGATAAGTCTAATAATATCAGAAGTTCCTA
>ERZ773026.1675-NODE-1675-length-11040-cov-21.888757_pt1 | contig 11040 bp, 9 predicted proteins | sample MGYA00580838_ERZ773026 | MGnify/ENA primary metagenome ERZ773026 (study PRJEB29015, sample SAMEA2738006) | human oral metagenome | biome: human oral; feature: human-associated habitat; material: dental | place: China | collected 2055 ... | reverse complement strand
CGATACCGGCGAGAATGGCGACGGCGTTCAAACCGATTTGGACGACGGTGATGAAGCTGCCCGGCTGCTGCTGCATATTGAGTACGTCGAGCGCGCGGGTGTCGCCGCCGTCTTTGGCCATGACTTGCAATTTGATTTTGCGCGCCGAGGCGAGCGCGAGTTCGGAACAGGAAACAAATGCGCTGATGACAAGTAGCAGGACCAATAATAATAAGGCTTCGAGAATATTCATGAAAAATGGTGTGTGTTGCGGAAGGGCTATTTTAACATCAAAGGTCGTCTGAAAAATTCAGACGGCCTTTTCCCAGCCTGACTTACCAATCGCGCGGGGCAACCAGTTCTTCGATGTCCGCATCTTCAAAGCCGTAGCTTTGGGCGATGTATTCCATATCGGTGGCAATCGTGTCTCTGGCGACGGTTTCGATTTCGCTGTCGTTTTCTTCAAACTCTTCTGCCAATTCGTTAAAGCGTTCGGTAGCTGCGTGGGTCAGGCTGTATAGGCCGTCCAAGTCTTCGGGCTGTTCGGTTTCGATTTGGCGGCACAGTTCGACCAGGATGTTTTCTCCTTTTTGCACCAGTTCGGCAGGGAAATATAGTGGATTAAATTTAAATCAGGACAAGGCGACGAAGCCGCAGACAGTACAGATAGTACGGCAAGGCGAGGCAACGCCTTACTGGTTTAAATTTAATCCACTATAATCGTCGTCATACATATCCTGCAAAAAGGTGTGGTCGGCCAATTCGGGGTTGTTCAGTGGATGACAGGTAGTCATGGGGTTTCCTTTCGGTTTGGGGATTTTTGAAAAAGGCCGTCTGAAAACGGGCAAACACCCTTTCAGACGGCCTTGTCGGTATCAACTCACCGTTATTTCGCAATCTGGGTTGCCTGAATCGCAGTCAGGGCGATGGTGTAGACGATGTCTTCCACCAGCGCGCCACGCGACAGGTCGTTTACCGGTTTGCGCAGGCCTTGCAGCATCGGGCCGACGCTCAATACGTTGGCGTTGCGCTGGACGGCTTTATAGGTGCAGTTGCCGGTGGTCAGGTTGGGGAACACGAACACGTTGGCTTTGCCGGCCACGGGGCTGTTCGGGGCTTTGGATTTGGCCACGCTTTCCACCACGGCGGCATCGTATTGCAACGGGCCGTCCACGGCCAAGGCAGGGGCTTTTTCTTTGACCAGCTTGGTTGCTTCAATCACCAAATCCACATCGGGGCCGCTGCCGGAATCGATGGTGGAATAGGAAATCATGGCCACGCGCGGGTCTATGCCGAAGGCTTTGGCAGATTCGGCCGATTGGACGGCGATTTCGGCCAACTGTTCGGCAGTCGGATTCGGATTCACCGCGCAGTCGCCGTATACCACGACCTGCTCGGGCAGCAGCATGAAGAACACGCTGGACACGATGCTCGCGCCGGGGGCGGTTTTAATCAGCTGTAAGGCGGGGCGGATGGTGTTGGCAGTGGTGTGTACCGCGCCGGAAACCAGGCCGTCCACATCGTTTTGCGCCATCATCATGGTGCCGAGTACCACGGTGTCTTGCAGTTGTTTGCGCGCGTCTTCGGGGGTCAGGCCTTTGGATTTGCGCAGTTCGCACATCGGGGCGACGTATTGCTCGACCAGTGTGGCGGGATCGATGATTTCCAGCGACGCGGGCAGGGCGATACCTTTTTCTTTGGCAACGGCTTCAACTTCTTCGCGTTTGGCCAGCAGCACGCAACGGGCCAAACCTTTTTCATGGCAGATGGCGGCGGCTTGGACGGTGCGCGGTTCCGCGCCTTCGGGCAGTACGATGCGTTTGTTTGCCTTGCGGGCGGCTTCCATCATGTTGTAGCGGAATTGCGCGGGCGACAGGCGGACGGCTTGTTCGGCGGCCAGTTTTGCCACGCCTTCGGGTGCGTCTGCGCTGCCCAGATAGTCCAAACCGGCTGCTTGGGCGGCTTCGGCCGTACCGCCGACCACACCGGCAAATTCGACGTTGCGTCCGGCAAACGACGCTTTGGCCATCTGCAGGCGTTCGGCGGTGGCATGTTCGTTGCTGACGGCGAAGACGACGCGGGCGTTAAACGCGGTGGCCAGACCGTTGTTTTGGCGGCTCAGGAAAATATAGGCATCGCTCGGGGTGATGCCTTGGATGACGACGTTTTCCTTACCCAGCGCGGCGGCGCGGCCGACCAGCAGGTCGAACCAGTCGTCCGCTTTGCCTTCGGCCGCCAGGCGGACGGCTTCGTCGGCATAGTCCATTGCGTTGAATACCGCGGCATACGGCAGTTTAGCCGCGATATTGGCGGCGGCTTTGGCCGCATCAACATGCGGGCAGACGGGGATAATCAGGGTGTAGGCCATGTTTTTGTCCTTTCAGGGAAGTTGTTCGATACCGGGGTATCGGTTTCAAATATCAGTGGAACGACCGATAAGCTGATGTGTATGGTCGATTGGGGGAATTTCACTATAAACTATAAAACGTTCAGGCCGTCTGAAAACCGAAGCAGGCTTTCAGACGGCCTTTTGCCGTTCAAACGTATTCGACAATTTCAAAACTGTGGCTGACGGCGGCGGCCTTGCCCAGCATAATCGAAGCGGAACAATATTTCTCCGCCGACAGCCGAACTGCCTGGGCAATCGCGCTTTCTTTCAAATCCGTGCCGAACACTTTAAAATGGATATGGATTTCGGTAAACACGCGCGGGGCTTCGTCGGCGCGTTTGGCCGTAACCGTGGCGCGGCAGTCGCTGACTTTCTGCCGCTGCTTTTCCGCAATCATCACCACGTCGATGCTCGAACAGCCCGCCACGCCCAACAGCAGCATTTCCATCGGGCTGGGGCCGCGCTTCACGCCGCCTTCCGCCGCCGCGCCTTCCATGACCACGCTGTGGCCGTTTTCAGTGGTGCCCACGAAGCAGAGGCCGTCTATCCATTGCGAAGTTACCTGCATGACTTACTCCTCTTTGATGGGTTGGGGCGAGACCAAAATACCGTCGGCATCGCTGTAAAGGTAGTGGCCGGGAATGAAGTCCACGCCGCCGAAACTCAGCACGACATCGGTTTCGCCCGCACCGTCTTTCGCGCTTTTGCGCGGATTGACGGACAGGGCCTTTACGCCGAAATCCAGTGTGTTGATGGCTTCGCTGTCGCGGATGGCGCCGAGTATGATTGCGCCGGCCCAGCCGTTGGCTGCGCCCGCGGAGGCAATCAAATCGCCCATCAGCGCGCTGGCGGCGGAATATCCGCCGTCCACCACCAAAACTTCGCCGTCAGAGTGGCTGTTCATCAGTTGCTTGATCAAACCGTTGTCGCGGAAGCATTTGACAGTGCGGATGCGGCCGCAAAAGCGGCTGCGGCGGCCGAAGCTGCGGAATTGGATTTCGCACGACGGCGTGTCGGGTGCCAAATCGATTAAATCAGAGGTGGCGAATTCGAAGGTCTGCATATGCGGCTCCTGAAGTTGCGGGCTTGGACAGACGGGCATTATATAGAAACGTCAGGCCGTCTGAAAGGGGAGGGCGGGGACTTTGCCGGCCGCCGCCACGCTGTTTCAGACGGCCTCAAAAAGCCGTATCGGGCAGAAAAAAACGTGGGGCCGTCTGAAAAACCGGCCTGATTCCGCGGCGGCTTTGCGTTACAATACCGGCCCTTTGTTTCCCATCCGCATCGGACACGCATCATGCTGGTACTCGGTATCGAATCTTCCTGCGACGAAACCGGCGTCGCCCTTTACGACAGCGAAGGCGGACTGCTCGCCCACGCCCTGCACACTCAAATGGCCATGCACGCCGAATACGGCGGCGTGGTGCCCGAGCTGGCCAGCCGCGACCACATCCGCCGCCTCGTGCCGCTGACCCGTGCCTGCCTGCGCGACGCGGGCAAAGACTATGCCGACATCGACGCGGTGGCCTTCACCCAAGGACCGGGGCTGGGCGGCGCGCTTCTGGCCGGTTCGAGCTATGCCAACGCGCTGGCCTTCGCCCTGAACAAACCCGTCATCCCCGTCCACCACCTCGAAGGCCACCTGCTTTCGCCTTTGCTGGCGGCCGACAAACCCGCCTTCCCCTTCGTCGCCCTGCTGGTATCTGGCGGCCACACGCAGTTTATGGCCGTGCGCGGCATAGGCGATTATGTGCTGCTGGGCGAAAGCGTGGACGACGCGGCGGGCGAAGCCTTCGATAAAACCGCCAAACTGCTCGGCCTGCCGTACCCGGGCGGCGCGAAACTGGCCGAACTGGCCGAACGCGGTCATCCCGACGCCTTTTCCTTTCCCCGGCCCATGCTGCATTCGAACGATTTGCAGATGAGCTTTTCCGGCCTGAAAACCGCCGTCTTGACCGCTGTAGAGAAAGTACGCGCCGAACACGGCGGAATCGGCGAACAAACGCGCAACGACATCTGCCGCGCCTTTGAAGACGCGGTTATCGACGTATTGGCGGCCAAAGCGGAAAAAGCCCTGCGCGACACGGGCTTCCGCACGCTGGTTGTGGCAGGCGGCGTGGGTGCGAACAAAAAACTGCGCGAACGCCTGAGCCGTTTGACCATCCGTCCGACGCAGGGAAAAGGCCGTCTGAAAAAGCCCGCCGAAGCTGTGCAAACCTATTTCCCGCCAATGGAATACTGTACCGACAACGGCGCGATGATTGCCTTCGCCGGTGCGATGCGGGCGGAGCAGGCGGTGGCGGCGGGCGGTTTCAACGTCAAACCGCGCTGGCCGCTGACGGACATCGTAAAAAGCGCGGAGGCCGTCTGAAAAGCCGAGAGCCCGTTTCGGAAAGGAATGGCAACGCGGCGGCACATCCGACAACATCTGTTTTCCGGCCGTCCAAAGCAATTTAGGCTTCTGCGGGTATGCAGCGGTATAGCAACATCATGCACGGCTTTGAAAGAACCGACAGTCTGACAGAATGCCTGACCGTGCTTTAAGCCATTATCAGCGCATCGATGCAAAATTGGTTTGAATCAAGCTGCCTAAGCAACCGCTTGAGGGAAGGCATGTGAGGCCGTCCGCCTGAAGTTTCTTTAACTCCAATTTTCTTTACTGCAGGCCATGAACCACCGTCAGAAAATCAAACAATTCCGATTACCTTGACTCGAATTATCATAAAAAACTGATAAAGTCTCCTTTCTATAAAAGCCTGACGATACGCAACGGCAAAATCTTTCAAAAAATTATCGAACTGGCGAAGAAAGCATAAGGAGGCCTTATCGGCCTGTATAGCGTGTATGTGTATTCCCAGCCCCTCCGCCTATCGGTTGTCGTATTTCTATCCGACCGACTGAACAATAGAAAAAGCAGCCTGCATTTGGATGACTCCCGGTGCAGGCTGCTTTTTTATTTTCAGACGGCCTCTCGGCTACCAAAAGGTTTTAAAAGGCCGTCTGAAACGCTCAAATATCCACAATCTGATGTTCCATCCCTTTCACCGGCGGCCGCCACGGCGAATTGGTCAGGCGGCGTTGCCACAGCGCATCGGGCAGGCGGTAGTGGTCGGCACGGTCGGGATCGAGTGCGGTTTGGATGTCGGCATCGCGGTTTTCGCGCACTAAGTCGGCCAAATCGGGGTTAATCAGCACGGTTTTGCCCAGCGCGATGAACTCCGCCCAGCCGGTGTCAAATGCTTTGGCAATGTCGCTGCCGGTGTAAAGATTACCCACGCCGATTAAGGGCAGGCGGCCGGCGATGCGTTCGTGCAGCAGTTCCATGCGGGTGCGATTGGTGTCTGCGCCGCGTCGGGCTTTTTTGTAGAAATCGTGCAGGGAAACATGCAGATATTGCAGCGGTTTTTGCACCAGCGCGTCTACGAGTGCGAAAGTTTCTGCCATAGTGATGCCCTGCTCGCCCGGCTCTTCGGGTGAGAAGCGGTAGCCCAAGATGAAATCGGGTTTGGCGTGCGCTTTCACGGCGGCGGTAACGGCATCGACCACAGCCAGCGGGAAGCGCAGGCGGTTGTGCAGGCTGCCGCCCCATTCGTCGGTGCGGCGGTTGGTTTGGGCGGACACGAATTGTTGCAGCAGGTAAGCGTTTGCACCGTGGATTTCCACGCCGTCAAAACCAGCCTGCACCGCGAGGGTGGCAGCATTGGCATAGGCGGCGATGAGTTGTTCGATTTCGGCGGCGGTCAGTTCGCGCGCGCCCGTGGCCTCATCGGCGGACGGAGCGACAATGTCGCCGCAGAGTTCTTTGGGAGCCAGTTTGCCGCCGTGGTGGATTTGCAGGATGGCTTTCGCGCCTTGCGCTTGGGCGATTCGGGCAACTTCGCGCAGGCTGGGCAGGTCGTCTTCGCTTATGGCGTACGGCTGGCCTTCAAAGGTTTTGCCGTTGGCCTGCACCAGCGTGGCGGCGGTGATAAACAGGCCGAAGCCGCGGAAGCGGTTTTGCAGAAACGTGCGCTCTTGGTCGGTAATGTGGCCGTTTTCATCCGAAGCAAAGTGCGTCATGGGGGCGACGGCGAGGCGGTTGGGAACGGTGGCACCGTTGTTGAAGGTGTAGGGCTGGAAGACGGGGTTCATTTTGTTTCCTTTCTTATGGAACGTGTTGATGCTTTTGATAATGCACATTAAATCACGGTTTGCCGTTATTGGCAAAAATATTTGCTAAGGTTTTCCCAAATGAATTGATGTCGATATGCGAAACAATATCAATGTCGATGTGCTTTTCAATTTTCAGAGCTTCCTGAATATCCGCCCCGAAATCGAAGGATAAAATCCGATTGTTTAACGTATTTCCACATGGTTGATTTCAATAATATCGGCAAGGCTTTAAGCCTGTATTCAGGCTTGCGGTATTTTTCAGACGGCCTCCAAAGGGTATGGAGGCCGTCTGAAAGCTATTGCGGCAGTTTCACCGCCAATGCGGCAGGCCATTGCGCGGCGGCATCGGTTTTCACAAAACCGTTGCCCGTCATACCACCTTTGAGCAGACGGTCGTATTTTTGCGCCGTTTCGTGCGGTACTTGCAGTTTTACCTTAAACATCAGCTTGGTGCGTTCGTCGGTGGTTTCCACCGCTTTGGGCGTGAATTGCGCTTCTGTGGCGATGAATTTGATTTTTGCCGGGAAAACCGCATCGATGCCGTCGAGTTTGATGCGTGCTTCGTCGTTCACTTTCAGACGGCTGATGCTGTCGGTAGGCAGAAAGATGTTCATGGAGACATCGGCCGGATCGAGCAGGCTGGCCACTTTTGAGCCGGAGGCCACCACATTGCCGACTTCGGCGATGGTGTATTCCACCCGTCCGTCTATCGGCGCGCGGATGTTCATATCGTCGTTGGCGGACGAAGCCGATTTGACGGCCGCTTCCGCCTGCCCCACGCTTGCCCGTGCTTCGGCGGCTGCGGCACGGCTTTGCGCCACGGTGGCCTGCGCTTCCGCACGGGCGGCTTCGGCAGCCTTCACGGCGGCAGTCGCGCGTTCGTAATCGGCCCGGCGGCGGGCGGTTTCGGATTCCGATACCAGTTGCTCCGACAGCAGGTTGCGGGCATTGTCCCATTCCATTTTCGCCACGCGCTGCTGCTGCCGTGCGGCTTCGATGTTGGCTTCGGCGCGGGCGACGGTACGGCGCGTTTGCTCTTCCGCCGCTTTGGCCCGCTGCACGCTTTCACGCTGCCTGTCGGCGGCGGCGCGCGCTTCTTCCACGCGGCTGCTGCTGGTGTCGGACGAGAGTTCGGCAAGTATGTCGCCCGATTTCACATCCGCCCCTTCTTCCACATACACTTTTTTTACCCGTCCGGGATACAGGGTGGCCACGTCGATGCGGTTCAGCTCCAGCCTGCCGTTGGACTGCGCGACAAATGCGGGCAGGGCGGCGGCCTGTTGCTGTCTGTAATAGAAATAACCACCCGCCGCAACGGCGGCAATCAACGCGGCGGCAAGGATTTTCTGTTTGGAAACGGCTTTTTTCGTCATGGTTTTCGCAATCATGTAATTATGTTATCGAACGGATGCCGGATAATGTTATACCCCCGCCGGGAGGGTTTGACAAGGATGTGCCGCAGGCGGGCGTAGATACGGCAAACGGTTGAGGCCGTCTGAAAACACATCGGGCAGGAAAATCGGGCGGTAATGTTTTCAGACGGTCTTTTGTTTGGAAATAATCCGTCCGGTATGTTGCCGGGCTATAATCTGCTTCTTTTTTACCGCCTCCGTTTGCCATGATTGCTTTCGACCGCCTTCCCGCCAAAAACGACCCCCGGTTGCCCGTGTTGCTGCTTCAGGCCACTTTCGTTACCTGCGGCATCACGTTTTGGGGTTTCAACCGGAGTCCGGCCCAGGTCGGGCTGATTCTGCTGATTTGCGTTACGTTGGACTGCCTGCTGCATTATTTGTTGCGGCGCAAAAACCTGCTTGTTCCGATTAGCGGCCTGATTACCGGCCTCGGCCTGTCGGTGCTGACCAATTTTTCCCACGGCCTGTGGCTGGCCGCCATACCGCCGTTTTTTGCCACCGCGTCCAAATACGTTTTCACGGTAAACGGCCGCCATATCTACAACCCGGGCCTGTTCGGCGTGATTGCCGCCCTGGTGTTGAGCGACGGCATGATTACGCCCGCGCCCGCCTATCAGTGGGGCGGGGCGGGTATCACGGCCTTTTTTATCGCCACCGCCGCGCTGATGCTGTTTGCCCTCAATATCCGCCGCAGCGTTTTGATCAGCTGCTTTTTGCTGTTTTACGCCCTGCAACTGTCGCTGCGCGCCTGGCTGCTCCGCCATCATATTCCGCCGCAAACGCTCTTTATGGGCGCGTTTTCCTCGCCGGCGTTTTACCTGTTCACCTTCTTTATGATTACTGACCCGCCCACTTCGGCCGAATCGCGGAAAGGGCAGGCGTTTATGGCGTTTTTCATCGTTTTCGTTGATTTGCTGCTGCATAAATTTCAAAGTTTCTCCACCCTTTTCTATTCCGCCTTTGCCTACATGACGCTGCGCGGCTTGTGGCTGCTCTGGCAAAATCGTAGCCAATACCGCAATCCGTTGCCTGCGCTGAAGCAGTTTGCCAAAGCCCTGCTGCTGACCGGCCTGATTGGCGGCACCGGTTGGGGCGTATACCGCCTCACCCATGCCTTCAATGCGGACGAAGTAACTTTCCGCTTCAGCGAAATCCCTTATTCGCAAAGCGGCATCGGCGGCACGAAAGGCGACATCTGGGAGCGTACCGACCCGCGTATGCAGCATGTGGCCAAATGGCTGTTGTCGGTGGGTGATGCCGCCGCCGTCGCCGATGCGGACAACGACGGCCTGCCCGACGTTTTCCTGACCCAGCCGCTCAAAAGCGAACAGGACCGCGCCCAATTGTTCCTGAACAAAGGAAACTTCCGTTTCGAACGCTTCCCGCTGCCGCAGCTGGACGACCACCGCAAACATCCCGAAACCCACGGCCTGATTGCCTCGGCCACCTGGTTCGATATGGACAACGACGGCGACCAAGACCTGCTGCTCGGCATGGGCTTCGGCAAAGGCCGCCTGCTGCGTAACAATTTGAAGGAAACCGGCACGCTCGGCTTTACCGAAGTCGGCAACGGCAACGCCGTGGACGACTATCAAATCAGCGTTGCCACCAATGTTTTGGATTACGACAACGACGGCCGCCTCGACATCATCATCGGCAATGTCATGCAGCGTTATCTGCCCGGCTACGACCGCACCGTTCCCTACAACATCTTCAAACTGCCGCAACCCGAATACCAGGGAGACAGGAGGATGTTCAACGTCATGCACCGCAGTTGGCACGACGCAAACAATGCCGACGAAAACCTGCTGCTGCGCAACTTGGGCGGCGGCCGCTTCGCGCAAATTCCCAACAGCGAAAACGGCTTTAGCGGCAAACGCTGGACGATGGCGGTCGCTACGGGCGACTTGAACGATGACGGTTTTGCCGACCTTTACATCGCCAACGATTTCGGCCCCGACGAGCTGTACATCAACGAGCAGGGCAAACGCTTCCTGCTCGTTAAAGGCAGCTTTGCCGGCTCCGTCGGCCGCGACACCTACAAAGGCATGAACGCCACTTTCGGCGATTTGGATGACAACGGCCGCCCCGACATCCACGTTTCCAACGTGCATGAAAAATTACAGGCCGAAGGCAGCCTGCTGTGGATGAACTACAGCAAGAGCGGCCAAACCGATGCCGCCATGTTCAAAGACGAAGCCGCCCGCCGCAACGCCCTCAACGAACGGCGGTTCGGCTGGGGTGCGGCTTTCGGCGACCTCGACCGCGACGGCCGCCTCGACATCGTGCAGGCCAACGGCATGGCCGACGATGCCTACGACAAAAAAGAGGCCGTCTGCCCCGATTATTGGTATTGGAACGCCCAAATCGCCCTGACCAACCCCGACGTGCACGGCTATGCCGACCGCTGGGCGGACGTGCGCGGCCGCTGCGTCTTCGGCTTTGAAGCCAACCGCGTTTATCTGAACAAAGACAGCTATTTCGTCGATGTTGCCGAACAGGTTGGCTGGAACAAAAAAGGCACGTCGCGCGGCATGATACTGGCCGACTTCGACAACGACGGCGACCTTGACAGCCTCGTAACCCACATGACCGCCGCGCCCTCGCTTTACCGCAACGACAGCCGGCCCGCAGGCTGGGTAGGTGTGGAACTGGTCGGCAACGGCCAAACCTGCAACCGCGACGCGCTGGGTAGTAAAGTCGTCCTTGCCGCAGGGGACAGCCCGACCGGTGCCGCGCAACACCGCGAAGTTTATGCCAACAACGGACTGGCCGCCCAAAGCGACCGCCGCATCCTCTTCGGCTTGGGCGGCAAAGGCAGTGGCGAAGTCAGCCTGTCGGTACGCTGGTGCGGACGCGGGGATGCCGAAACATTCAAATTGAAACCCGGTCAGTATCACCGTATCGAACAGAAATAAAGAGGAGGCCGTCTGAAACTTATTTTTCAGACGGCCTTTTTGTATTTTACCACTTATATCCGAACAGACTTCTTCACATCCGAAGGCAAAAATCCGTAATGCCGTCTGAACGCTTCGTTGAACCGTCCCGCGTGGCGGTAGCCGCAAAAGTGCATGGCGGCTTGGACGGTGCTGCCGGATTCGATGAGGG
>ERZ773026.1674-NODE-1674-length-11040-cov-96.665271_pt1 | contig 11040 bp, 10 predicted proteins | sample MGYA00580838_ERZ773026 | MGnify/ENA primary metagenome ERZ773026 (study PRJEB29015, sample SAMEA2738006) | human oral metagenome | biome: human oral; feature: human-associated habitat; material: dental | place: China | collected 2055 ... | reverse complement strand
GGCCATCGTCGAGAACTACGTCGAGCGCCGCTACGGCGCCAAGGCATAAGCGCTTGCTGGGGAGTGAGGCGTCTTCCGGGTTCCGGAAGCGGGTCTCTGTCCGGATGGGGGCACTGATGCCGGCTGGCATCCCATCACCCATCCTCGGTCCCGCGGACGCCCCTTGGGTGTCCTGCCGGCGTCAGACCTGCTGCGCACCCCATGCCATCAAGGCGGCGCATAGGAAGAACAGGACCCATTGGTCCAGCAAATAGTAGTTCTTGCTGCCTGCACCGACCGCCTTGAGCTGCACCAGCCAGGCCACGCCCCATGTGCCCAGATAGGCCGCCATGAAACAGGCGATTTCGCGCCTGGCTTCCAGTATCTGCGTCGCCGCAAGCAGATAGGCGACGATCGCCAGCAGCAGTAGATCCACACTGACCAGCTGGAACGCGCACAGCGCCTGTATCCAGTTCCGTCCCTTCTGTTCGGTCTGCTTCTCCTCGGCAGGGGAGAGACTCAGGGTCTCGCGTGTTCCGACCAGCAGATGCGCCAGAAAGGCCACGGTCAGCAGCAGGGCTGCCGCCACGAAAGGGATGTTCATCATGGATTCCTCGTCAGAGATTCTCGACGGTGACCGGGTGTCTTCCAGCGAAGTCGTCCTGCAACAGGCACGTCGCCGCAACGAAGCAGCTTTCCGTCTGGCAGAAGCCTTTCAGCGGAGGCCGCTCCCACCAGGGCGGAAGCCTACAATCATCGAAGCGCACCGGGAGCGGGTACCCCCACAGGCGATTTCTGGGAGCGAAGCGGACAGTTGAGCCGAGGAGGGTGCCCGGTCACGGGGCGTTCTCCAGCGAAGCCGCCCTCCAGCAATCGCAGCGCTTCGGGGTGGAGTGCCTCCACAGGCGCTCTGGAAGCGAAGCGGACAGCATGAGCCGAGGAAGGCACCCCGCCCCGGAGCGCCGCTCAGCGGAGTCGTCCTGCAAAAAGCACGGTCCCCCACCGAAGCCGTCCTGCAAAAAGCACACCCCCGCGACGAAGCCGTCTTCCCCGGCATTCTCCGCTAGAATGTCGAGCTTGCCTTGCATTTCCACACTGACAAGCCGCGCAACCCTTGCGCGCAGGAACCCGCACAACCCCTATGGCAGCTCAAAAACTCGCCGGCGTCAAAGGCATGAACGACCTGCTGCCGCAGACCTCGGCGCGCTGGCAGCGCTTCGAGGAAATCGTCGCCTCCTGGGCGCGCAGCTATGGCTACAGCCAGATCCGCACGCCCATCGTCGAACCCACCCCCCTGTTCGCCCGGGGCCTGGGCACCGTCACCGACATCGTCGAAAAGGAGATGTACTCCTTCCGCGATGCCCTCAACGGTGAGGAACTCACCCTGCGTCCCGAAGGCACCGCCGGCGTGGTGCGTGCCGTCATCGAGCACAACCTGCTCTATGATGGTCCGCGGCGCCTCTGGTACCTGGGGCCCATGTTCCGGCACGAGCGCCCCCAGCGCGGCCGCTATCGCCAGTTCCATCAGGTGGGCGTCGAGGCACTGGGCTATGGCGGCCCCGAAGTCGATGCCGAAGTCATCGCCATGGGCCAGCGTCTCTGGGATGACCTGGGTATCGAAGGGCTGCAGCTGCAGATCAACTCCATTGGCGATGCGCCCGAGCGCGCCCGCCATCGTCAGGACCTGATCGACCACTTCGAGAAGCATGCCGAACTGCTGGACGAGGAGGCCAAACGACGGCTGCACGCCAACCCGCTGCGCATTCTCGACAGCAAGAACCCGGCCATGCAGGAGATCATCGAGCAGGCGCCGCGCCTGATCGACTACCTGGAAGGCCCGTCGCGCGAGCATTTCGAGCAGCTGCGCGGCTATCTGGCGCGGCTGGGCATCGAGGCCACGCTGAATCCGCGTCTCGTGCGCGGCATGGACTACTACAACCGCACCGTCTTCGAGTGGGTCACCGATCGGCTGGGCGCGCAGGCCACGGTCTGTGGCGGCGGTCGCTACGATGCGCTCATCGAGATGCTGGGCGGCAAGCCGGCCCCTGCCTGCGGCTTTGCCATCGGGGTCGAGCGTCTGCTGGATCTGGTCGAGCAGGCCGGCGGCCTGGGCGAGGGTGATGCGCCCGACGTCTACCTCATCAGCAGCGGCGACGGCACGATGGCGGCTGCGCTGCACACGGCCGAGGCGCTGCGTGCCCGGGGCATCGAGGTGCTGATGCACGCCGGCGGCGGCAGCTTCAAGTCGCAGTTCAAGCGGGCCGGGGCCAGCGGGGCCCACCTGGCGCTGGTCATCGGCGAAGACGAGCTGAAGGCCGGCGAGGCAACCCTGAAATGGCTGCGCGAGGGCGAAGCCGGGCAGGGCGGCCGGCAGGTGCGCATCCGTCTCGACGACGCGCCCGAGGCCGTGGGTCGTGCCCTGCTGGGCCAGACCGACGAGGACTGAGCGGCGGCTGCGACACGGCGCCGCCCACCTTACATCGAACAGAAACAGGAAGATCTCATGGCATACAACCTTCAGGATCAGGAACAGATCGACGAACTGAAGGCGTTCTGGGCCAACAACGGCAACCGTCTGATGTGGCTGGCCGTCATCGCGCTGGCGGTCTTTGCCGGCTGGCGTGCCTGGAACTGGTACCACGACAGCCAGGCCCAGGATGCTGCCCGCGAGTACGCTGGCCTGCTGTCGGCGGCCGACTCCGGCAAGATCGAGCAGGTCCGCGAGCGCTATGACGCCATCCAGAAAGGCTATGGCAGCAGCGTCCATGCCGGCATGGCCGGTCTGCGCGCGGCCGAGGCCTTTGCCAAGGCCAATCAGCCCGATGCCGCCGTGGCTGCGCTGGAAAGCGTCATGAAGAACAGCACCGAGCCGGGCTTCAAGCCGATTGCCGGCGTGCGCCTGGCGGGTCTGCTGCTCGACCAGAAGAAGTACGACGAAGCGACCAAGGCCATCGACTCCGGCAATATCGGCCCCGTCTCGGGCGAGATGGCGGCCAGCGTGGCCGATCGCCGCGGCGACATCCTGGCGGCCCAGGGCAAGGCGTCCGACGCCAAGGCGGCCTGGGAAGAGGCGCTGAAACTGCTGCCCCGGCACAACCAGCTGCGCTCGCTGGTGCAGTACAAGCTCGACGCGGTGACTGACTGATGCGGGGCGCACGCACTTCGTTCCCGTTTCCTTCGTTCCTGTCCGCCCATGCGGATGGGGCTTCCCGGGCTCGCGGCGACATGTCCGCTGAAGGTGTGGCCTCGGCATCGTCCGTGTCCGCCAAGGCGTCAGGGCTGATCCAGCCGTCGCGTCGCCGGCTGCTGGGCTCGCTGGCCATGGGGGTAGCACTGCTGCCGCTGTCGGCCTGCTCGATGTTCGGTGACGATGCTGCAGAGCCGCCGCCGTACCCGGTGCCCAGACTGGGCGACGAGAAGGGCATGCGCCTTCTGTGGAAGAACACCGGCGGCAGCGATGCCCTGGTGGGCTTTCAGCCTGCCATCAGCGGCAACAGCCTGTGGGTGGTCGATCAGAAAGGCCGCGTGCGGCGGCTGTCGCGCAAGGACGGTCGGGTCGAGCATGAATTCAAGGCCGGCAAGGCCATTGCCGGTCTGGCTGCCGACGACGAACTGGTCGTGCTGGTCAGCCGTGACGGTACTGTGAAGGGCCTGTCCCCGAAGGGCGAACAGCGCTGGGAAGCACGCCTGGACAGCGAGGTGGCCACGGCGCCCGTGCTGGCCGATTCGGCCGTGCTGGTGCGCACCATCGAGGGGCGGGTGCTGGCGCTGGAGCGCAGTGGCGGTTCCACGCGCTGGAGCTGGAAGGCGCCCACCGCGCTGCTCAACCTCTGGCAGAGCTCGCCCATGGTGACGGACGTGGATACCGTCTACGTGGGCCTGCCCAATGCCAAGCTGGTGGCGCTCGATCTGCGCTTTGGCGTGCCCCGCTGGGATGTGGCCATTGCCTCGTCGCTGGGAGCCACCGAGCTGGAGCGCCTCATCGACATCGTGGGTGCACCGGTGCTGATGGGCGCCGACCTGTGTGCCGTGGCCTATCAGGGCCGCGTCGCCTGCGTGCGCACGACCGACGGCGAGCTGGCCTGGAGCCGGGCGCTCAGCTCCTCCGTCGGCATCGCGGCCGACGACCGGGATCTGGTGATCGTCGATGCTTCCGAGGTCATCCAGTTGCTGCGTCCGGGCGGTGGCACGGTCTGGCGGCAGGACGGCTACGTGCGCCGCGGGGTCTCCACCCCGGTCATCGTGCCTGACAAGCGCCTGCTCTTTGGTGACCGCTTCGGCAACCTGTCGCTGCTGTCGATGAACGACGGCCAGACACTTGCACGCATCGAGATCGACGATTCGGCCCTGGCCACGCCGCCGCTGCTGGCGGGTGACGAGGCCTATGTGCAAACCCAGGAAGGAACGATCGCGGCCATCGCGCTGCGCTGACCATGAATCCATCTGTACCGGTTATCGCGCTGGTGGGGCGGCCCAACGTGGGCAAGTCCACCCTGTTCAACCGCCTGACGCGCTCGCGCGACGCCCTGGTGGCCAACATTCCGGGCCTCACCCGTGACCGGCACTATGGCTCGGCCACGCTCGACGGCCAGCGTGTCGTGCTGATCGACACCGGCGGCTTCGAGCCCGTGGCCGCCACCGGCGTGGCCGAACAGATGGCCCGCCAGACCCGCCAGGCCGTCATCGAGGCCGACGTGGTCGTCTTCGTGGTCGATGGCCGTCAGGGCCTGCTGGCCCGTGACGAGGAGATCGCCCAGGAGCTGCGCCGCACGGCCCGCAAGGTCGTGCTGGCCGTCAACAAGTGCGAGGGCATCTCGCGCCCTGTGGCTGCCGCCGAGTTCCATGCGCTGGGGCTGGGCGTGCCCATGCCCATTTCCGCCACTCATGGTGACGGCGTGCACGCGCTGATGGAGGAATGCCTGGAGGACTGGCGCGCCGAGCGTGACCGCCTGCTGGCCGAGGCTGCTGAAGCCGCTGCCGCTTCGACCGACGAGGCTGAAGGTCCTGCGGATGCGGCCGCTGACGAGGAAGACGTACCCGTCGAGGCCGGTGAGGACGGACGCCCGGCAAACGGTAAACGTGCGGGAGATGCTGCCGAGGGGGCCGCGGGCAAGGGCGACGCCGAGGCCAACGAGCGCAAGCCTGTCCGCGTGGCCGTGGTCGGTCGCCCCAACGGCGGCAAGTCCACGCTGATCAACGCGCTGCTGGGCGAGGAACGCCTCATCGCCTTCAACCAGCCCGGCACCACGCGGGATTCGATCACCGTCGATTTCCGCTATCGCAACCGCGACTATCAGCTCATCGACACCGCCGGCCTGCGTCGCCGGGGCAAGGTGCATGAAACCGTCGAGAAGTTTTCGGTGGTCAAGACGCTGCAGGCCATCGAGGACTGCAACGTGGCGGTGCTGATGATCGATGCGGCCGACGGCATCTCCGAGCAGGATAGTGCCATTGCCGGCTACATCCTGGAAGCGGGCAGGGCACTGGTCATCGCGCTGAACAAGTGGGATGCCGTGCCGGCCGATGAGCGCCGCAACGTCCTGCAGGAATGCCAGCGACGCCTGTACTTCCTGGACTGGGCGCCGATGCTCACCATCTCGGCACTGAAGAACCGCGCGCTGGACAAGCTGATGAAGGCCGTGGACGAGGCCCGTGCCGCCGCTACCCGCAAGCTGTCCACGCCCAAGCTCACCCGCATGCTGCATGCGGCCGTGCTGCATCAGCAGCCGCCGCGCAACGGCCCGTTCCGGCCCAAGCTGCGCTATGCGCACCAGGGGGGACAGAACCCGCCCGTCATCGTCGTCCACGGCAGCTCGCTCGACAAGGTGGGCGACAGCTACCGACGCTTCCTGGAAGGCTGGTTCCGCGAGCGTCTGGCGCTGCAGGGCACGCCGCTGCGCATCGAGTTCCGCACGGGCGCCAACCCCTACGCCAACCGGGGGAAGTAAGCCAGGTGAGGAGATAACGGCGAAACTTCTCGCCGTTCATCGGCCCGAACGTGTGCCGTTGTCAACGGTAGGGCTGGAAAAATGCGTAAAGCGCCCATATAGGTTAAAGTGCAATCAGGAGCGCCCGGGCAGCATGGCCCGGGCTGTTCGGGCGTGTCGTGGTCTTCGCATGGCCCAGACCAGCCGTATCCCGGACTGCACCCTGAATTTCAGTATCTCTCAGAAGAACCATGAGCAACAAAGGCCAACAATTACAAGATCCCTTCCTGAACCAGTTGCGCAAGGAGCATGTGCCGGTGTCCATCTATCTGGTCAACGGCATCAAGTTGCAGGGCCAGATCGAATCCTTCGACCAGTACGTGGTGTTGCTGCGCAATACCGTCACGCAGATGGTCTACAAGCACGCCATCTCCACGGTCGTGCCCAGCCGCGCCATCGAATTCCAGTCTGAAGGCGGTTCCCACTGAAGCACCAGTACGTCGCCCGCCAGCACGACCCGAACGCGCCCGACCCCAAGCGGGCCGCGCTGCTGGCCGTGGCCACCCAGGGAGAACGCCTGGAGGCTCACGATCTGGATGAACTGGACGCCCTGGCGCGTTCGGCCGGGCTGCAGCCGGTGCTGCGCGAGGTCCTGCGGCGCAATCGCCCCGATCCCGCGCTCTACCTGGGCTCGGGCGCGGCCGAGCGCATCGCCGACCAGCTGCGCACCGAGCGCATTGGCCTGGTCCTCTTCGACCACGCCATCAGTGCCATCCAGCAGCGCAACCTCGAGCGCCTCTGGAAGGTGCAGGTCGCCGACCGGACCGAGCTGATCATCGAGATCTTCTCGCAGCGCGCCCGCAGCACCGAGGGCAAGCTGCAGGTGGAACTGGCACGCATGCAGCACCAGGCCTCGCGCCTGGTGCGGATGTGGTCGCACCTGGAGCGTCAGCGCGGCGGCATCGGCGTGCGCGGCGGCCCCGGCGAGACCCAGCTTGAGCTGGACCGCCGGATGCTCGACGACAAGATCCGTCGGCTGCGCACGCGCCTGCAGAAGGTCGATCGCCAGCGGCGCACCCGCCGTCGCGCCCGTCAGCGCGGCGAGGCCCTGCGCGTCTCGCTTATCGGCTACACCAACGCCGGCAAGTCCACGCTGTTCAACCGGCTCACTAGGGCCGGGGCACTGGCGGCCGATCAGCTCTTTGCCACGCTGGATCCGCTCACCCGCCGTCTGGGCTTGGGCAACGGTCTGGAGGTGGTGCTCTCCGACACGGTGGGCTTCATCCGCAACCTGCCGCACGGTCTGGTGGCGGCCTTCCGCGCCACGCTGGAGGAAACCGCCGAGGCCGACCTGCTGCTGCACGTCGTCGATGCCGGCTCGCCCGACCGCGAACGCCAGATCGAGGCCGTCAACCAAGTCATCGCCGAGATCGGAGCAGGCGAGGTCGAGCAGCTGATGATCTACAACAAGATCGATCTGACCGGAAATGTGCCCGAGGTGCGGCTCGACCCCTATGGTAGGATCAGCGGCCTGGCGCTGAGCGCTGGCACGGGCGCCGGGGTCGATGCACTGCGCGACCTGTTGCGGGAACGTGCCCAGGCGCGGGCCCAGGCTGTCGACGAGACCGCCTGGTACGGCGATGAGGCCTTTACCGCCGAGGCTCCCGACCCCTCCGATGTATCCGATGAGGCTGATCCGTCCGCGGATGAAGACGGGCCGGATCATCCGTCTTCCTGAACGCCGCCCTCCTGCTTCGGGCAACTGCCACCCTTTCAAGGTACAGTCAAACCATGTCTACCCCTGATGATTCGGGCTGGGGCCGAAGTGCCGGATCCGGCCAGGACCAGAACCCGCCTCCTGCTGCATCCCCGACCCCTTCCGGCCGGTCGCCCGAGGCCGGTGGCACCCGTGGCGCGGATGAGCAACCCCCGGCGCGTCCGCCTGCTGCGTCGCCTTCGCCGTGGCAGTCCGAGCGCCCGCAGCCGCAGCGCCCGTCCGATGGGCCGCCCGATCTCGACGAGTTCTGGCAGGATCTGAGCAGCAAGCTCAACGGCCTGTTGGGGGGCAAGCGTGGCGGCCAGGGCGGCCGCGGCGGCATGCCCGTTGGTGGTGGCCGCAATGCCGCCCCCTCCGGACGCAGCCTGCTTTCGGGTCTGGCCATCGTCGGCGTCGTGGCCGGCCTGGCCTGGCTGGGCAGCGGCTTCTATATCGTGCAGGAAGGCCAGGTGGCTGCCGTGCTGCGCTTTGGCCAGTTCCGCTACCTCACGCACGAGGCCGGCATCCAGTGGAACCTGCCGTACCCCATCGAGACGCACGAGATCGTCGACCGCTCGCGGCTGCGCCAGATCGAGGTGGGCTACCGCAACTCGGTGCGTACCAAGGTGCCCAAGGAGTCGCTCATCCTCACGGGTGACCAGAGCATCGTCGACCTGCAGTACGCCGTGCAGTACCGCATCGACAATCCGGGTGACTTCCTCTTCCAGAACAACCTGTCCTCCGGCTCCGAGGAGCTGATCCGCCAGGTGGCCGAATCGGCCATGCGCGAGGTGGTGGGCCAGCGCACCACCGACCAGGTGCTCTACGAGGACAAGGCGCAGGTGGCCGAGGATGCCCAGACGCTCACGCAAGCCATCCTGGATCGCTACAAGCTCGGCATCGGCATCGTCGACTTCACCATCCAGCAGGCCCAGCCGCCCGAGCAGGTGCAGGCCGCCTTCGAGGACGCCAACAAGGCCGATCAGGACCGCCAGCGCCTCATCAACGAAGGCCAGGCCTACGCCAACGACGTGATCCCGCGCGCCAAGGGTACCGCCGACCGGATGGTGCTGGAGGCCCAGGGCTACCGGGCACGGGTCATTGCCCAGGCCGAGGGTGATGCGCTGCGCTTCGACCAGATCTACACCCAGTACGCCAACGCGCCGCAGGTCACGCGCGAGCGGATGTATCTGGAGACCATGCAGCAGATCCTGTCCAACACCTCCAAGGTGTATCTGGATTCGCAGAAGAACGGCAGCCTGCTGTATCTGCCGCTCGATCGCATCCTGGATCGCAACCAGGGCAAGGGTGGCAAGCCGTCGCTGACGGGCGAGCGCGCCGAGCGCGCGGTCGAGCAGGCACCGGCCAGCGTGCAGACGCCCCAGCCGGCCAACGCGGGCGGCACCGGCATCGCGCAGGATGCCGACAGCCGTGGTGCTTCGCTCAACGCGCTGCGCAGCCGCGATCGGAGCTACGCCCGATGAGCCCGTTTCCCTCGCATCTGCCCCTTTCTGACAACGCCCATTTCGCCAACGCCATCGACGGGAGCCTCCGATGAATCGTGTGCTCGCGCTGATCATCACGCTGGGCGTGCTGATCGTCCTCGCCTTTTCCTGCCTGTTCGTCGTTGACCAGCGCCAGTACGCCGTGGTGTTTGCCCTCGGCGAGATCAAGCGCGTCATCAACGAACCTGGCCTGTACATGAAGCTGCCGTCGCCGCTGCAGGACGTGCGCTACTTCGACAAGCGCACGCTCACCTATGACAGCGACGAGATCGACCGCTTCATCACCGCCGAGAAGATCAACATCCAGGTCGACTCTTTCGTGAAGTGGCGCATTGCCGATCCGCGGCAGTTCTTCGTGTCGGTCGGCCACAGCCCGCTGGCCGCCGACGACCGCATCGGTCGGCAGCTGCGCTCTGCACTCAACAACGAGATTGCCCGGCTCTCCGTGGCCGACGTGATCTCCTCGGCGCGCGAGACCCTGGTCAAGCAGGTCATGAAGGTGATGTCGGTCGAGCTGGAAAAGATCGGTGTCACCATTGTCGACGTGCGCCTCAAGCGCGTGGACTTCGCGCCCGAGGTGGCTGAACGGGTCTATGAGCGGATGCGTTCCGAGCGTACCCGGGTGGCCAACGAGCGCCGCGCCAAGGGCGCTGCCGAAGGCGAGCGCATCCGCGCCGATGCCGACCGCCAGCGCGAGGTGCTGATCGCCAAGGCCTATCGTGACGCCCAGAACGAGCGGGGTGCCGGGGATGCCGAGGCCAGCCGCCTCTACGCCAAGGCCTTCGGTCGCAACCCCGAGTTCGCCAGCTTCTATCGCAGTCTGGAAGCCTATCGCGCCTCGTTTGCCGACCGCGCCGACATGCTGGTCCTGGACCCGCAGTCCGACTTCTTCCGCTACTTCCAGGGGGCGGAACCTGCGCCGGCTGCGTCGGGTCGCCAGCCAACGCCGCCCTTCAAGGCAGCACCCGCAGCCCCGGCTGCGGCGGGCAGCGCGCACTGAGTCCGAAAGAAAATGCGCCGGACCGGTGTCCGGACGAAAAATGCCGTTAAAATCAGACACAGGAACGTAAGTTCTCTGCCACGCCCGTCCTTCGGGACGGCGTGACGGAAAGTTCCTTCCCATCTGTCCTGCCTTCGTCGGCCAGGACGGCGCAACCCGCCAGGCTCCAGGACAGGGCGGATGCGTCTCCTGCCACGAGGGCGGTGTTTTTTTGGATTCACGGTCTCGCATTCACTGTCCCCATGGATGATCCCGCCGTCTCGCCGTGGTTGCTCGCCCTGGGGCTCGTGCTGCTCCTGGAGGGGCTGATGCCCCTGTTGCTGCCGGGCGGCTGGCGCAACGCCGTGCAGCAGATGGCTGCGCTGCGTGACGGACAGCTGCGTTTCGTGGGTCTCATGCTGGTACTTGCCGGCCTGCTTTTCGTTTCCCTGGCATGAAAAACCGCTGGCTTCTTCCCGAAGGCATCTCGGACCTGCTGCCCGATGCGGCGCAGGATCTCGAAGGTCTGCGCCGTGCGCTGCTTGACACCTATCGTCGCCACGGCTTCGAGCTGGTACTGCCCCCGCTCATCGAGTATCTGGACTCGCTGCTGATCGGAAGCGGCGGAGACCTCGACCTGAAGACCTTCAAGCTGGTGGACCAGCTCTCCGGGCAGAGCCTCGGGGTCCGGGCCGACATCACGCCCCAGGTCTCGCGCATCGATGCGCATCTGCTGCAGCAGCGTGACATCAACCGGCTCTGCTATGCCGCCTCGGTGCTGCGCACCCGTCCCAGTGGCCAGGAAGGCTCACGCGAACCCATCCAGATCGGTGCCGAGGTCTACGGCCATGCCGGCATCGAGGCCGACATCGAGATCATCGACCTGCTGCTGCA
>ERZ773026.1673-NODE-1673-length-11049-cov-5.575132_pt1 | contig 11049 bp, 14 predicted proteins | sample MGYA00580838_ERZ773026 | MGnify/ENA primary metagenome ERZ773026 (study PRJEB29015, sample SAMEA2738006) | human oral metagenome | biome: human oral; feature: human-associated habitat; material: dental | place: China | collected 2055 ... | reverse complement strand
ACGTGGGCGGCATTAACTTCTTTAGCGATAAAAAACGCGCGATCGAAGAAATGATTCGGGTGGCCAAGCCCGGCACGAAAATTATGATCGCAGACGAAACTTCCGACTACATCGATTCGCAGTACAAGAAGAACGTCCTCACCCGTAAAGCCTACAAGAACGCCACCTTCGATCTCTCAGAGATTGAGGCGCTGATACCCGAAGACATGGAGGATACAAACACCAGCTTGCTCTGGAATGATCAGTTCTACTGCATCACGTTCAGGGTTCCGCAAGACTAAGAAAGACCAGAATTACGATCATAAACTGGTAAGCGGGTGAAGCGGGAGCAGTTTCTTCATTCGGGAGCGGTTAAAATGCTCCCGAAGTCTGCCGTGTTCAAGGTGAACACGCTATGCGGTGGGTTTCTGCCCGATGGAGAAAACCTAGACGATAAAGCGAACGCCGCCCTCAACCCGAATCGCACGGCTATTGTTGATAGGCACAAGGTCTAGCTTATCCGAATATTCGCTTTTCATACGGCGTACCGCCTGTACAAAAGGTTCTTCTTCCTCGTGCACCGCCGGGTAAAAATCAACAATTCCCAACGCCTTAAAATTAAACATTCCCAGAGCAGCGTCAGAGTCGTCCATAATTCGTGCATACTCAATATCAGGCGAAGCGACCATAGCTCCAGCTGACTCCCCCACGTACATCATGCCGTGGCGCACCTTTTCGACAATGAAATTGATGAGGTCTTTGGATTTGAGCTGCTGCAGCAAATAGAACGTATTGCCGCCCGAAATATAGAGAACTTCAGCTTGTTCGATGCGCAACTTCGCGGTTTCTGAATCAACTTCTGCAATGTCGAGAATATCGGGGGTTAGCCCTAAATTTTTGAAAACATTCAGGGCATCCTGAACGTAGAAAGTTGTGTTTTCAACCGTGCTGGCGGTAGGAATAAACACCACCTGCTGTTGTGATGGGTTGCCGCGCAAGAAATTTTTGAAGGCGGGTTCTACACCGGCGAAGTAAGAACAGAGGAAGGCGCGCATCATCTATCTCCTGGCGAAGGCATCTATAGTGTGGTTTTATCAAATCGTACCGGTCGATTTACCCATGCAACACCCCTAGAAGGAAATTTTAGGTTTATGTAGCACCTTATCTTCTTCTAGGGGTGTCAGCACAGAGATTTTCTCTTAATAGAGCCTAGTTCGTGGTCGGAACCAGGGTCTTGAGGGTAATGTCGCTTGCGACTCCGCCATCCGCGTATTCAAGGTACGCGCGTACCACGTATTTCTTTCCTGCCTGCAGCTTATTACCGGGAATAGTCAGGTCGCCCTCGAAGTCGCCGTTCGGTTTCGGGGTAACAGTCGTATTTACGATCTCATCGCTGCTGGGATCGTCAAGCTCGACATTGTATTCGGTGAAAATCAACCGAACCTTGGAGCCGTTCTGAGCCGCTGCTGCAGGGTTAAACCCGCCGCCAGCAACCTTCAGGTGATTCTCGGCGGCACTGCGGCTAAGGGGTGCACCGTTAATGATGCCTACAACCTCATCATCCGTATCGCCATAAAAATCCTTGGTCACAGCCCTTACCCAGTCGTCGCTGCTGGATTCAATAAGCACCCGATAGTGCTTACCTTCCTGAATCTTGGATCCAGGAATCTGAATCTGAGTAGTAAAGTTACCGTTCTTCACCTCTGCCGAGACGTCTTTGGTGGCAAGAGTTTCGTTAACCTGACCGTTCTCGTCCAGCCCCTCAACTTTTATCTTGACCTGCTTCACGTCATCAAAATGGGTTCCGGTCAGGGTCAAGACATTGGTGTTCAGGTGGCTGCTGAGCTTATTTGTCTTCGAGGAGTTGGTGGTCAGGGTTACGGAAGACTGCAGGTCCTTGCTGTCAACCTGCTGTACAGGCAGATCTTGTTTAGCCTCTATTGTGCGGTTACCGTGCCCAGGGTAGCTCATAATGTAGAGAACATAGTGTTTCTGGGGATCGAAATCGCCTTTAACCTTGGCAGTGCCACGGAAATGACCGTCTTCCGTCACAACAAGGCCTCCGCCGTCTTGAACTAAGTTCTCGCCCGTGAAGTCGCCGTCTGCATCAACCTCGTAGACCTCTGCACCTAAACCGTCAAAAGACTTGTTGAGGTCAATCCCCTCACCAGTAATCGTAAGGTTGTTCTGCCCTGTCAGAGGGTTCAGCGGGCCGCCCTCAACGGAAGTTACTTTAGCCCCTGTATTAATATTTGTGTTGTTCCCATTGGTGTTATTAGTGCCAGTATTTTGGCCACCCGGAAGCGTAGAGATAGCCTGCTGAGTCTGCGCACCAGCGTTCCCTTCAGCGGCAAAGGAAGGAACGGACGGCACCACGGATGCACCTAGGAGGGCAAGCGCACCCACTCCGGTCAGGATAAAACGGGTATTGGACATTTTGTACTCCATTCATCGGTTAGTGGAATACTGTTAAATGTAATACATGATTGAGTTTAGGTCTAGCATTTTTAGCATTATTTCTTGATATTTATTTTTATGACAACATGAATGTTTCGATGGAAAATATATACATAAACTAATGTGTCAACACGACTCAAAGGGTCTTCAACAGCATGCATATCACTAAAACATGCTCCCGAAGACCCTTGAGCCGAAAATATATTTTATTTTCAGAAATCTAATACACTAAACAAAATGCAAAAGATAATACGGTGTATTAATTACTGTGCTGCCGACAGAGGAACAACCGGAATGTAGGTACGGTTCCAAACCACGATGGGGTAGTACGCGTAACTCGCCGTTAAGGTATCCTGATCGAATACATCAATGTAGACCCGGTACTGGTGGTTCGGGTTAATCTTAGTGCCATCAACACTCACGTACATCCCGAAGCTCCCGTCCGAACCAAGACTAGACCCTCCGCCGTTGCTAACGTCATCATTAACGATGTTCCCGAACTCATCAAGTTCCTGAACACGCGGCTCGTACTGTACACGGTGGGTATTATCGATCCCCGTAGTCTCTACAGACAGAACGTTATCAGTATTCTGCGGGTCAATGAATCCATCGACAGAGGTAATCGCAATAAAACCGGAGTTCTGATTCGCGGGTGCGGAGGGCTGGCTCTGACGGCTCTGATTATTCTGTGATGCAGAATTCGAGTTTGAGCTGCTCTGGGATGCGGGTGCGCCCTGAGCCTGCTGACCCTGGCCATTAGCATTGGCACCCTGCTGCTGATCCTGAGATGCACTAGGCTGGCCCTGCTGCTGACCCTGACCATTCTGAGATGCAGAGCTTGCACCCCGACTCTGAGGAGCCTGCTGACCCTGACCGTTAGCACTCTGCTGCTGGCTCTGACCGCTGGCATTAGTACCCTGCTGATCCTGAGATGCGCTAGGCTGACCCTGCTGCTGTTCACCGCCGGATGCAGCCTGCGAAGGATCCTGAGTTGCGCCGCCCTGGGTCTGCTGCTGACCCTGACCGCCCGCATTAGCGCTCTGCTGTTGATCTTGGGTTGCACCATCCTGGTTCTGACCACTGGCGTTAGCACCCTGCTGGCCCTGACCGTTAGCATTGGCGCCCTGCTGCTGACCGTTCTGTGCTGCAGAATTTGGCTGGCCCTGTGTGGCTCCAGAACGTGCCTCATCCTGAGGGCTTGCAGGCGCTGCGTTTGCCTGCGCGAGCGGAAGAACCGTCACACCCGCAAGGGTGAAAATAGCAGCACCGGTCATAGCCGGACGAGAATAGCGAAAAGCCATCATAAACTCCATTCATCGGTGACATGAACAATTCAACCCTAAACATAATTCAGGACCGAGATACAAGAGATATCGAGGAATCATCACAATAATTATTCTGAGAACGAACTTTTTACGTTGATATAGAAATATTCGAAGTTATTTAGTCAAGGTTTTATGAAAAATTTCTCCATTAAGTTTTTACAGAAAAATATAGCTCCGCCTCTCGTTTTTGATACAGGCGAAGCATATATTGAATTGTAGGGATGTATCAGAATTATTATGAGCGCACCTTATCCATTAGATATTTTGACGTAGCTCACCGAATCTTGTACGCGCGTTGGCAAACAGGTTCCCCGACTCTCCCTGATGTTCGATTACACTGAGCGTTTCTACCCGAAGCGCGCCATGAGCGCGACAAGGTGGAGGCCCACAAAACATACCGCACACCGCCCACGTCGTGAGGCGTTGAGTACCGCGAGATACAGCCTCTATTCTCACGTTGGTTGGGTAAAACCGTTCTGGTGCACAATAGCGTCTACCGGTTCCCCGCGGTATTGCGGGGTGATTCATACCTTTTGTTGAAGAGCATATGTCGTTTCTCACCAACTTTTTTCCCAGTGGGTATCTGCCTGGTGGACTACCGAAACGCGGCTAAACTCTGCGTATTTTTATCCTTCGCTCTTATGACCCAAGGCGGGCAATAATGCAATATTTCACGAGCTAGGTTAGATACTTTCTACCAAATAAGGTCTTGTATCCATCTCGCTGATTGCATGTCATATAGAGGGTTCGTGAGTTCCAATTCCAGTGAACAAAGTGTGCATAATCAAAGTGGTCAGGCGGTCTAGCTCGGCATCGTCTACAACCGCCTCCAGTCTGGCTAAATCATCCGGCCCGGTCGGCATTGGCGGGGCTTTAGCTCCCATACCGGTGCCGGTGATACCAGCTACCGCCTCGTCAGTCATGGCACGGAACATACGCTGCGCCCAGATAAGGTCTACATCTGCAGCGATATAGCCCTCACGCTGTGCACGCTCAAAAACCTTACCCAAACGCCCTAAAAGAGTGCGTTGTTTTGTAATCACGGCGGGATCGTCATCGCTCAGATGCGCCATCGCATACAACCAGATCGCCTTCACCCGCATCACGTTAACAGTCAGGCGATGCAGCGCCACCATTACAGGAGCGGTCTCGGGACTTGCTGACTCAAATGCTTCATAAAATTCTCTAACGGCAATATTACTCAGCTCCGCGAGAAGAACCTCGCGGCTGGCGAATCTGCGATGAATAGTTGTTCGAGTGACTCCTGCAACCGTAGCCACCTGCTCTAGCGAGGCGGTTGGGTCTCGGCGCAATACTTGTTCGGCGGCGTGAAGCACGATATTGACCGTGCGCCGCGCATCAGCTCGCAATGGCTTAGATGAATCAATCACGTAGTTATTACCCTAATAAATAGAACATGTCTGTTACAGTTAAATGCGTGGGTTATACCCGCATGTCATATATTCTATTCGCGAGAGGGTCAAATGACTACTAAGCAGACCGTCCTGAATTACTATTCGGCAATTCACGCCGAAAATTGGCAAGACTACATTTCCGATAAATTAGCCTACGGATTCAACAGTGCAGAACAAAATCTTGGCAAACAAGATTATCTGCAGGGTGCCGGAAATTTTTTTAATTCCACCACTAATGTTGAGCTTGCACATCTTGTGGTTGAAGGTGACAAAGCGGCGGTTATTGCGCGCTACACCGCAAAGTCCCCCGCAGGAGCCACCCAGATTTTCGAGGTTCCGGAATTTCTCACAGTGCGAGACGGCAAAATTATTGCCTCCAGCATCTATCTTGACGGCACCGCCTTTATGGCCTTTATAAAAGGCGAGTAAAGCTTTCTAGTCGCTTTCATTCAACTTCAGCTCTCTAATACCCGCAGCACATTCGCTGCTCTCGCCTGAGATAGCAGGTTTTATGCGGGAATTACTCTTTATCACTCATTCCCTCCCCCAAGGAGATCATCATGAATACCAATTCTGCGCTTTCCGGCAAGAATGCCGTTATTACCGGCGGAAGCGACGGTATCGGCTACGGTATTGCCGAAGAATTTGCCCGCCAAGGTGCTAACCTATTCCTCATTGCTCGCACCCCCACAAAACTTGCAGAAGCCAGCGCGCGCTTGAGCGAATACCCCGTGACCGTGCACACCTTCGCAGCAGATTTAACGGATATTTCTGAAGTACACCGTGCCGCCGAGCACGCCCTTGATATTTTGGGAAGTATTGATGTGCTGGTCAATAATGCCGGTATTGCACGGTTTATTCCCTTTGAGCAAACCGATGAGAACGCTTTTGACGAGCATTTTAATCTCAACGTCAAAGCCCCGTATTTCTTGGCACAAAAGTTATTGCCTGAACTCGCTAAAAATTCTGGCAATATTGTTAACATTTCGTCATATTTTTCGAGGCGAATGCTTCCCGGGCGCCCTTCGACGGTCTATTCCATGACAAAGGGCGCATTAAATCTTTTCACACAGTCATTAGCGTTTGAGACGGGTTCCGCCGGAGTGCGCGTGAATGCGATTGCGCCGGGAATGGTCGAAACTCCACAATTGCTGCGCAATGTTTCTGCGATGCCGCCTGAAGCGCAGGAGCAAATGAAGCAAAATGCCTCGGCGTTGATTCCATTGGGGCGCATCGGGAATGTTGATGATATTGGGCGTGCCGCCGCGTTTTTGGCATCGGATGCGGCCGCATGGGTGACCGGCGCGGTATTGAGCGTGGATGGTGGTGTTACGACGCACTAGGCTTGCTGCCCTGTTCTCCCCTCCCCTCTCCCTAGTGTTGTAAAAAAGGCTCTTTATACGAATCAAGCGGATTTTCTAACGCTTTATTCGTATAAAGGGTCTTTTTATGCGCTGGGAGGAAGCTACGCTGATTCGAACTCGGCAGAATGTGCAAATGGGTCAGTATTCGGGTCATTTTGCCACAGATATTCGCAGCGGGACGCGATCTCTTGAGCCGTTTCCAAACCCCACCGGTCGGCGATAAAACCTAGAGTCATATCCATACCCGCCGAAACTCCCGAGGATGTATAAAACTTCTCTGTGCTCACCCAACGCGCCTTCTGCCGCCACCTCACCTGTGGCCGCGTCCCACGCACCCACTCGAAGGCACGTTTGTTAGTAGTAGCAGGCTTCCCGTCAAGAACACCTGTGGCGGCAAGAAGTGCCGCTCCGGTGCAGACTGTCAGGCAGGTTTGGCTTTGCTGTACCAATTTCGCAAGGTTTTGCAGGAATAGGTTATTCATGACGAGAGAGCGCGTGCCTATACCTCCTGGAATCAGCAGAATGCTCCCCGGAGGAAGACTTTCAACAATTTCCGTCTTGAGGGTAAAGCCCTGGGCGGAACGTACCAGTGAACTACCGCTCTCGGATGCGCCCGCCACCGAGATATACCGCATACGCATATCAGGCACACGATGCAAAAATTCGATAGGTCCCATAGCGTCGAGAGTCTCATAACCGTCGAAGAAAAGACAGTACACAGATGTAGTCGTCATAGCACCCATGCTAAGAAGGGTCTTTATGTGAATCAAGCACGATTCTTCAACGTTTTATTCACATCAAGGGTTTTTATTATGCGCTCAGGCATGTGCTGCAGATTTGTACGCCTGGAAATATACCCGGGTGCCCGTCGTAAAACCGTCATTTATCACGGTTTGGCACGCATACAGGTTAGAGTTAAACACAGAGGCATTATTTTGGGTGCCGTCGCCCATTACACAGCTGCGGTTCTCATGTCGAATGCCGTGCATCCTACACCGATGCTTCCGCAATGACCGATAAGAAAGAGATAAATATGTCGCTACCAACCACAATGCGCGCCGTACAATACGACAAATTTGGCGGGTCTGATCTGCTCACGATCAACGAGGTTCCCGTGCCATCTCCCCGCCCCGGCCAGGTGTTGGTACGCGTGCAGGCCTTCAGCGTGAATCGCATTGACGTGATCGTGCGCGAAGGCGAAATGCGGCTTTTTACGGGTAAACGCTTCCCCAAAGGTACCGGTGTGGATGCGCTCGGCGAGGTTGTCAGCGTGGGCACCGGCGTGATGGACTACAAAGTTGGCGATATTGTGTGGGGGTTCAACGGCTCCATTTCTATGGCACCCACCGGCACAGCGGCCGAATACGTGCTATTCCGTGAGAACCGGATTCACCATGCGCCGCGCATCCAGAACCAGATTGATGCGGCGGCGTTGCCGCTCGTGAGCCTTGCCGCGCTGCAAGTGCTCCGCAAGAACCTGAAACTCCAGGCCGGTCAGCGTCTGCTGGTAGTGGGTGCTAGCGGCGGTGTGGGGCACGCGGCACTGCAGATCGGGCAGATTTTGGGGGCTCAGGTGGCGACTGTTTCTGCCGAAGAAAATATAGCTCTGTGCCGCGAGCTAGGTTCGATTGAGGCATACGACCACGAGGCTCTGCCAGACCCCGAAAAGGTTGAGAAATTCGATGCGATCTTGGACTGTGGAGGCGTTGTGACCGCGTTTTACCGTAACTATTTGAAGCCGGGCGGGCGCATGATGACGGTCTCGCCTGACGGTCTTCCGGCGGTGCTGACCTCGCTGTTCACGAACCGTCGCGTGGGTTTCCTGCTGGCGACCAAGGCATCGTCTGACGCCATGAGGTGGATTACCAACGCCGTTGAGCGCGGTCAGCTGCGCCCAGTCATTGAGAAGAAATACTCGCTTGAGGAGCTTGGCGCCGCGCAAGATCGTGTAGCCGAGAAACATACACGCGGCAAACTCGTAGTGGTTATGTAACTCTCTTGGGTTATTCATACGGGCGAGGTTTTGGCGTATGGCTACAAAGAGGTGGCTGTGCACTCAAAGCCTCGCCTTTATGCGGTCCCGTGACGATGCGGCACGCATGTTTGCGACGCTGGGAGTAGGCTAAAGGTATGAGAATTGGTATGCGTAAACCCAGTGTGAAACGAATGATTAAGGCCCGCACCACCGGCCGGGCAAAACGCGCCGTAAAAAGAGCTGTGATTCCTGGTTATGGTAAGCGCGGTATGGGGTTTGTGAAAAACCCGAAACGAGCCGCAAAAGGAGCTATCTACCGCCGCACGACCTTCAGCGTGTGGGATTTGTTTAGGTAATGGAAGAGTTCTTCTCTTGCGGTAACGCTCAATTCGGGAGCATTTTCTTCATTCGGGAGCAGTTAAAGTGCTCCCGAATGAAGAAAATGCTCCCGCTTTGTCATGTTGTGGTTGTAACGCCAGAATAAGAGCCTGAATATGCACCAGCATTTGCCTCACACGGTTCTTCTTTACATGTTTAGAGCCGCCTCTCGCCTGCGGTAGCACTCCTCAATCTTGCGCCGCCGCATAAAAACCTTCGGACAAGACCCTAAAAATAAAGGTTCTCGCGCGGTATACTAAGGATAAGCTAACCTCCTCGTCAAAGCTGAAAGGGACCTTTTTCCTATGCTGAAAATCGAAGATGCCATCAGCGAGACCTTACTTATTCCCCTGTACATGAAGCACCTCGCCTCGCAACAGCCCGACCCAATCATCAAAGATGAGGCAGCTGGACGAGTCGTTTCGCAGTTAGACTACAATTTCTCTAAATTTGATAACGTTATTCACACCGTTGTCGGCACCGCGATTCGCTCAGATTACTTTGACCGACTGGCGGCCGATTTTATTAAGCGCCAGCCTAACCCGGTGATCGTTAATGTTGGATGCGGTCTAGACAGCCGCCGGGAACGCATCGGCGAAATCGCGCAGAACGTGCCGTTTTACAGCCTAGATTTACCCGATGTGATGACTTTGCGTATAAAGTTGCTGCCCCCGCAAGGCAGTGAAGTTTTCCTGGGGACCTCAGCCTTCGACGCGGGTTGGATGGACGAGCTGAACGATCTGCAGCCGAATGCCCAATTTCTGTTCGTGATTGAAGGCATGCTGATGTACTTTGACCGTTACACGGTACGCGCTCTGTTCCGCGATCTTGCGCAGCGTTTTCACGGCAGTGAGATCGCGTTCGATGTCATAAACTCGTGGATGGTTTCGCATTCTGATCAGCACGAAGCACTTAAGCACTCCCGCGCGCGATTCGTTTTTGGATGCGACGACGATCATGAACCCGAGCGTTGGGCTCATAACCTGCGCTTGGTGAGCGCTAAACGGCTGATGACAGACTTTCCGACGTGGAAGAAGAGCGGGGCACTGTCTGCCATGATAACGCGGCGTTTACCATTCCTGAAGGAATCCTTCCGTATGCCCCACTACCGGATAGACTAACTCTGCGTATTTCAAGCCTCATCAGATTATTCTTCCTGCACAAGCAGGAGCCAGCATTTTACCCATCGGAGCACTATTTCAAGCGCAGCAGGAAATAAACCGCATTCCGAAACTGGGTGAGGTAACAAGCCAGAACCCGTTGCCTTTTAGCGCGTCTTACCCCTGGCAGCTCTTTTCTGCTCCTGGGATTATAGCTGCGCAGGTTCCGCATAGTGTACAGTCCGGATTGGAACCGCATACACGTATAGTTTACCCATCAAGTAATTTGTACTGTACAATTGAGGGTTCATATGCGATAACCACACATTATCGCTCGTGTGCAAAGTCTATGGAACTCTGCGCAGTATATGACTCATCCAAACCGCAAGGAGGTATCTATGGGTCAGCTTATTGGGATGATTATTGCGGGTGCTATTATTGGCGCCCTTGCCCGCCTGTTCATGAAGGGTCAGCAGAATATTTCTATTCTCTGGACCATCATCTTGGGCGCTGTTGGCGCGTTTGTCGGAGGCTGGGTAGCTGGTCTGCTTGGTGTTGCTGAAACCGCCGGTATCGACTGGATCCGCTGGATTCTTTCGATTATCGCCGCGATGGTCGCTATCTCCATCTATCTGAGCGTCACACACAAGAAGTAGCTTCTTCCACATTCTGCAAAAGCGGGTCCTCGAACATTCTGTTTCGAGGATCCGCTTTTTATTGTGCGTTACGGGTGCTTTTTGTTAGAAACCGCCCTTATATGCACTCATATATCTTGGTGCCGTGGAGCTGCTTGGGCTTGAGGTTCGGAACCTCCTAATGTAGCAAGCAGGCGTCCGTTTTCAACACGTACCAGAGTTTCCAAGGCAGCACGCACTAGAGAAGAATGTTCTTCGATACCAGTGAGCTTAGCCGCTTTAGCAACAATCTCTTCATCCAAAGTCACAGTTGTACGCATAATACCCTCCGCATCAGTAAACAACACACCCTTGATATAGATAATAATGCTGCTTTATTTTGCATATCTACCTCGTTGGCACCACAGCCTCAAAAACCATA
>ERZ773026.1672-NODE-1672-length-11052-cov-8.043739_pt1 | contig 11052 bp, 8 predicted proteins | sample MGYA00580838_ERZ773026 | MGnify/ENA primary metagenome ERZ773026 (study PRJEB29015, sample SAMEA2738006) | human oral metagenome | biome: human oral; feature: human-associated habitat; material: dental | place: China | collected 2055 ... | reverse complement strand
GCCATATAATATTTCTGGGGGAAGGATGTACTATAGGAAAGAAACTCGGCAAATATTCCTTATAAGCGTATACGGTTTCAGTCAAGGTCTTTTTCTTATGCCCCGCAAGATAATAATTCTGTGCATAGCTTCCTACCAGTATACTCAGACTTATATTTTTATAATGCGAAAGTATTCTCTCATGCCACTTTTTTGCAAATCCCTTTCTTGGAGGCAAATCACCGCTTTTACCCTTGCCGGGATAATAGAAGTCCATAGGTACTATACCTATTAAACCCGAGTTATAAAAGATATCCTCATCTATACCCATCCAAGCCCTAAGTCTTTTACCGCTCTGGTCATCCCAACATTTACCGCTTTCCATAGCTTTTACTCCCGGAGCCTGACCTACTATAAGTATGCGTGAGTTGTCCTCTATATGAAATAAAGGCTTTTGCCCCTGTTTAGTAAATTCAAGGTTCTGTTCGTCAGACATAATTTCTTTTTTTAATTTTTCAATAAATTCATCCATATAGACTCCTGTGTTTGTTGAGTAATAAGATACGCTCTATATCTAATTTAAGTATAGCATACAGCATATAAAAAAATCCACACCTTATACAAACAAAAGAACCGTAGGGCGAGTTTTCAAAAAATCAGCATTGTCTTTTAGAATAAGAACAAACTTTGTAATTTAGTTCTTTAATATTTTATCATTTTTTTATTAAGAAAGTATTGACTATATATATATATATATATAATGGTTTACATAAATTATAAATAATAATAAAGGAGAGTAACATCATGAGCATGACAACTTATCAGATTAAACTTAAAGACAGACAAACAGGTAAAATTACAACTGTTAAAATTACAGCAAAAAACGGAAATGAAGCCAAAGCTATAGCTATGAGAGAGTATGGCAGAGCCTATGAAGTTATCGGATAAATATTAAACAATACAAACAGCAACGGACCGAAGATCCCAATCAAATCTCCGGTCCGTTTATTTTTTCATTAACTATATATATTGATATCTTTATGCACTTATCAAAACTCTACTCAATATATATAATCCACTAAAGTCAGAGCAACGGCTCTACTTCAAAAAATCCTGATAAAGATTTATAGTATAGTCCTTTACTCCCACTACCTTACCGTCTCTAAGATAAATCCTCGGTATTCTCTTGCTCCAATCGCAAGAAAGCTCGTATGAGAATCTCATGCTTAAGTCTCCTAAAAGCTCTGCTGTGATTACTTCATCACCGTCTTTTCCAAGTATTGTTACCTCATCTCCTATCTTAGCATCAGGTATATCACTTACATCCACCATAAACTGATCCATACATACTCTTCCGGTGATGGGGGCTTTTTTGCCGTGTACCAGTATGTATCCCTTATTACTGAGTGTTCTTGGATATCCGTCTCCGTAGCCGAAAGATATGGTAGCTATCTTTTTCTTCTCAGGCAGTGTGTAGGTTGCACCGTAGCCTATGGTCTCGCCCTTATCAACTTCCTTTATATGAGTAATCATAGACTTGATAGTCATAACCTGCTTAAGTTCAACACCTTCCATGTCCATATCATTATCCGGCTTGATTCCGTAAAGCACTATTCCGGCTCTTACCATATCAAGTGAAGAACCTATATTTCTTACAGAGCCGGCTGAGTTGGAGATATGCCTTATCTTTGGCTCTACTCCCTCTTTCTTAAGAAGTTCTATGAACTTTTCAAGTCTTTCAAACTGTTTTAATGCACAATCTCTGTCAGGGGCATCCGCTTTATACATATGGCTGAATACTCCCTCGATCTCTAAGCCTTCAAGTTTTGATATTTCCTTTACTTCTTTTGCAGCCTCTTCATCATACCTGCAACCTATTCTGTTCATTCCGGTATCGACCGCTATATGTATATAGGCTTTTCTGTTTTGTGCTACCGCCTCTTTTGATATTGCCTTTGCCTGCTCCATGGTAAATATAGTTGCCCTTATTTCATGCTTAACTATATCTCCATAATCAAACTCAGGTACGGGACCAAGTATAAGTATAGGTTTATATATATTATGATAATATAAATTAAGTGCCTCGGCAGTAGTTGCCACCGCTATAAAATCCACATACTCCTGCAATGCCAAAGCTACCGGTACATCTCCGTGTCCGTAAGCATCAGCCTTTACCACCCCGGTAAGCTTTACTCCCTTGGGTACATTGTCTCTTATCGCCTTAATATTATGTACTACCGCATCCAAATCCACCAAAGCCTTGGCTCTTTTATACCTCTCCATAAGATTTTCTCCTTTATCGTCATTTTCTTAATAATCCCAATACGCATTAGGGTGCTGTATTAAATACAACACCCTCTAAGCAAAACTTTATTCATACACCCTATCTACATATTTACTGGTAAATGCTGCAAGTAAAGCACCGTAGCTAAGTCTGAACTTAACTGTATCTCCCAATTTATAATCTTTATCTGAATGTGTCAGATTAACTATTGTATGGTCTGAGCTTGCACCAAGTACTTTAATTTTCTCATCTACAGGCATAAGTCCGTCAAGTACCATATCCTGTCTGCCAAATCCCAGTATACCTCTCTTTGCTATACCCTCATCATCATAATGCGGTACCTGTCCGAAAGCATCAACTCCTATTTCACCTATAGGGTAAGTAGGCTTATTCTTTATCTCTACAAGCTGTCCCTCAAGAAGCACAGCATCATTTGCTGTACCTTCTACTCTGTTGCCGTAAGCAGTCTCATTACCGAGGATAAATGCCTCTCCTATTCTAAGGCTTGTAATACCCTTAGGAAGCTCGCCTCTGTCTATAAGATATATTGAGCTTGAGTTTCCTCCCGATACCATAGGAAGTTTGAAGCCAAGCTTCGCCTCTATCTTCTCAGCTATTTTAACAAGTCTTGAGAGATTGTCATTTTTAGGAATTATAGCACCGTAGCAGGTAAGGTTTACACCTACACCGTGAAGGTCTATATTCTTAAGTGAATTGATTTCTTCGGCAACCTTAAGTATTTCCTCTTCATTTTCATAGAAAATACCCTCTCTTAAGTCACCAAGGTCAACCATCAGTACCACTTTATGAGTCTTACCCTGCTTTTGAGCCTCTTTATCCATCTTTTTTATGGTCTCGATCTCTGAATTAAGGCTCATATCTGCATATTTTATGACTTCTTCTATCTCGCAGTCCTGCACGATTCTAAGCAGGAGCTTTTTGACAGGTAAGTCCGCATATGACTTAATATTGGCAATTCTTGCATCTGCAAGAAAGTCAACACCCTCATCAACCACAGTTTCAACGATTTTTCTGTCGGCAGTAAATGATTTGGTTACTATGCCCATCTCAAGTCCCGCCTTGCTTGTAAGTGCTCTCATGGCTCTTACATTCTGTCTGATTTTTTCTAAATTAATTACCAGCCTCGGATACATCTTCTTTTCTCCTCTTCTTCGGAAGTTTTATTCTAAGACTCTTTGCCAATAGTTTGAGTGCAGCTTCCTCATATGCCTTTGACAGTACTCCCAAAGATGCCATGATATAATCATTTTCCACTAAGATCTCAGCTTCAGGGTGCGGATACAGTTTCATACCCGATTCATTATCCATAGCTATCTTTCTCATGATCTCAACTCTGTTAGGCAGTCTGGTAAGTGCTCCACCTGTTCCTATTATATATTTAACCTGTGAAAGATCCTTACCCTCCGCAAGGCTGCTTCTTCCTGAAGGTCCGTATACATATCTTATCCTTCCGGCATGACGCTCAACCGCCTTAAGCACCGCTTCAAGTGTCAGTCTTTCAACAAATTTAATTTCATCTTCATTCTTAGGTATGGCTTTATACTCTGCCATAACCTTATCTATATCTATATTAAGCTCTTCTTTTAATTTATCTTTTCCTATTGTGGCAACTATATTAGGCATATTTACATATACACCGAGATCGCCCTCAACAGTTCTTTTTGCAACCGGCTCCGGATGCACAAGTATTCTTGATATTTCATCAGACTCTACAGTTACGGAGTGTAAGTCAGTGGTTGCACCGCCTACATCAAGTACTATCAAGTCTCCCAAATATTGATACAAAAGCTTTGCCGCTTCCATAACCGCTCCGGGTGTAGGAATTATCGGTCCGTTTACCATATCTCTTACATGTTCCATTCCGGGAGCATGAATTATATGATCTTCAAAGGCATCCTGTATAACTCTTCTGCTGGGCTCTACATTAAGTTCATCTATCTTCGGATATACATTATCTACTATATAAAGTCTTTGCCCTGCATGTTTTTCTTCAAATATTAATTGAATCTCTTCTTGATTTTCTATATTACCCGCATATATTATAGGTATGTTTAAGCCGAGGTCGCTGATAAGCTCCGCATTGTGAAGTGCAGTTTCTCTTTCACCGTAGTCCACTCCTCCGGCTATCAATATAATATTAGGTCTTATTTCTTGGATTCTTTTTAAATCAGTTCTTCTAAGCTTTCCTGCCGTTACTTGATGTATTATAGCTCCGGCACCCAGTGCCGCTTCCTTTGCCGCCTTAGCCGTCATGTCGTATACCAGACCGTGTACGGTCATCTTAAGCCCGCCGGCAGCACTTGAAGTTGCGAGCATTTCAACATATTCTATCTTATCAACTCCCAAATTCTTAACCAAATCGTCAATTGCTCCCTGAAGACCAATCCTCACATCTCCATCAAGTACCGAGGTAGGAGCCTGTCCCTGACCCACGAATTGCGGGTCAGGTCCGGCTATACCGTTGAAAGCATTAACGACGGTAGTAGTTGAGCCTATTTCAGCCACTAATACGTCTATTTTCATAAGTTTTCTCTTGCTTTCCTTATATTAATTAATTTATTTGTTTTGTTCCATTTCTTTTCTCTTCTTAACAAGGAAGGTAGCTACATGCACACCCTTTGATCCTCTTCCGAATCCTGCATCTACACCCTGCTTTACAGCTATTTCAGGTGTAACCTGAGTACCGCCTGCAACTATCATTACCTTATCACGGATACCCTTCTCTACCGCAAGTTCATGAATACGCTTCATGTTCTTATAGTGGATATCATCATGAGAGATTATAGTTGAAGCGAGTATTGCATCCGCATTAAGCTCTATAGCAGCGTCAACAAGTTTTTCTACAGGTACTGAAGTTCCGAGATAATGTACCTCTATACCGTACTTTTCTATACCGCCGTGCTTAATGTCAAGTATTTCTCTAAGTCCTACTGAGTGCTCGTCCTCACCTACTGTAGCTCCTACTATTCTCATAGGCTTAGCCTCGATCTCAGCTCTGATGTCCGCATCTGAAAGTACTTCAGGCTCAGGTGGGATAACAAGGTCGTTGATGTCTACTGTAAAGTCTACACGTCCCTTGATCTCTATTCTGGTACCCTCAGCAGGCTGCATGATTTCTCTTGAAATAACTTCCGGCTCCTGGAGATTCATCTTCTTAGCTATCTCAAGTCCTGCAAATTCCGCAACACGCTTTGAAGCAGGTAAGAACATGGTAAGGAGTACTGTACCGTCTCCCATCCACTCAACCTCAGGCTTGATCTTGGAAGACTTTCTAAGCTCTTCTGTCTCCTTAAGACGAACATTTACATTGTCATTCTCATCAAGCTCATCTATAAAGATGATCTTATCAGGATCTTCAAATGTACATCCGCCTATAAGCGCAGCCGGATTTTCAATAGCTGCCGGATCGTACTGCGCTACATTGTTATATCCGAAGTGTGCGGTTACAGGAGCGAAGTAATCTTCATCTCTTTCATAAACCGTACCTGCACCTACTCCACCTTCTATCTTTCTTGCTATACCGTCTCCGTTACGCTCCGGATAGTTTCCTGAGTCTACGAAGAAACCGTCCTGAACAGCATTGAAGAAACCGCCGATTTCCTTGATCTCTTCAAGGAAGAGTACCGCTCTTTCCTTAATATCTCTTACTCTTTCACGAAGTACGCCGTCTTTCTTAAGCTCTACCATCTCCATCAAGCCGTCCATACCTACAAATACTTGCTTTGCGGTATCAAGAGCCTCTATGTTGTTGATATGCCATGGAACGTTTCTACCCTCGTCAGGTGTGATGGTTGACTGGATATCAGCACTTGTAAGCTTAGATGTAAGTATATTAAGTACGTGTGTTACTGTTGCCTCTCTTACAGATGACTCCATATATTTTGTATTCATCTGTGCTCTCATTCTATATCTGTGGAAGAACTCTCTAAGTGCCACTGCGTATGGCAAGTCAAGATATAAACAAGGTGCAGGAGGTGCTGTAGGAGGAACTGTTGACAAGCAGATGTTGCCCGGGTTCATACCTACTTTTTCAGAGAACATTGAGTTAAGTGCATGCTGAACCATAAGCTCAGGCATAACCTTCCATGCTTCTCTTGCTGTAGCGTTGGCATTGTGTGCACCGTCTATCTGTGCCACATCCGCCCATGTTAAAATCTTCTTTGATTCGCAAGCGTCTACGAAAGAACGAATCATATTTATATTTCTGTAAAGCACATTGTACTGAGCATCCTGATGGGCTCCGTTTATACCCTCTTCTGCGAACATAACCGCTACATCAGGTCCTGCAACTCCTGATACATAAGAGTGGTAATTTATTGGACGACCTACTTCTTCTTCTATTAAATCAAGCGCTTTTCTTTGTGCTCTTACTTGTTTTCTTGTTATAGGCACACCACCGATACCTTGTGGAGTTCCTTCGATAAGTCCGTCAAAGTGTGACTGACCTGCTGTTCTGATAACCATGATATGGTCTGCACCATGCCATGCCGCCATTCTCATACGGCGAATATCATCTTCAAATCTACCTGAAGCTATCTCTGTTGTAATTACAGGTTGTGGCTGCGGATCAATATTTTCGAAATATTTTGCTGATGGAAGCGGAACCGATTGCTTAAGCGGTTGTGATAAGTCATGGAATACAAAAGGTCCCTGCTTTTCTCCGCTGCTTGACTTTCTCCATGTCCAGCCACGTCTTTTAGGTCTGTAAGATTCCAGATCCTTTAATATCTCTTCTATATTTATCTTCTCATTTGGAGTTAATTTTTCCATATACTAATTGCCCCCCTTGAATAAATCTGCGGCTTCCTGCCACATTTTTCCGTCTGCAAGTGCAACTCCGGCTTCTCTTACGCTGATATTCTTAGACTTTGCCAGCTTATACACTACATGACCTGCTCCCTTACCCATAAGTCCTCTGTCGATTACTCCGTCTACGATAGCCTTAGCCTCTATAGATGAAAATCCCATTCTTAAGAGAACAGATCTTTCAATTGCCGGTGAAGTATTCTTTCTTCCCAGCTCCAAAAGGGGATCTACAATATCACTTGCTAAAGACCAGAATCTCTCATAAAGCTCCTGATCACTTAATTTAGCAAGATGAGCTCTTCTCTCATTAAAATCATCTGCACGTTTCTCTGCCATAGTTTAAATGTGTCTCCTTCCATTTTAGACTATACATTATATACTTCCAAAACTTACCATAAGCTAAAGTACAATATGTATCATTATATTATTACCTCAGCCTTCAGATCGTTATTTAAACACGACTTCTTTATGTTATGCTTAAATAACGATCCGAAAAACTGAGTATTTTATTATATACTAAAAGTTTACCTCGTGTATAGTTTCTTAAATAATTTCCTACTTTCGCCAATTTCTTACAAGTATTTAAGTTTAGCCTAAGCTTGCCCTCTACGCTTTCTAAACCTATACCGAAAAACCGACGACTTTAGGTAATCAGTTTTCAAGCACTACACTAGAAACAACAAACTTCTCCTTAATCTGTATGCCTTACAAGTAACTTTTAATCTTTTAAGTGCCAAAAGTCGCTTTAGACACTTATGACAAATATTTTTCTTTGCTCGATAAGTTCGTATTTAATCAGCTTGAATTTACTATATCAAGCTTTATATTAAATCCAAGCTGACTTTTATCGCTTTTATTATCCATGCACCTGTAGAACACATATTTTTTAATAGGAACTACAAGTTATAAGTTTTATTATACCGTCTTGATCTGCTGTAAAAGACAAAGCAAGTCCGACTGTGCTGTTATATTACGACACAAAATGTAATGAAAAAGTGTTTTTACACTATGCTTTCTTATTTTCCTAATTCTTCAAGTACTGACTTAACAAAGTCCACATCTGTATTGGTCTCTTCTGCCAAATACTTGATATCTTCTTCGTTAGGAGTCTTTTTGGTGTTCTCAAGAGCGTTCTTGATTAAAGACTTTCTAAGCTTTGTAAGATCCAAATCTCTTGCCTTTATAAGTCCCGGATTCTCAGGAAGTACTATTGTCTTACCCGGAACTTCTTCTTCCGGCTTTCCGAATACTACCTCTATACCGTTTTGCTTAGCAAATGAAAGCTGTGGTTGAACATGCTTACCTGCTCCTGTGTACTCTGTCTCCTGAACAACTATCAGTTGATCTTGATCAAGTTCCTGTGCAAGTGAGAATGCCGCTGCAAGTGCTGTATTTCCCGCAGGTCCCTTTTCAATACCTTCAAGTGAAGCAAGTGCTTCTGTTATGTAGAATACCTCACCCTGGTTAATGGTCACATATCTGTCCATATATCTTAAAGGTCTTGCCGCTGAACGTGGAACGTCTGAACGGTCAGGCCATGTAGTAAACGGTATACCGAATCCTGTATGTCCTGTAGTAAATGACTTCTTGTTAAATTGCTCATCAGAAGCCATATGAAGTCCCTTAAGGTTTACGCTTGCACCTATTACTTTAGTCTTTGCTCCCGCCTTCTTAAGTCCTCTTGCAGTACCTGTGAGGTTACCGCCACCTGCATTGGTACATACTACAACATCCGGTTCCTTACCGAACTTATCTCTAAATTGTGTAGCAATCTCATAACCTAAGGTCTCAACACCTGCTATACCGAAAGGTGTATAAAGTGAAGCATTAAAATATCCGGTTTCTTCAAGAAGAAGAAGAAATTTATAGAAAAGCTCCGGTCCTACTGAAAGTTGCACAACCTCTGCTCCAAGTGCCTCGCACTTTCTTGCCTTTTCAACTATCTCGGGCTGTCCTACTCCCTTAGAGTCATAACATTCCTGAACTATGATACACCTAAGACCTTCCATAGCTGCCTGTGAGGCAACAGCCGCACCGTAGTTTCCGCTGGTAGCAGCGATAACTCCCTTGTAACCGAGCTTCTTGGCATGGTACACGGCATTGGCTGCACGCCTTGCCTTAAATGAGCCTGACGGGTTTGAAGCTTCGTCTTTTATAAAAATCCTTGCTCCCTTTCCTTCAGGTGCATACTTTCTTGCAAGTGCTGTAAGGTTCTTAAGCTCAAGTACAGGAGTATTTCCTACTCCGGTTGAGTATTGAATCTTTTGCATTTCTTCAAGAGTATAACCTGTTTCATGCATCATTCTCTCGTAATCAAAAGCTATAGAACCGCTTTCAAACTGACTGTAATCAATTCCTACTGCAGACTTCATTATCTCCGGTCTTCTGCTCATGACCGCCTTGTAGCTGTTATCTTTACTCATTACCTGTCACCTCCGAAAAGAACATCTCTTACCTGCTCATTGATTTTTAGAAGCTCCGGCACGAATACTCCGAAATCATGCTTGTAATATGGATTTGCCTCTAGTAAAGTACCTTTCTCGGTTCTTTTTGTTAAAGTAGTAATCTCTACCTCATCACCTACATTGGCATCTGCATTAAGATAGCCCTTTACCCACATTTCAAGAGGAACCTTCTTAGTATCATCCGGTACCTGTGGTGCTCTCTCGTCAGGGCTTAATATATTACGATGAATAATTACCCATTCTCCTTTTTTAACCATGTCTCCTCCTTACATTCATTTAAAAAGCCGCTGCAAAATCTGTTGTAAAAACAGTATTTTGCAACAGCTTATAATTTATCTTTATAAGCATTTGGATACTCATGCAAGAATATACTTCACAGCTTATACTTATACTAACTTTTTAATTTACGATCTTACTTTACAACCTTCTTGTCTTCATGAATAAGTGCTCTCATGTCTCCCATGATTGCTCTTGGAACCGGAAGATCTATCATAGTCTTTAATCCCGGCTCAGCATTGATAGTCTGTGGTATCATGTTTACGCACATAGCTATAGTACCGATTCCTCCCGGAACCTCAGGACTGTTTACCATATTAACATTTGGAGTACCCTTGATGATTACATAGTCTCCGGTCTGAACTCCAACCTGCTCCGGCTCTATCTGCTGTGGGTGATCCATCTCTACCTTAAGTTCTCCGTCAACATATCCAAAGCCCTTCATAGCACAACCTGCTACATCACCTGCCTTAGCAAATCCGTATGGAGATTTACGATCAACATCGGTAACTATCGGCTCCATAGACTGAGTTACAGGAGCTGAAAGTTCCCAGCCTATAGCATCTGTAATCATTCTGATAGACTCATGGAAACCTACATGTCCTGAAAGTCTACCTGTCTTAACGCCTTCTTTGAACTCGTCAACAGTTATACCTATACCTTGCTCATGCATAACTACAGGGCCGAATGGAGAAAGTGAGTTTACACGTCTTGAAACTATATGATCAACTTCCTCGCAGCAGCCTGTCATAAGAACTACTAAAAGATCCATTATAAGACCCGGATTGATACCTGTACCGAGTACTGTAACGCCGTTTTCTTTAGCAAGTCTGTCTATTTCTTTTGCAAGTTCAGGTGATTGAGCCTGTGGATATGCCATCTCTTCAGCTGAAGAAACAACATTCATCTTATTCTCGATTATTCTCTTGATTCTTGGGAATGCTTCCTTTGTGAAGGAATCTGTACAAAGAAGTACTACGTCAGCTGCCTTCTCCTTTAAAAGCTCGTCCTCTGACTGTATAAGTACATCAGGTCTATCTCCTCTTTCTGTCTTGATAAAGTCATACATACTCTTACCAAGCTTAGCACCTCTACCAATAACACCAACAATATCCACTCCCTTTTTCTTAAGAAGCATATCGGCCATACCGCCTCCCATAGCTCCCAGACCCCAAATAATTACCTTAACGTTTTGCATACAATCCTCCTTTGTATTCTTAA
>ERZ773026.1668-NODE-1668-length-11072-cov-11.858673_pt1 | contig 11072 bp, 9 predicted proteins | sample MGYA00580838_ERZ773026 | MGnify/ENA primary metagenome ERZ773026 (study PRJEB29015, sample SAMEA2738006) | human oral metagenome | biome: human oral; feature: human-associated habitat; material: dental | place: China | collected 2055 ... | reverse complement strand
ACTGGCGCCGGAGTCAAGATCGCCCCGAGCACCTGACTCACGCCCGCCGTAGCCGGCCTCCTAGCGCCAGGAGCCTGCGCGATGAGATCCTCAAGGCGGAGATATCCAAGGTCCACAAGAACCAGCTATCCCGGTGCTGGGGACCCGCAAGATACACGTGATACAGGGCCGTCCCGAGGCCGCCGAGCGTCACGGTGCCGGTCACGTGGCCCGCTGTACCGTCGAGCGCCTCATGGCAGACCTGGGCCTGCACGGCATCCGCCGCGCCAGGTCCCCGCGCACCACGCGCAGCGCACCGCGAGAGCAGTGCCCGGCCGACCTCGTCAAAAGGCATTTCAGCGCGTTCAGGCCGAACGAGCTGTGGGTCGCCGACATTCCCCCGCAAGCGGGAGGTACCCCCTCCTGTGTATGCACCTTCTCCGGGTGGGTCTACGTCCCCTTCGTCACCGATGTCTTCTCGCGGCGAATCGTGGGCTGGCAAACCTCCACCGGCCTGTACACCGACCTGGCCCTGGACGCCCTGAGAAAGGCCGTCTGGCAGCGGAAACGAGCCGGTACTGACCTGAGGGGCCTGGTGCACCACTTACGACCGTGGGGTGCAGTACAGGTCCATCCGCTACGGGTAGGCCCTGGCCGACTGCGAGGCAGTCGCGTCTGGAGGCTCTAAGGGGGATTCCTTTCGGCTTTGCCCTGGCCGAGGCGCTCAACTCGCTGTACAAGGCCGAGCTGATCCGCAACCAAGGCCCTTGGGAGGACATCGACGCCGCCCGTGCTCGCCACCGCCGAGTGGGTCCACTGGTACGGGCACCTCCCGGCCACGCTCCGCCATCGGGATGCGAACCCCCCGCCGAGCACGAAGCCACCTGGGCACCCGACACCCACCGCCAGGAACAATCACAACCAGCAACCACCGGAACCAGATAAACCAGCCACCACAAAACCCGAGGCTTGACATCGTGTCCTCGTCTCAGCGACGCGCCAGGCCCTGCCACAACCCCGTCAAGCCGGCTCAGCCACCTCCTGCCTGAGAACTCACCTCACACTCATCAGTAAAGGTTCGGGAAGCCGGGGTACCCAGTTATCCTTCTCTCATGGTTCAGTTGGATTCAGCGCACGATGACACCTTCCGCGACAAGGCGACTTGGATGCATTGCGGAGTACCGACCTGGGCTTGGGAATTTCCCGAGCTCCATCTACTCAAGAATGACGTAGCGCCATCCCCAGAGGCGGATGGGCTTGGGTATCGTGAGCTTTTTCGAACTGCGTGCTCACTTAGGTGTCTCGAGTACCTGTGGGCGGGATCAGAGGAGGACTACACCGCGTTCGTCAGGGGGCAACCGTCAACGAGAACCACTCTGACGAAAGAGCGTTTTCGTTCGCTTCATCACTGGGTGAAAAATGTCCTCGTAGACGACAGTGGCCTCATGGGCATGCGTTACCTGATGCTGGTGCATGACGCTGGAAAGTGCGCGGCGGTGGTAAAGATGACACAAGACGCAGGTCTCGGCTGGACCGATCACGACGACTTGCTGCGCTGTGTCATGAAGACTCCGCGGCTTCAGAAAGCGCTTTTGCCAAACCTCGGAGTGCTGGGCGAGGGAAAGAGCGTCCTGGTGCGGGACGTGCTCGGGCTAGAATGTAACCTGGGTCAGGTGATGCAGGGCGAGGCTCCTGCGGGCGTGCTGTTGGGCTGGGATGGTGTCGGTTCACATGTGCGTGACTGGTACCTCGTTCACCTGCTGCTCGACCTAGCCGGTGTCAAAGCTAGCGATGGCAGAGTTGGGGCTACAGCATTGACCTTGCCGGTCGTCGATGAGTTTACCGACCTGGCTGAGGCGATGGGAAGTGAGGAGACGGCTGCAGGAATGGATCGGTATGGCTGCTATCTGAGTCTCCGTGCAACGGTGCTTGGACTGAGCGAACGGGTCGCTGACGCTGATCTAGTAGCTGTCACGCGTCTGGCTCTAATGCTTCAGGTGATGGATGCAGCGGGAGCTGAGTCGGTCTGCGCCTCCTGGGAGGACGCCGATCCCCAGATTCGAGCTGTACTGCGTCGCGAGTTGGGCCGTGACGGCGTCAGCGTTCACGCCTTCCTGCCGTACTACGGTCCGGCATTTATGCGGGTAACGGCACAGAAGGCTGGCATCCGGGTCGCCATGGATGGACTCGCAGCCCGTCTCGGACGTGCCAGAGCCGCCATGGGGGAGCCAGAGCCGGGCATCACCAACCTTGACTTTAGGCAGGAGGCGCTGGGTGTGCGTTCCTGACTCAGGAATCGGGTGTCGTGTGTCCGGTAAACTCAGCTAGCCACGTGGAGAACAGGACGGTTGGGTAACGCCTTCCGGTATGGCGGGGAACGACGGCCTTCTCGACCTGCGGGTTGGACGTCGCCGCCGTTGAGAGCCGATCTGCGAGATCGGTGGAGAGAGCCGTGGCAGGCACTTCTCGGAGCATCTTGACAACTTCTCGTGTGGTGTCGAAGTTTGGGCTGTTCTCGAGCGTCTGTACGAGGCTCTCGAGCAGTCTGTGTCTCAGGAGCTCTTCAGTTCCTGCCCACGAGATGATCTTCTCGGCGACAGTTGAGGGGGCATCATTCTCGAACGCTAGTCCTTGGACCCTTCCAGCAAGGCCATATGGAACGGTCTGCTCGCGAAATAGGGACAGGATGGGACGGTGTCGGCCGAGTGCCCAACCAACCTCTTGATCGCACCACTCGCTCTCACGAAATCCCGTTTCGACAAAGGCGACCAGGCCGTCGCACTGGTCGAGACCGTTAGCGAGAAATGCCAGCCAATCGCGACTGGGGCGAATGTCCTGGTGTGCGATAAGGACCTCGATGCTGAGATCCTCGAGGACTGCGCTGACTGACTCGACGAACTCGTGTGACCGGCTGAGATGGGAGAAGAACAGACGGAGTCCTTGCCCGCGGAAAGGGAGTTCTTCGTCGAGCAGGAGTGTCCTGGGGCGCCTGAGAAAATTTGCCAGACTGAGCAGAGTCCGCGTATCGGCGGCGCGAAGCACCGGTATGAGACGCTCGTGCGGGATGTAATCGACAGCCGGTGTCACCGTGTCCAGCCCGTACTCCGCGAGGACGGTCTGAACGACCGTCCCATCGAGTTCCTCGAGCCGACACGCACACTCGAGGATTGCGGCAACCCGATCGGCTCGCCTCCGGTCACTCGATGCCACGTGAGTCCCCTCTCGAATCTTGCGGCGAATTGTTCGCCAGGCGGTTCATTCCGCGAAGGATGAGGCCTGCTATCATGCTCGGGTGGTGGGACATGGCAAGGTCGACCTGTTCCGCGTTGGTCAATCCAGTGTCGATATACCGCCAGTTTTCCCTGATGAAGTTCAGCATGTCTACCGCCTCCGGCGTTATATCCGGGATGGTAGCGGTGTAGTCATCAGGAGTCGGTAGGCCGACGGCGTCAGCGACGACCGCCCCGATTCCACCGAAACCGCCACAGATGTAGACGGGGCGGTGGGCTCTGAGTTGGAGATATACCTCCTGGAGTGTTCCGGGGACTCGTGCGTAGGTGGAACGTTCGAGCCTTCCGCCGATGAGAACGCGGGCGTGCGTCGTGGATGCGGCGAGTTGCCTCATGTCCGTAAGGGACTTCATTTTGTCCGAATCATCGCAGCGGTTTGAGGAAACACGCTGTTGTGCTGCTTCGGCGAGCGAGAGCTTTTGGTCCGTGAAGACAATTTGTAGGGAGCCGACGTTTGCGATCCGGTCCTCGAACGCGCGGAGGTCCTGTTCCGTCGCAGTGAGATATACGCACCATGGCTGGAGGTTCTCAAAGGAATTAGGGGTATCGGCGTATCTCTCGGCCTGCTCTGCCATGAACGTTGTCATGTCATGAACGTCCTGATTGATTCTGCCTCCGTAGACCAGGGTGCCTCCATGAAGAAAGGTGAGTTGGGCTAGCTCAGCAACCGCATAGTCGAGATGAGAGGCTGAAAGACCGAGGCGTTCCAGGTCCTCCGAGGGAGAAACGGAGATACCGAGGCGGTGGCCGTTCAGGCTGCGCTCTCCAGCCTCAATCAAAGGGTCCCGCCCGGGGAGGAGGGCGCCTCCCCGTGAAAGGAACTCGCGTGGGGTCACGATGGTGAGGCTGGCGTCATTCCTCTTGAACCCAGCGAGTTCACACATGTCTCGAATGAGGTTTTTCTCGTGGGAGGTGAGTGGGGGGTCTGGGTGAATGACCCACAAGTGGCGGTCGTCGCGTGGATGATTCTTTAGCCAGGTGGTGACTGTTGTCGGCTCGGGAGCGTGGACAGGTTTCCAGTCGAATCCTGTATCACTCGTATACAAGGCCTGGAGCCCCCATAGGGTCCGTTTGAGCGCTTCATCGACCAGGCGGCACAGCGCGCGAGCGACGCTGCTGTCGGTATCCGCCGAGGAAAACGCGACAGTCGGTACATGATCCATGAGGAAGGACCCACGCTCTTCTCCGCGAGCGAGTGCGGACAGCGTGACGACGGGAACGTCGTGCTCCTTCGCTAGTAGTACCTCCTTCTGAGTCCAGAGTCTGCTCGCGTAGAGGTCAGTTCGGATCATGAGAAGTGCGCAGTTGCTGGCATTATCCTGCAGTGCCTCCTTCCACTTGTCACCGGTCTGGATTGAGCGCTCATCGAAGAAGCTGTCGAGATGAGTGGTGTCGATGATTTTCTTAACGATGTCGGTGACGTCTTCCTCTCCTGAAGTCTCCTTCTTTGTGTGGCTGATGAAGACTTTGAGGGGTTTGTCAATACTCCAATCGGGGGATATGTGCTGGACGATTGCCTGACTGATTTCGCGCTCAAGAAAAAGATGGTCGATCCAGGTGGTTGTTTCGTCTTCTTCGTCAATCGAGGTCGAGTCGTTGGGGCTGTTCAGATGGGCAGCGGAGACGCGTATGCCTTGAGTGTTGTTGAGAAGGTCGGCTAGGGGGCCGTGCGCGGGAAAGGCAGAATTTATGATGACGGGAATGACAAGTCTGCGTGAGGTGTCGTTGTCGTATGTCTTGAGTGCGTCATTGAGGTACAAAGACCAGGGAGTGCCGACAGTGGTTGTCGCGCGGATGAGGCTTGTGTCGATGACGGGTATGACGACTGTAATCTGGGCTGCTAGAGGGTGCGAGTCAGCGGCTGGCACAGGGCGGGGCGCCGATTGAGGGTCGGAAGAAGACCATGGGACGCTGCGGTGGTAAACTTCAACACTGCCTCCGACGAGTCCGGCGAATGCTGGTGAGTGGTAGTGGTCGCGAAGTCGGACGAATACCTGATTGCCGTGTAAACTTTCCGGATGATGGATGACGATGATGTCGAGTAGTGGTCGTGTCGTTGCCGGTTTCGATTGGGGCTGTGCCATGTCTACTAGCGTAGGTGAAGATGCTGTGTCTGGTGAATCCGGCTCTTCGTGTTTGAGGGTGTGGTAGTTGGAGCCTATTGAAGTGTGTAGGTGGGGTGGGTGCGTCGTTGCGGTGGGTAGGGGTCGAGGTCCCCCGATGATGGGAGCTGCTACACAACCCGTCGCGAGAGACCTCGACGTGCCTGAGGCTACCTTCACCGGTCCTGACCTGACGACCTTGCTGGGCCTGGAGGTTTTGGGACTGACCGCGGTGGGGCAGCTGTCTCACAGCCAAGCGCGCGCTGATCGACTGTCGCATGCAGGCCGGGTTCGAGGACCAGTTCTGCAAGGCCTGCGGGGCTCAGGGGCAGGCTCGTGGGACGGTGGCCCGGCGCCTGGCCCACGTACCGGTGGGGTGGAGACCCACGCAGCTGGTGGTACGCCTGCGGCGCTTCGCCTGCACCCACTGCCGCCGGGTGTGGAGACAGGACACCTCCAGCTTGGCTGAGCCCAGGGCGCGGCTGACCCGCTCGGCGGTGGAGTGGGGGCTGCGGGCCCTTGCCCTGGAGTGCATGTCGGTCTCCCGGGTAGCAGCCGCCCTGGGGATCTCCTGGCACACCGCCAACAACGCAATCCTGACTCGGGCTGAGCAGACCATCACCGGCAACCCTGACCGCTTCGATGGTGTGGAGGTCCTCGGGGTCGACGATTCCCCCGCGCGCTTCGCTCCCGTGCGGGAGGTGCCCCCTCTGTGTGGCGCCACACCAGGCGGGGCGACCGGTACGTCACCGTCATGATCGACCTGACCCCCGTGCGCGACCGCAGTGGTCCGGCCCGGCTTCTGGACGTGGTCCCGGGCCGGTCCAAGAAGGTCCTCAAGACCTGGCTCTCCCAGCGCGACCAGGACTGGCGTGGGCGGGTCGAGGTGGTAGCCACGGGGCGGTTTCACCGGGTCCCGAGAGCGCCGCCGACCAGGAGCTCCCACAAGCCCGGACGGTCATGGACCCCTTCCATGTCGTGTCCCTGGCTGCCAGCAAGCTCGATGAGTGCCGCCGCCGGATCCAGCGGGCGATCACAGGGCGGCGGGGCCGGGCAGGTGACCGGCTCTACCGGGCCAGGCGTACCCTGCTGACCGGGGCCGGTCTGCTCACCGACACCCAGGCCGAGCGCCTGGAGAACCTCTTCGCTGATGATCGCCACGCCGCGGTCCAGGCCTCCTGGGGCGTCTACCAGCGCCTCATCCAGGCCTACCGCACCGAGGACCCGGGCCTGGGAAAGTACCTGATGCAACGGCTCATCGACTCCCTGAGGCAGGCCGTCCCAGAAGGGCTTGAGGAGATCCAGACACTGGCCAGGACCCTGACCGAAAGAGCCTCCGACATCCTGGCCTACTTCGACCGCCCCCGTACCTCCAACGGCCCCACCGAAGCCATCAACGGACGCCTGGAGCACCTACGCGGCATCGCCCTGGGATTCCGCAACCTCACGCACTACACCATCCGCAGCCTCATCCACGCCGGACGCCTCAAAGACCACCTGACAGAAACCACCTAAACCACGCGATAAGCCCCGCCTACCACACCCTCAAACACGAAGAGCCGCGTTAGCCCCGTTAGCCCCATACGGGACGGTATGCCTGACCTGCCTATCTCCGCTGCGCGTAGCCAACTCGATGATGTCGTCGACGACGCCTGCACTAGCCATGAGCCCGTCTTCCTGACTTGCCGGGGGCACCGCGTGGCTGTGGTGATTGACGCCGAGGATCTGGAGCGTCTCACCTGGGTGGCGGAAGGTCTGGCGGACATTGAGGCCGGTGACGCCGCCCGTGCCGAGGTCGCTGAGTGCGGCACTACTCTCGGGGACGCGGTCAAGGCAGACACTGGGCTCTCATGACGAGCAAACCGGCAGCAGCGTCCGCTCAACCGAGTCAGGTCAGAGAGTACTGTCGCCAGCTACCGAAGCAGGCGCTTGGTCGTAGAATCTTAACGATACCTGTGATCAACCTGGACTAGTATAGGGGATGTGAACAGCGGACCTTCCATCCTCCCCGAGAAGCAGTTGATCTCGCCGGCGTTGCAGCCGAATAATCCTGAATTAGTCACAGCTGTCGAGATACAGCAATGGGCGGATCGATCTCATGCCAAAACTGCTTTCCCTGAACTTATGCGTCGCCTCCTCGGGCAGACTCCGGGCATCACAAACCTTGACATTCGCGCTCACGAGGGTGTTGCTGCACCTGGTTGGGATGGCGCAGCGTCTTCCGCTGGCAGCGCATACCTTCCTGCCGGAGAGTTGCGTTTTGAGTTTGGCACAAACAAGAAAATCAAATCTAAAGCCCAAAGTGACTATGATAAGCGACTTGAGAAGTTAGGGAGCGATTCTAGCAAATTTGTGTTCATCTTTGCAACTCCGCGAAGTTGGCCGAATGGGCAAGAGTGGGCAAAAGAGCGGCGATCGGAACAGAAGTTTGCCGACGTTAAAGTAATAGATTCTCAGAGGCTTGAGGGGTGGCTACAGGAGACGCCTTCTGTGCACTACTGGCTGTCGGAACAGCTCGGACGGAACCCTCGTAAAGTACAGACGTTGCAGGCTTGGTGGCTTAGCCTACAGAAAAACTCAGTAACCCAAACTCCGCCACAATTCTATGTGGCGCGACGTGAGTCTCAATCGCAAAACCTTATCAATGCACTTCAGGATGATCGACGAGCCACGCCAGTTTCAGTTTCTTCCACTGACGCGCGGGATGTTCTGGCGTTCGTTTATGCGACACTCCAGAATCATACAAGTTTGCTCGAACGTGCGCTGATTGTTACCGATCAAAATGCTTGGGATCACTTGGTGGAATTCAAGAAGTCGCTGCTGCTGATACCTAGATTCAACAATGCCGACGTGGCAAGTGCTCTCGCACAAGAGCATCGAGTGCTGGTGGTTATTGACTGCGAATCTCGGAGTAAAGATGTCAATACGATAGTGCTATCTAAGGTGGGTCGGCACGAAGCTGCCGAAATACTGCGGCAGGAGGGTATTGATTTCCGAAAAGCGGAGCGGATGACGGTACTTGCTCGTAGAAGTATGGGAGCCTTTTTGCGTATGAACTCGAAGAATCCAGAGATACAGAAGCCTGCTTGGCTCCGTGACCCAAAGGCGGTGAAAATTCTTGCACCACTGGTACTAATCGGAGCCTGGGAGGACGGAGATGATCGGGACAAAAATCATATCGAAAGATTCTGTGGTGCTTCCATGAGTGATATTCGCAGTCTGGTCAACTCGCTTAGAGACCAGGTTGATTCGCCATTCCTTTTATCTGGGACAGTATGGCGGCTAGTGGATCCGGTCGATGCTGCGCAACTGTTGCTTCCGATGATTGAACAGGAAGTCATCGAAAGATGGCGTTCTTTGGCTTTCGACGTTCTCCTTGCAGCAGATCCACGTATAGGGTTGGAAGTGACGCAAAGTATAGTTGCGGATATCCGTGGAATCAGGCCTGAATGTTCGGACACGTTGCGCAAGCATATTGCAGAAGGTCTCTCATTGGCTGCTGCAACGTCAAGAATACTCGAGCCCCAGGTGAGATGTCTTGTAAAACAACTGCTCGAAGCATCATTTACAGACCAAACTGGTGATACTATGATGTCTTTGACTTCGTCACTGCACTCGCTGGCGGAAGCTGCGCCGAACGAATTTTTGGCTGCTATATCAGAAGATTTAAATAAGGAAACTCCAGTTATTCGAGCCCTCTTTCAAGAATCTCATTCGTCCGGTTACTCAATTGGACTCAGGTCGCAAGTTCATCATTTACTTCAGGCATTAGAATGTCTTTGTTGGTCTGAGGAGTATTTCGGGGCGGCCGCAATGCAATTAGCTGCGTTAGCTTCCCTTACTCTGAATGATCGCAACCATTTTCTTGGTAGTCTCTATAAGGTTACCGCAGTTTGGGCTGCTCAGAGTGCAGCGAACAAAAACGACAAGATCGCAGTAATTGCTCAGGTGATAGGCAAATATCCAGAGGTTGGTTGGCGCCTGGCGACGGCAATACTGCAACCCAGCCAGTCAATTATTGCCACCTCGACGGGCCCTAGATTTCGCGATTGGGAACTGCCTAGCGTTAACATCACCCATGTCGAATATTGTCAATTTGTGAGGGCGGTGCTCGAATTGTCCGTCAAGGCCGCAGGAGTTAAATCAGGGCGCTGGGCTGATCTCATCAAATCACTGCACCACCTTCCTCGTGAAGGACAATCAATCCTCGTTCGTTCAATTTCTAAAGCTGTTCTTGCTAACTCGTCGTTGTGGAACGATAGCGAACGCTATATCGTATGGTGTGCGTTGATGGATGAAACTGCTCACCATGAGGGGTGCCCAGATGCCAAGTGGGCTGTGTCTCCCCTCGAGTTGGAGTCGTTATGTCAAGCAGCAAATCAACTCATCAAACCAAGCGACCCGCGCCAGCATACAAGTCTGTTTAGTTGGAGTTTTGACTTTCGAGTTGACGGACTCCGTCGAGGCGAAGATGGGTTTGAAGAGGCTTTGAAGGCTGCTCAGGAGACTGCGCTTAAGGACGTGTGTAAACAAGGATTCGAAGCTATCCGATTGCTTACAGTGGGCGTGGAGCGTCCAGAAGTTGTGGGGGAAACGTTAGTTAACATCGATCTTGCCGACGACACTGATCTGATCGCTTGGTTAGAAGAAGCTAGTCCATCTAACCTCAGGCGTGCGGCTCAATCCTATGTATATCGGAAGGCAAAGATTCAAGGCGTTGCATGGTGCAGGGAGGTTGTGGCCAGTGCTGGTCTTAGCGTCGATGGTCAGTCTGCATTGGCTGCCGCCGTTCCTATGGAGAAGTGCTTCTGGGAGTGGGCTGCGACATTAGGTGAAGCATTCAGTAGGTCCTATTGGCAGGAGTCGGACCATCGCTGGGTTCCGGAAAATCAGTGTGCTGAAGCTATTGACTTTCTTCTGCGCTATGATTATCCCTTACGTGCATTGGATATTCTCTTTCGGTTGAAATGTGGCGATGAAATTCCGGTCGACTCCGGAGTGGTGATTAGTGTACTTGAGTCATGTTTAACCGTAAAGGGTGAGTTTGATCGGGGTCATTATAGTTATGTCGTTTCACAGCTCCTTAAGTGGCTTGAACTGGTAGCGGCAAATGATCTACGATTGCCGTCTCTCGAATTCTGGTACTTCGATTTCATTGGGGGGCACGATCCTTCGGGGGCTTTGTACAGGATGCTCGGAAGTGTTCCTGATGAGTTTGTTTCCCTTGTTGAATCGATCCATTCAAGAAAAGGTGAAGAAGGTGATGGGCATACTGCTGCCGACGTAGCATTCGCAGAATTGTCTCACAGTATTCTCTATCAGTGGAAGACGTTACCCGGGGTTCTTGAGTCTGGAGAGATCGACGGAGATCATCTTAGTAACTGGGTGACGCAGTGTCGCGCACTATTTAACGATCACGATGATGGTGGAGTGGGCGATCGGGCAATCGGCAGGGTGTTGGCATCGAGCCCTGAGGGGCAGGACGGCATATGGCCTGCCGAACAGGTGAGGGCGGTCATTGAATCTCTGAAGAACGAAGATGTTGAGGCGGGCTTTATGGCTGGTCGCTACAACCAGCGGGGCGTTTCTGTTCGTCCTGTATATGATGGTGGTAGAGTTGAGCGAATTCAGGCGCAAGAATACCGTGGTGCTGCTAAACAGCTTGCAATTAGATGGCCTAGAACCGCAGGGGTTTTGTGGC
>ERZ773026.1667-NODE-1667-length-11083-cov-25.153156_pt1 | contig 11083 bp, 8 predicted proteins | sample MGYA00580838_ERZ773026 | MGnify/ENA primary metagenome ERZ773026 (study PRJEB29015, sample SAMEA2738006) | human oral metagenome | biome: human oral; feature: human-associated habitat; material: dental | place: China | collected 2055 ... | reverse complement strand
GCCCGACTCCCTGTTCATTTCCATAGTAATAGGCTGTATCAAAGAGGCGATAGCCCATCTCAATGGCCCGGCTCGCTACCTTAGACGTCTCCAAAACCGGCACCTGGTAGAAGCCCATACCTAAGACAGGCATTTGCTGACCTGTATAAAGTTGACAGTAACGCATCATTAGCCCTTCTTTCATCCTGTTCGAACGGTTCCCCATTCCTTAAGTGATTGCAATCAAGAAATGTTAAGTGTAAGCGCTTTTCTCTAATTATATTTTACCGGCCCTTTTCCGGCCTGTCAACCTCTTCCGACCGCATCTGTTATATAAGATTCTTTCTAGAAGAGGAAATAGTTGGGCGATGTTGATGCCCCTAATAAAACAAGAAAACTACGACAGAAGCTAGGCTCTATCATAGTCTGTTTTGTCTTGCCACCAATCCAACTGCCATTGGCGTTCCTTTTGTACGACTGCTAGGTCATCTGGATAGGCTAGGTTAATAAGTTTAATCGCATAATCACTGGCGACCATGGCGTGCTCCTTCATATGGGCGGTCGCCACTGCATGGCCGACGACCCGCAAAAGGGCTTGTTCAATGGGATTTTCAGCTTGCTTGGCTAGGGCGTGTATCTTGAAGCCAGCCTGTCTGACATCGTGCATACGGGCCTGACTGGCCAAACAAGCTTGGCTGACCGCCCAGCCTGCCTCAACATCAGGCTCCTGCCCTACCTTGAAGCCCGTCAATTCAATCAAATGCTCTACCAAATCCCGGCCGAAGCGGGCACAAGTCTCTTGACTAGCGGCTTGGTAATAGGAATCTAGCTGGTTTCTCAAATCATCACTGTCTAGCAACTTAATTTTCCGTCTGGTCATAGCCTCATCCCCTTATAAACTTCTTAGCCCTAGTATACACCAAGCCCTAGCTGAGTCAAACAAAGCCATTTGCCACACATTCCCATAAAAAAGAAGCCGGACTTCAAGAATCCGACCTCATTTATTGGCTTAAGGTAAAATCGCAATGGCGCGCACAGGCGAACCAGTCGCTTGCTCCCAATGTGGGAAGTGGACACTAATCAAGGCGCCAGTGGTTGGCACTTGGTCCAAATTATTCAAGACTTCTACTTGGTAGATATCTTGCTCCAAGAGATAGTATTCGTTGACTAAGCCATGCTCCGCTGCCGGAATACCCGCATCGGTATCAAAAGTCTCATGGCCCACTGCCTTGACTTGGCGTTCCTTAATCAGAAATTCCAAGGCCTCGCGACTCCAACCTGGACTCTGCTGAACACCAGCATCATCTAGGTTACGCATAGCATCCTGGCTTGGCCAACGCTTAGACCAGTCAGTCCGGAAGGCTACAAAACTGCCAGGGCGAATTTGACCATGTTCTGCTTCAAAATCCAAGATATCTTGCTTGGTCAGGATATAGTTAGGATTCTCCGCCACTTGGGCCGACTTGTCAATGACATAGAGAGGTAGGAGCAGATCCTTGAGCTCGATCTGGTCTAGCCAACGGCCGCCTGCCACGAAGTGGATTGGGGCATCAATATGGGTCCCGTATTGGCCCACTACCGAGATTTTCTGAACATGGAACCCATCCTTAAGGGTGAAGAGGTCTTCCTTCTCTAAAGCTGGTAGAGCTGGGAAGTGTGGGCTGGACTCATTAATGACATGGCTAAGGTCAACCCATTTTTTGGACTTGAGTGTTTCATAGAGTGAAAGTAAATCTGACATCTTGTCTCCTCCTAACTAAGAGCTAATGATTACTGTAAAGGCAGTATAACAAAGTTAACTGAGTCAAAACAAGATAGAAGGCCTTATTCCCTTAGACTATTTTGCTAGAACCTGATATAACTATTAACTATATATTGCGCCCTAAACCGAGCGCACGTCCTACTAATCCACGCCTCCTATCTATTGCCAGAGTATCCCCCTCTTATCGGCCAGACCTTGACAAATTTCATGGCAGAGACTAGACTGGGGCAAAGTAACAGATTCCCTTCCAGCAGAAAGGACAGCCTATGATTGATATCCATTTAATTACTCTTGAGCGCCAAGCCGCTCTTCAATTCCCCAATGAAGACTTTCCCCTTATTGGCCAACTTCTCCCCTCTTACAAGGAGGGTGTGTGGTCCTACCAGGAACGGCTACTGGCCGACCATGATATCAGCCTCATGCGCTTCCCGGATGAGACTTATGACCTCCAGCAGATCAACCAAGCTGGCTTTGCCCTAGGTGCCTTCGACAAGGAGACTTGCCTTGGTCTGGCCATCTTCCAGGATGGCTTCTTTGCCTATAGCTACCTAGCTGACCTCAAGGTCACCAGTGCCTACCGTGGGCAAGGAATTGCTAGCCAATTGCTGGACCGAGGGCGTCAAATCGCCAAGGAACGTGGCTCGCGCGGGATTTATACCATTGGCCAAGATAATAACCTAATTGCTTGTCGCTTCTATCTTGCCTATGGCTTCCAGATAGGTGGCTTAGACACTCGAGTCTACACGGGAACGGCTCAAGAAGGAAAAGCTGATATTTATTTCTATCTAGATCATTAAAAAAGAGGCCTTAGGCCTCTTTTTCTTGTCTTAATTGATGGCCCGACTAAAGGCATTAACCTCACTATGGTCATAGGACTAGTTGTTAGACCACCTTACTTATCCTTACTCAATTGGCTTAAAATCCCCTTGAGATTGCCTACTTGCTGGCCGATGGCCGTCTCTAGGTCTTGGTCGCGTTCTAAGGGGAAGTAGAGGGCGCCGACTAAGACAGAATCATCTTCTTTACCCGTATCCTCTAAGCGGTAGAGGACTAGGCAGGCCATGCCTTGGTTAGGCTCCACTTCATAGCGAGCTTGGAATTGTTTGCCGTCTATCTCAAGCTTATCTTGGAAGAGGGCATCTTCCCGGTCCGATTCAATCCGTTCCTGCAGCTCCTTCTCGGTAATCAACTTGCCACCTTTGAGGGGCGAAGTCGCATAGGCCTCTAAGGTATAGAGATTGACATAGCCCTTCATACCAGGCGTCATGATACGATAACCTACATCCCGACGGTCGTCCTTGGTTAAGGATGGATGCAATTTCCAGTCCTCAGGTATCTTGTAAGGACGTTCGGTTGGCTTAGGGGGCTCCTTGCCATCCACGGCCTCATACATCCAGTTCTTGGATGATTCGAAAATCTTATCTTGGCCCTTGTCAATAGCACTTGGCTCCACCTTCAAGAGGGTCTTGAAGAAGGCCTCTTCCTGCTCCTTGTTTTCTAACTCCTTGCTAGACTCTGAAAGAGCGGAACTGGACTCTTGGCTATCGTCCGATTCGTTAGCCCAGGCTACTTGAGGGGCCAATAAGAAGCTAGTGGCAGTTGCTAGACTGGCTAAGACTAGATGTAATTTTTTCATGCTTTACCTCCTTGGGCGACCGATGATAAGGGGAGTCACCTTGGTTACTGGAGTACCTAGCCCTAGTGTAACCTATTTAAGCTCGTCAGGCAAGGAAAGGCCTATTTAGCCAGACCTGCTGCCACCAAGGCCAGAAGCCAGAGATGTAGCGGATAAAAGACATAGAAGAAGTAGCGGTGGAAGGCTGATTGCTTGCCTCTTTGGCCATTGTAGAGGGCTAAAATCGGCAAGACGCTAATGAAGAGCCAGTCAGAGTTGTAGAGCAGCATGGTGAGGGTCTCCTGCCAACTATCGTAGGTGGAGTAAGAGAGGGTAAATAGGATTAGGGCTAGCCCCAGATAGAGCAAGTTCCGTAACCCCTGGCGCTGACGGCAGCAGTAAGTAATCAAGATAAAGGGCAGTACCACCATGCCTCCTTCCGTCAGCAAGAGTCCGACTAAGAAGAGCAAGCCGGCACCTGCCCAACGGAGGCGTTTGGCTTGTGTCGTCAGGCTTTGACGGGGGAAGGCCAATGCCAGCACGCTCACTCCTAGGGCTAGGGTCAGGAAGATATTATTGCTGATATGGACACCGCGCTCGGCCAAGAGGCTGTTAAGCAACCAGTTGCCGGCCGCCATGATGGTAGCAGCACCCCAGAGGCGGACTTGATAGCGACGCAGATGGCGGGTATGGAGGAAGCCCTCTACCGCCAAATAGGCAAAGCCCGCAGCCACACAGCGTGTCACCGCATGGAAGATAGCCTCCCAAACAGGGGGCACCAAGCCAGGCACATGAGGCAGATGGTCCAATACCATTAGGGCTGCTAGCAGGTATTTGATTTGATTGGCATTTAATTTCTTCATGGGAATGCTCCTTTAAGTTTTCTTAGCTTAAGTTTAGACCCAAAAAGCCCGGCCAACCATAAGCTGAGCTTACAGTTAGCCGGGTTATCTTACATTATTGAAAGCTTAAGCTTGCCGGTCTATATTACGCAAGAGGCGTTGGATGACCCAGGACTTAAGCATGAGGGTCACGATAATGCTTGGCAGCAAGGATAAGAGAAAAGCCAGAATTCCCAAACGAGCCACAAAGGATGAGAGCAAGACGGGTTGCCAGTAGAGCCCCCAAACTAGGGGCACCAGGCCAAAGAGATAGCCTAACAACAAGAGGCCATTGACCAGATAAGGCCGCTGATGTCCCGGTAAGGCCCCATTAAAACGCAGGGTTTGGTCACGAAAATCACTTAAGATGGCATGCTGAGTGGCCAGGTCTGGTGCCGGCACCGCCTTAACTTGAGCTCTGACACGACTTGACACGACTTCATAAACTAGTGCTAATAAGAGCCCCAAGAGCAGAGGCAAGGCCACTGCCCCTAGACTCCCTAGATAGCGATCCGGGTAGTGTGGCTGACGCCCCGCATCATAACCTAGCCAGCGAATGAGACGGCCGGCTAGCAAGGGTAAGATGACTAAGCCTAGGGACCACAAGGCCCAGGCCACACGCCGGCTTAGGTCAGCAGGACTTTCCTCTTTCCATAGCAGCTGGTCACTTGCGAGGTCGTACTCAGCTAGTAAACGGCGGTCTGCTTCCTTCTGGACTTGGCGCAGATAGGCACCATAAAAGACTAGTTTTCTATAGGGGAGCCACATTCCTTACTACCTCCGCTTCCTGGGCTTTTCTTCCTCTCTATTCTAGCCAGATTGGCCATCAAAAACAAGACCTGAGGCCTGAGGAAACGGCCGATTTCAATAAAAAAACACCCCCTCGTCAGGGGGTGCCATATGTCTGTCTATTGCGGTGCTCCTAGCTAACCGTTAGAGGAGAGCGCGAATAGATTAGGCATTTTCTTTTTTCTTGATCAAGATTAAGCTCATCCCACCAAGCATCGCGACGAGACCTACCGCAAACAAGGTAGCATCACTCGTTGCACCAGTGTTTGGTAGTTGCGCGTTATCCGCTGGGCCATTGGCTGGCTTAGCTTCCAAAGCAAGTGCGGATTCTTCTACTGGTAGTTGGCTGCTAGCAGGGTCTTCTGAGATGATCAGTTCTGGTAATTCAGACTGAATGTCAGCTTGCCCGCTATTGAATTGGTCGCCTTTGGATTCTGAGAAGAATGATGAGGACTCGGACTCCGAACTTGTCGATTCACTCATGCTAGATGCTGACTCAGATTCGCTGGCTTGTGACTGGCTAGAAGATGCCACTGATGAGGACTCAGACTCCGAACTTGTCGACTCACTCATGCTGGACGCTTGACTAGCTTCACTCGATGAAGCTTCTTGTGAAGAGCTGGAAACTTCTTGTGATGAGGATTCGGACTCCGAACTTGTCGATTCACTCATACTTGATGCTTCACTCGATTCACTTGAAGATTCTTGAGAAGAACTTGATTCTGGGTCAGTTGGGGTCTCATTGCCACCCACTTTGGTACCTACGCGGATGATTTCTTTGACCATGGCCTTGACCACAGATTCAGTTGTGTTGCTGACTAATTCGCCAGTCGCCTTGTTGGCTAGAGCGTAAGTCGTCAGCTTGAGGATTTGACCGTTGACACCGGCTTGCAAGACTTCACGTTTGCCCGCTTCTAAGGTGTCATCTTTCTGCTCCTCTGTTTCGTAAGGAACATCTACATATTCCTTATCAGGACGCGTCCCAACTTTAATTAAGCCATTTTGGACTTGGGTCGCTACCTTGGTGACAGTATCTACCACCACTTTTGAAATCACAGGTTGCTCAAATAATTCCTCATAGAGTCTAGCGAAATAAGGTTCCGCTTGATCCATTGGGGTGAAGCCCTGTGCATCCCAGACTAGGGAGCCATTGACGGTCTTATAGCGAGGATATTCCCAATTAAATATCTTCTTAGCCGCATAGCGACCCATAAACTCAGCGAAGGCTTCCTCAATGTTCTTGGTGTAGTATTCGCTGTAGTCTGGCTTGTCTTTGAAGGCAGAATTGAAGACTCCTTCAAATTCCTGGGTATTTCTAAACCCTAGGACATTACTACGAGAATCGCGGTAAGTCGCAGGATAAGCATATTCCACCGCCCCGAAAATCCCAGCGTTAGCGTCGATGATATGGGCGATTTCATGCAAGAGTGTGGCAATCATGGCTGTGGCTGGTTGATCCACTGGGTAGCCATAACTTGACGTGTAGTACAAGAGATCAATATTGCCGGTCGCATAGTAAGCCAAACCAATGGCATCATCGGTCTTAGCCGCACTTGGCAATTTCTTATCTGACACGCGTAAGTAGACTAAGTTCTTCCGATATTCAAACGGAATTTTCTTAATGGTTGCCTCAAACTCATCCCGAACACTCTGAGGAATGTCTCCCTCATAATGCACGTTGAGGTTGTCGCTACCGTTGAGGTAGTTATAACGTTGAGTCATACCTGTATAAGCAATCTTAGCCCAGTCAATCATGCCTTGTTGGCGCTCGTCCAACTTACCTAAGGCCTTAAGATGCTCAGCCGCTAATTCTAAGCGCTGATAGTTGGCCTTAACGTCCGCATAGAGCGCATCGGTCATAGTGTTCTTAGCATGGTAGCGTCGAACTGCATCCTTCTGCGTAATCAAATTCTGTTTATCCAAAGGAATCAAGCGTTCGACATGACGCCCACTGGATACTTCGATTAAGTAAGCGAAGGTTTTCTCTAACATGACCTTATAGAGGTCTTCATCACGGCTAAAGTCAATATCTTCCCAATTGCTGGTCCCCATTGCTCGCGCCTGGTATCGGATGCTACGAATATTAGGGTTATTAGGGTCTAACATTTCAGTCGTTAGTGTATAACCCTGGTAGACACCATCTGTTGGCTTAAGCAAGGTTGCATCAGACTGTACTAACTCTCTCACGCCGGTGCCTTGATCAAGATGCTGTGTGCTTGGCACTGGTACGAAGAGTTTGTTGATGACAATCTTATCACTTGGCAGCGCCTGAGAGCTGTCCACAGAATAAAGTTTCTCATCAGTGTACATATATTTGTCTGACCGCAAAGCGTCTTCCACGCCTGGCCCTAAATCAACGGCCGGCGCTTTTACTACCTTGTAAGTAGTCGTGGTTGTGACCCCACCATCAACTGGCTTTTCAACGACATCCTCTAAGCCTGCATCCATCTCTGAGTCAGCAATATATTCGATGCTGGCCGACTCCGTGATTTCATGCTCGACTTTGGGGTCAGGAGCCCTAAGATTAGGTCCTGTATGTTCAGATGACTCAGCTGGCTGGTCGTCTTCAGCAAGGTTACCCCCGCCATAGTCGCCGGCTGCTTCTTCCGCTAGGTTACCCACAGCAGGAGAAGTCTGCGCTGCACTTGAAGGCGCTGCTTGTGATGATTCTGCTGATGCAGATATCGCAGGCACCTGACTTGCTAGCGGATTACCGGATTCAAGACGCGTAGCTGCCTCATCAGCTACAGGTGCTTCTTGACGGTGCTCTACACTGGCAACTTCATGACTTGCCTGAAGAACCGCTGGGTCTTCATTCGCAAACACTGCCGGGGATGGTAGCACACTACCCAGCAAGAGTGCTACAATCACAAGTCGATGTATGGTGCCAAGTCGCTTAGCCATCGATCGATCCTTCTTGTTTGTTATAAACATGTATCGATTGTTCCCTCCTGTTTCCGTTTTTGATCGGATCCTTAACATAAAATGTCACATGCACATAAAATCGCATCCTAATTTAGTCTGCAAATAACATTCTATCTAAAGACCCAACTTCTAGTTTACCACAGGAACTGAGGCAGCCACAATATAAGATGTGAATTTTTTTAGAACATTTTATGGCGCCACCCCTCAGAAATCGCGTCACAATAGGAAAAGGACCTAGTCCTGTCAATGACAGAACTAAGTCCTAAGAGTAGTCGATTTAAGGGTGACTCTCCAAATAGGGAGAGTAAAGGACTAGATTAGAAAAATTTCTTAAAGACCGAAGTCACCCAAGAAACTACCGCGAAGAAACCTGTCACCAACCAGTTGGTTGCATTTGAAATGACATTGCTAAATTCTGATTTTTTAGCTGGTTTCTGAGCTGGCTTCTCAGCTGGGTTTTCAGCCGGCTTCTCTTGAGATGCACTCGAAGAGGATTCAGAGGAAGCTTGGCTGCTTGAAGCTTCTTCCGGGATAGACAATTCTGGCAACTCAGACGCTACTGCTGCTGCCCCATTATTGAATTGGTCGCCTTTGGCTTCTGAGAATGGTGGCTTAGTCCCTACCAGAATGATTTCCTTAACCATTGGCTTAACAACGGTTCTGGTCACCTCGCTACTCATCTCGCCTGTCTCCGTATTGACAAGTTTGTAAGTTGTCAGCTTACGGACTTGACCATTAACACCTGTTTGCAAGACTTGACGTTGGCCTTGTTCTAAGGTGTTATCCAAGCGTTCTTCCGTCTCATAATCTAAATCTTCGAATTCCTCCTCAGGACGAACCCCAACCTTGATTAAGCCGTGCTTCAGTTCTTTTTCTTCCGTGGTGATGGTGTCTACTACAATCTTGGAACGAAGAGCTGGCTCGAACAATTGATGGTAGAGATTAGCAAAATAAGGTTCTAACTTGCCCATTGGGCTATAGCCATTTGGATCATAGGTCAACTGACCATCAACCATTTTATAGCGCAGATATTGCCAATTAAAGACTTTCTTAGCCACGTATTGCCCTAGAAACTCCGCAAAGGCTTCTTTCGCGCTACTAGTGTAATACTCTTCGTATGGCCCTTTGCCCTTAACATATTCGTTAAAGACCGCCTCGAATTCTTGCGAGTGTCTAAATCCTTGAACATTGGTACGTGCAAAAAAGTAAGGCGCTGCTTTTTCAAATTCGTAAACACCGAAAATTCCCGCATTATGGTCGACTACATGGCCCATTTCATGGAGCAGTGTACGTAACATATTCACTACAGGGCTAGAAATTGGTTTGCCATCACGGGACGCCTGATAGAGAATATTGATGTTACCAGTCGGACCGTAGGTCGCACCTATTTGCGCTTGATCGTCAGTTTCCCATAAGTGGTCTGTTACGTTCAAATAAAGCAAATTCTTACGATATTCAAAAGGAATATAGCTAATTGCATTCTCAAAGCTATCACGTACATCTTGAGGAATTTCCCCATTATAGTAAACGTTCAAGTTATCCTTGCCGTTGGCATAATTATAGCGTTGACTTAATAAGGAGTAGGTAATATTAGACCAGGCCTCCATCCATTTTTGTACGCTATCAAATTTACCCATGGCTTCCAACTTCCCTGCAGCTAATTGCAAACGTTGATAGTTGGCTTTAACATCAGCATAGAGGGCATCTGACATGGTGTTTTTAGCAAAGTAGCGACGAACCGCATCCTCTTGCGTTACCAAGTTGTTCTCTCTTAGAGGAATGAGGCGTTCAATATGCCCCCCACTGGCAACTTCAATAAGATAGTTGTAGCTCTTCTCCAACATTTCCTTGTATAGGTCTTCGTCACGGCTGAAATCAACCTCTTCCCATTTATCAGTCCCCATGACTCTTGCTCGATACTTAATGGTTCTAATAGCTGGGTTATTTGGATCCAACATGTCAGTCGTTAGGGTGTAGCCCTTATAGGTACCCTCTGTCGGCTTAATTAAGGTTGCATCGGACTGCGCCAATTCTCTGACACCAGTGCTTGGCCCTAATTTTTGAGTGGCAGGCACTGATACGAAGAGTTTGTCGATTACAATTTGTTCACTTGGTGTCTTTTGTGAGTAATCTACCGAGTAGATTTTCTCATCAGAGTACATATATTTATCTGATTTTAAGGCTTCCTCCACACCTGGGCCTAGGTCGACATCCGGCGTCGTGACCTTTTTATAGGTCGTGGTAGTCTTACGACCCGCATGGACTGCCTCTTCAACGACTTCTTCTGCTCCCGCATCCATGTCTGGATCGGCAACATATTGGTAGTGCGCGCGTTCCTTAATATCATAGTCGATTTTAGGTTCTAGCGTCTGCGGTAAATCATCTGAATGATCAGACGACTCGCTCGATAAGCCGTTGGCAAGATTACCGTCGTCTTCGTCATCATCCAATAGGTTACCAGTTGGTGTGTTTGATAAAGCTGAAGATTCAGACTGAGCTGATTCTTCCGATGTTTGATTGTCTCGCTCGACACTCGTCACTGCTTCATTAATTGCTGGACTATCCTCCGCAAGGACTGCTGGAGATGGCAGCATGCTTGTCAGTAAGAGCGTCACGAGTACAAGACGATGAGCTAGGCTAAGCCGTTTAGCCTTGGACCGATTTTGTTGATCTCGTTTGAACATAAATCGTTTCTTTCCTCCTATTTCCCCTTCTTGATTGGCGCTTCAGATAAAATCACAAGCACATTTTTTTCACCCTTATTGAATGTGCTAATAACAAGATATCTAGAAAGCCAAACCCTATTGTATCACAGGCGAATAGGGTTTCACAATATGCTTTGTGAAATTTGTTTAAGGGCTAGATATTATGTGAATCTAGCAAAAAGAGGCAGGGTTTGACCCTGCCTCTAAATGATTATCTTGACCTGCTAAAATACTGCTAGCTAGTCATAGCGCGCCCCATAGTCCTGACGGGCTTGGCGCGTCCAAGTTTGGATGAAGTCGGTCTTGGCATCGGTGTAGGCATCACGATTGTGCTCATACTGTGACCAGAGAGCTAACTTGAGGGCCTCATAATCCTTGGCTACTTGGGCATGTTCCCTAAGATAGTCCCTAAAGTAGAGCTCGTCGT
>ERZ773026.1665-NODE-1665-length-11087-cov-3.462110_pt1 | contig 11087 bp, 10 predicted proteins | sample MGYA00580838_ERZ773026 | MGnify/ENA primary metagenome ERZ773026 (study PRJEB29015, sample SAMEA2738006) | human oral metagenome | biome: human oral; feature: human-associated habitat; material: dental | place: China | collected 2055 ... | reverse complement strand
AGGAGAGTCTTCGTAGCATATGGGTAGAGGAAGCTTTTATGAAAAAGTATAAGAAAGAAAAACTCAAAGGCTGGACTTTTTATCCAGAAGAATGTTAGTGTCTTATTTAATGCTTTCTAAAGACAATCTCTATCAATACCCCAGCGATGATGACCATACCGCCTATGATAAGGGATGAGGTAAGGGCTTCCCCGAAGAGTCCTACACTGATAAGCACCGCCACAATAGGCTCAAAGGCGCCCATAATTGCTGTGGGAGTAGAACCTATATAACGTACTGCATACACTAAAGCAACCAAAGAAAGAGAGGTGGTGATAATAGCAAATAAAGTGATGTCTCCTACCAAGGATAAGGAAGGAATTGCTATGCTTTCGCCCAAAATAAGAGTCTTCACCCAGAAGTATAGCGAAGAGAAGAGCATGGAATAGAAAGAAATCTTCACCCCAGAGGCTTCTATACGTACCTTATTGATAATCAAAATATAAAGTGCATATACTAAGGCTCCAAGCAAAGAGATACCCAATCCTATATAGTTAATTGTACTACCTTCCTTGATACTCAACACTCCTACTCCTGCAACGACTAAGAGCAATGAGAGAATGGTTGGAATGGTAATTTTCTCCTTATAGAAGAGTACCAATACCAAGGCTACAATAATCGGATAGCTAAAAAAGATAGTGGAGGCTATACCTGGACTAAGGTAGTCATAAGCTAAGAACAAGAACTCAGCTGAGAGTGCATAGAGTAATCCCAAGACACTCATAATCAATCCTTCCCGAAGACTAATGCGCAACCGTTGTTTCTGGTAGCAAAGAAAGAGGAGAATAGCACCGCTAGCGATGAGGAAGCGATAAAAAAGAGTGGCATCTACCGAGAAAGATTCCGCTTTCTTGATAGGAATCATAAAAAGCGGAATCAGTCCATAAGTAAATGCCGAGATAAAGGCACATAAGTAGCCTTTGACAATATCTTTCATAATAAAAAGCCTTTGAGGCTATAGCAAATCCTTAAAATAAGAGAGATACCAATCAATAGTTTTGACAATCCCTGTCTCAAAGTTCTCTTGGGCTCGCCAGCCCAATTCAGTTTCGAGTTTGGTAGCATCAATAGCATAACGACGATCGTGCCCTGCTCGGTCTTTGACAAAGGTAATCAAGTCTTTGTAGGACTTCCCTCCTGCCAAAGGTCGTTTTTGGTCTAACAATTCACAGATATGTCCTGCAATAAAGAGGTTATCACGCTCGTTACGCCCCCCTATATTGTAGGTCTCCCCTGCTCTTCCCTTATGATATACCAGATCGATCCCTGTACAGTGATCCAATACATAAAGCCAATCGCGTACATTCTTACCATCCCCATAGATAGGAATCGCTTCTCCCTGTAGCGCCTTTCGGATAATGGTTGGAATTAGTTTTTCCTTGTGCTGCTTAGGTCCGTAGTTATTGGAGCAGTTAGAAGTGGTTACATTCATTCCATAGGTATGGAAGTAAGCCCTCACAATCATGTCCGAAGAGGCTTTGGAGGCACTATAAGGTGAGTTAGGCGCATAAGGGGTTGTCTCGGTAAAGAGACCTGTCTCCCCTAAAGTACCATATACCTCATCTGTAGAGATATGGTGGAAACGCGCTTCTTTGTAGGCTTCTTTCACTACAAAAGGAGCTTCCATCCAATGGTGCCGAGCGACATCCAAGAGGGTAAAAGTCCCGTGTATGTTGGTGGTGATAAACGCATCAGGATTAGCAATAGAGTTATCCACATGAGATTCGGCAGCAAAGTGAATCACTCCTTGGAAATCATATTGCTTAAATAGAGACTCTATAAGTTTTCTATCACAGATATCTCCTTTCACAAAAGTATAGTTAGGGGCATGCTCTACCTCGGTAAGATTAGCCAAATCTCCTGCGTAAGTGAGTTTGTCCAAATTCACCAAGTGATAATCGGGATATTTCTGTGCAAAATAGACTACAAAGTTAGCCCCGATAAAACCTGCTCCGCCAGTAATTAAAATATGCTTCATCTTATATTAATACGGTATTATGAGACATCAAGGATACTAAAGAATCTCTCCAATAAGGAACGAAGAAATTGAAATCCGTTTTGAGTTTGTTTTTATCCAATACAGAATAGGCAGGACGTGCGGCAGGAGTTGGAAAATCTTCTGTTCTACAAGGAATTACCTTGCAATCGCTACCTGCGAGTTTGAGTATTTCTACTGCAAAATCATACCAAGAACACACCCCTTCGTTAGAGAAGTGATATACATCTTGTCTGCCCCTATATAGTTTATTTTCAATAACAAAGATAATAAAACGTGCTAGATCTTTGGCATAAGTAGGCGTACTCACCTGATCAAATACTACCTTGAGTTCTTTACGTTCTTTACTGATGCGCAAGATATTTTTTACAAAGTTATTCCCAAAGGCAGAATAGAGCCAAGAGGTTCTTAGAATTAAGAAATCAATATCAGAATGCTGCAAAGCACTCTCTCCTAACAACTTAGTTTGCCCATAAGCTCCTAGTGGAGAGGTCGCATCAGTTTCTGTATAGGGTATATTCTTATCTCCTGCAAATACATAATCCGTAGAGAGGTGGATACAAGCACTATTATGATCTGTACAGACATTAGCTATATTTTTTACTGCAAGGTGGTTCACAGCATTAGCTGTTTCTTTATCTATTTCAGAACCATTAACATTGGTATAAGCTGCACAATTGATAACTAGTTCTATCTTATGTTTCTTAAAGAAAGCATTTACCTTATCAATATTGGTTACGTCCAACTCATTTCTTGTGGTAAAAATATAGTTATTTGTAACGTTTTGGTTCAATTCTTGATGAATTTCCATAGCAAGTTGCCCGCTTGCTCCTGTAATGAGTATATTTTTCATATATGATGTTTTAATATAATTTTTCTTTGTAATCAAATAACCATGCATCCTTTAGAAGAGGGCTTTGCTTATCCTTTGCAGAAAGAATAACATCTTTGGTAGGGATTTTCCAATCAACAGCGATGGTACCATCACTCCAAAGGACACTACCCTCATGAGTAGGTGCATAATAAGCATCACACTTATATTGGAAAACTGCTTCCGGACTTAGTACCACAAAACCATGTGCAAAACCGCGCGGTATAAAGAACTGTCGCTTGTTCTCTCCTGTAAGTTCCACTCCTACATAACGTCCAAAGGTAGGAGAACCCTCTCGTATATCCACTGCTACATCCCATACCGCACCACTGACTACTCTAACGAGCTTAGACTGAGCATAAGGAGGTTTTTGGAAGTGTAGTCCCCTAAGTACCCCATAGGTAGATTTGGATTCATTATCCTGAACAAAGGTGGTACTACATATATTTTCTATAAATCTTTGTTGAGAGAAGGACTCAAAGAAATATCCCCTATCATCAGCAAATACTTTGGGTTCTATAATAACAACGCCTTCTATGTCTGTTTGTATAATATTCATTTTTCAACTATTTAGATTTTACTAAGTCCAACAAATATTGTCCATAACCATTCTTAGAGAGTTCCTGAGCAAGTTCCTTGAGTTTTTCCTTACTAATCCAGCCTTTATGGTAAGCAATCTCTTCCAAACAGGAAATTTTTAATCCTTGTCGCTTTTCCAAAGTCTCCACAAAGTTGGTAGCCTCAGTTAAGGAATCATGAGTTCCTGTATCTAGCCAAGCAAATCCACGTCCTAAGAGCTGTACCTTAAGTTCTTTTGCTTGTAAAAACTCTTGGTTTACTGAAGTAATCTCCAGTTCTCCTCGTGCTGAAGGTTTTATCTGTTTGGCTATTTCTATGACCTTATTAGGATAGAAATATAAGCCTACAATGGCATAGTTAGATTTTGGTTTTTTAGGTTTTTCTTCTATAGAAAGGACATTACCCTCCTGATCGAACTCAGCTACTCCATAGCGTTCAGGGTCTTTCACATAATAACCAAAAACTGTAGCCTTTTGTTCTTGCTGTACATTGGTCACCGCTTGAGAGAGCATTTGAGAAAAATGTTGACCATAGAAAATATTATCTCCCAAGATAAGACACACATCATCCTTTCCGATAAATTCCTCTCCGATAATAAAGGCTTGTGCTAAGCCATCAGGAGAAGGTTGTTCAGCATAAGAGAGATGAAGACCAAATTGACTCCCATCCCCAAGCAAACGGTGGAAAGCAGGAGCATCTTCAGGGGTAGTGATAATAAGTATATCCCTAATACCAGAGAGCATAAGCACTGATAATGGATAGTAAATCATGGGCTTATCATAGATAGGGAGTAGCTGCTTGGAAATACCCTTAGTGATAGGATAGAGCCTTGTTCCAGACCCCCCTGCTAAAATAATTCCTTTCATGAAAATTTTTTCGCAAAAGTAAAATAAAAAAATGGAATCCTCATTGATTTTAGGTTTTATTTATGAATAAAATTAAAGAATTTTTAGAAATAAAAATGACCAATAACAAATATTTGTGAGAGATATTTGTCATTGGTCATTATTTTCTTTTTTGATTCTTTCTACATCCAGTAAGTAGCTGAATCGTGTTTGTCACGAGCTTCATCTATGAGTTGTTTCACTCTCTCAGGAGTGATTCCATAATAATCAGCTACTTCCTTATAGTAACGATTTTCTTCTTCTCCTCCTCCAGAGGCGATGGAAGTAATTACATATACGGGTATTTTTTGTGAAAAATCCGTAGTACTACGAGCTATTAGTTCACTGCCAGGAGCGTTGAAAGGATAGAATACTCCTTTTTCGTTATTCTTATTTTTAGTTCCTCTTAGTACATGAAAAAGACTTACTCGAATATCATACTTAGCATAAGCTTTTGTAGGAGAAAAATATCCTTTGAGTCCTAATGGATTATCGGTAAGTTCGGATTTTTTAGTACTGTTTTTGGAATCGATAAAATCACCTACAGGTACATTTTCAGGATTTGTATCACGGTAAGTATAAGAGAATAAAGAACCTGTATCAGTGTCTTTTTTAGTGGTCTTTGTATTGGTATATTCTCTTACTTCAAAAAAATGTTGGTGAATAGGCAACATTTGTTCGGAAGTAAACTCATAGTTCATGCGTTGTCCTTTGGAGTTGTAGTAGATAATTTCCATTGCATAGTGAGCACCCTCGATCATTACTACAGGATTTTCTTGAGTTAGTATCTTTCCATCCATATCCTTACGAACCCAATTCTTGGTCTGCTCGTCCAATTCAAACTTGAATTTTTGTATAGGAGCAATGATACTTTCTGGATCACCATGGAAACGAACGCCATGTAGATGTCCTCGACGAATGACAAATTCTACTTTAGCAGGGTCTTCATGACCTTTGTCTTCTTTTTCATTGGTCGGAGTAGCGGCTTCTTTGCTACAAGAAGTAAGAACAAAACCTAAGGCAGCAGTAGCCAATAGGGTTTTAAAAGTGTTGGTTATACGTTTCATATGCTAAGTGTTTTTTAATTTTGTTTTAGGTTGTTATTATAATCATTAGGGCGGTTGAATTCTAAAGAAATTTCATAGGTGTGGCTTTCTCTTTTGTATTTGATTTTTACAATAGGAGTATTTTTTGCCTTAGAACTTTCGGATGCAGGTTTGTTCGGATTTGCATTCCATAGGATAGAAGCATCGGTTTCCTTTAGTTCTGCATTAGAGAAGGTGTTGTAGAATTCTTCTTTTTTAAATCTTTTTTCAGAATATCCTTTGTCGTCATCTTCTCGAATGTATTGGTAAGGTTTTTTGCTAAAAGAAGAGATATAATCTTCAAAATATTCAAAAACTTCCTTGGGCTGGTTGTTGGTTACCTCTTGTCCATTAGCATCTACAGGAATAATGGTAATGCTATCAACACCTTCGTATGATTCATAAGGAAGTTTGTCCAAATCAAATACATTGCCAAAACTTACTTGTATTTTGTATCTTTGGAAAGGAGTTTCTTTGTTAGTAGCATAATATACTAATGGGTCAAATGGACTATCTTGCTCATAAGTGACATTTCCATTGCTAAATTTTGCTATAAAATCTTCTTTTTTTAGACCTATATATTTATTTAGGATACCTAATTGTAGAGAAGATAACGGAAGAGCCTCATTTTCAGTGAAAATTCTTTTCTTAACTACCTTTAGTGTCTCTTTTATGGAAGTTGTTTTGTTATTCTGATCAGTAACAAAGAGTTGAAAATCATAATTTCCTTCTTTAGCATCTGTAGGAATATCTACATGTTTGTGTATTTTTCCTCCTTTTTTTCCTACAAAATCAGCAAAAGCTTCCTCTATCTTGAAGGAGGACTCCCCATTTTGATAAGTAATTTGTAGTTTTGCTTGTTGGATGGTTCCTTCTGCGGTAAGGGTTGCTTCCACATGTAACTCATCACCTATATATCCTATTTTGGAATTTGCTTCTCCTAATTCCACTCCCTCAATAGTAGGGGCTGAGGTATCTGGGCTTGTGTTTTCGTCCTTAGAACAAGAGAATAAAAGGACAGAAGAAAACATAGCCAATGAGATATTTTTTAATACATTAGTTATTTTTTTCATTTTTTCTAAAATTAGTGTTCAACAATATTTTCTAAAAATTATAATTCAATCTCAAATATATATTCCTACCCAAGTCATGGGCGTAATAGCGAAAGCGGTTGGTGTATTCCTTATAGAGCTTATTCAACAGATTTTCTCCAGAGAGCCGGATTCCGAGGCTTTGGTGTGGCCCTATGTTTATAGTACCCCCTATGGCTGCTTCAAAGAGATGATAGGCTTCGGGCGTGGTGGCAACCAGTTCCTGAGAGGGCTCAAAGCGAGTTTGCTTGGCAACAAAGGTATGTCCTATACTCGCCTCAAGATTTTGAAAAATACCTCGAGGAGCACTTTTCCACAGCAATGATTGGCTCAGCCTTGGAGCAGGAATAAAGGGAAAATACCGACCAGTCTTTAGCTCATTGGCAAAAACGAGAGCGCCTCTGAACTCGTAGGATAGGCTTTGTGAATGATCATGCCATTGGGCAAGCCTTATCAGTGCCTCCAAGTCAGCCCCTCGAAAGAAAGCATCTGCTTGGGTGTATTGGAATATAGGGTATACTCCAGAGAATAGGGTGCGTGTCTCTCCAGTGGGGTAGTCATAGATGTAGCCCTTGATCACTTGAGCATAAGCATCTACACTGAGGTCTATCCCCTTGTCAGGGTTCTTATAGTCAAGAGCAGTAATCCACTTCACACCTGTTTCTGGATGTAAAGAGGGATCTCCTAGATTGTAAGTCCCTGCTCCATGGTGTAAGCCACTGCTGTAGAGCTCATTCACCTGTGGTGCTCGCCAAGCGACTCCTATATTGCTGCTCAGTGATAGTTTGTCTGAAGCTTCCCACGATCCTCCTAAGCTATAGGTGATATTGTGGAAGTTATGCTCTCCTCCATAACGCTGAGAATACATATCATAGCCATCAGCATTGAGGTACTTATAGTCATACCTAATGCCTGCTTCGCCAGTCCATTTCCCTTTGTGGTATTTCTCAATGGCAAAGGCGCCATAGCTAATGGAAGCAAAGTTAGGAATAACAGGTACCACTCCTGTCCCTGGCTGGTTATAGTTGTCCTGATGGGAGAAACTCCCACCTATGGTTGTTTTCCAGAGGGGGTTGTCTATACTTTCCCAATAGGCTTCGACCAAGTGAGTAGTAAGCCACATATTCAGAGCAGGGATACGGGTTCTATCCAATCGTCGTAGGCTGAACTCCTGGCGGATATCCTTTTGGAAGGCATATTGGGTGGTGAACTTCCCTCCAAAGGGGGGAAGGTAGTAAGCCTTGGCTTTGAATAGGTGGTGTATAACCTTCTGCTTTGGAGCTTCTATATTATAGGAAAAGGGGTAGGTGGTCAGGGGGCGACCAATCTCGAATCGAGCCAAAAGGTCATCCAGATTTCCTATATGAGAGCCATAGAATACACTACTTTCGTTTTCATATCGGCTATAGAAGGCCTCCACAGCACCTACTTCTTTTTGTACCCCTGTAGCTATAGCAAAGTTAGCTTCCCGAGCTGCTGTATTGTTCAATACATAATCGGCAGTTTGTATATCTCCAGAACGCTTGAGGGAACCCTGTATACGCCAAGCCCAGTCGTGGAGTTTGGGTACGGAGCTTTCTAATTTTACCGAGGTGGCTGTTTTTCGTCCGTTAGAAGCAAAAGATGGAGCAATCTCTCCATGGAGACCATCTCCGTAAGGGAGCTTATTAGGGGCGATGACAATCACTCCTCCTAAGGCATCAGAGCCATAGCGTACAGCATCAGCACCTTTGATCACAGTAATCTTGTCTGCTACACTGGGATCTATCTCTGGGGCATGGTCAGCACCCCATTGTTGTCCCTCCTGGCGGACTTCGTTGTTGAGGATTAGGATACGATTGCTGTGTAGCCCATGGATGACAGGCTTGGCTATAGTGGCTCCTGTTTGTATCATGGAAACTCCTGATACAGAAGTGAGTACCTTGGCCAATTGCTCTCCGGAGTTCTCCTGAAGCTGAGCTTTGTCGAGGGTTGCGGTTGCCTTCAGTGGCTGGGATGCTTTTCCTAAAAGAGTTGTTCCAGAGAGTAGGTTGACTTCTTCTTGCAGAGTAATTATATAAGGATTTGCAGCAGGAATGCTGATAGTAGCCTCATAGTCCAAAAATCCTAAGTAGTTTACCTTGATAGGGTATTTCCCTTTGGATAGCTTTGGGATACTTACTCGCCCGTTGTTGTCACTTACATAGTGCTTTCCCATGAAGTGCACTACGGCACTGGGGAGGGGTTGCTTCTGACTGTCTTCTATACTTAAGTGGAGTGTTTCTTGTCCGTACAAGGAAAAAACACTGACAAAAAGGAAAAGACATAAAATCTTTCGCATGGTATAATAAATGGTTAATAATCAGTGATCTGTGAAGAGAACACAAGGGGAAGACACTATATAATAGCGCCTGATAAGGGTAAGAATTTTTAATTTCTTACCATGTTGATAATCAACAATGAATGGAAGTGGTAGGAGGCCCTCTGGAGAGAGTGGTAGAGGAGGTAAGGACTGTTGTCTTTTCACTAAAGAAAAATACAAAACTGTCATTTACCTCAAGCAGATGATAGCTAAAAGTAGAGAGAACAAAACTGTGGTGTAGCTGTAGGTATACACAATCATGGTGCTTTTCTGCTTGGGAGATATGAGTGCTGTGATCGCACTTTTTCCCATTGACATGAGCACATACTTCCTTCTCTGATAGGTGGTTATGGAAGAACTCACCTACAGGAAAAGCAACTTTCAGCATGCACACAAGCAGCAAAAAAGCAAAGAAATGAATATGTATTTTGCTTTGTCTCATTCAAAGTACAAAATTACAAAAAGAATATGAAAAAAACAATATTGTCTAAGGGTAATTTTCGAAGTAAAATCGTTAAAAATAGCTTAAAATATTTCTTACGTAAGAACATTGCGTAGTCCTATCGTATCTTTGCACTCGTAAAACAAAGAACAATGGATGAAAGGCGCTTAATCTCTCAGGCATTTCCATCTTATCTGATACAAGAGGCTACAGCGTTGGCTGATTTTCTTCTCAAAAGAGAGGCTTGTTTTCATGAGATGGTGGGACAGGAGAGGGTGATACTCTCAGGGGAATCTTTGGTGATTCCCAAAAGGGTGTATTTTGGTAAATATAATCCGAAATCGCTGACTTTCCAAGAGGAACTGATGCTCTACTGTTTGTATCTGTGTCATGACAATGGACACTTCAGGGAGCAATATCTCCAAGAGGTATTACAGTCAAAGGAGGATTTTGTGTTGCCTTATGTAGCCCTGCTCTTGGGAGACTATGTGTATGAGATATTGGAGGTACTTGCTAAAAACCTTCCAAAGGAGATGAAGGGCAGGTTAAAATCTTTCTTGGCTGAAAATCCTCAACTGAAAATGCGTATTGAGAGCCGTATCGTTAGTTATTGGGATTGTTATTATAGGGGTGCTTGCCCTGATCTGAAACAATATATAGGATATCAACTTTTTAAAAATATAGACAAATATGGAAGATAAAACATTGATAAAAAAACGAATAGATTGGTTTTGTAAGAATAAGATCAATGCTTTTTCCCCTACCATCTCTCCTGCACCTAAGTCCGTAGAGCGCAATGAGATAGAGAGCTTATATGAGGGGATTTTGTGGTTTGTCCTCAATGGGGTAAAGGAGATTGTGATTGAAAAGAAGTACATGGGTTCTTATTGTGATATTTATCTGCATAGGCGATTGGAAGATACGTATTTGGTCAGTAGGAACGGATACAAAATCAATCACTTAGACCAAGAACAATGCTTGCGAGCTTTGCAGGGGTTACATGATAGATTCTCTTGGGATGGGGTGGAGCTTCGTATCATTCAGTCGGAGTTGATGCCATGGTCTATTCTGGGGAAAGGGCTTATAAATAATGAGTTTTCAGCTTATTACATTTCTCATGAGATTCATGCTGAGTATTTGGTACAGAGTTCGTTATATGAAAAATTGCAAAAGATTCAACAGGAACCAGCCTATCTTTCTTTTGTAGCTGATGCTAAGGTGCTTTCTGCCAAAGAGCTCAAGGACAAATATCCTATGCATATCATTCGTCAGTATCAGTCGATAAGGGATTTTAAGTTCTTGGACTTGCCTCACTACCAGCAGAATATACAGCTTTTCAAGCGTCAGTTGGATATTTTTGGCAAGGAAGCTGCGCCATTCTTTAAGCCTTTTAATATTCTCAAGGAGGTATATACTGATGGAAGAGAGCACTTTGTGAATGACAATTTGAGTTTTCAGCAAATAAATGATGATGATTTTCTCCATTACCAGTTTGCTGATAGGGAAGATTTCGAGGCTAAGTACCCCCAGATACGTGCTTGGGTGGATCAGGTTAATCAAAGTGATGAGGAAGGGGTAGTCATCAAGCCTCGTACGGCTTTCCTTCCTGGGATGCCTCCAGCTTTCAAGGTGCGTAACAATGATTACCTGACACTGGTCTATGGAGTGGATTTCCAAGATAGACTACAGGAGCAAATCGCAAAACGAAATATCAAAGGAAAGCTCCGTTGTTCTATCAATGACTGGGCGATCAATGCCA
>ERZ773026.1659-NODE-1659-length-11112-cov-4.143439_pt1 | contig 11112 bp, 10 predicted proteins | sample MGYA00580838_ERZ773026 | MGnify/ENA primary metagenome ERZ773026 (study PRJEB29015, sample SAMEA2738006) | human oral metagenome | biome: human oral; feature: human-associated habitat; material: dental | place: China | collected 2055 ... | reverse complement strand
GGAGTGAAAAAGAAACTACAGTTGACTAGTTTGCTAGGACTGTCTCTATTGATCATGACAGCCTGTACGACTAATGGGACAACTAGTGATATTACAGCCGATTCGGCTGATTTTTGGAGTAAATTTGTTTACTTCTTTGCGGAAATCATTCGCTTTTTATCGTTTGATATCAGCATCGGAGTGGGGATTATTCTCTTTACGGTCTTGATTCGTACAGTTCTCTTGCCAGTCTTCCAAGTGCAAATGGTGGCTTCCAGAAAAATGCAGGAAGCTCAACCACGCATTAAGGCGCTTCGAGAACAATATCCAGGTCGTGATATGGAAAGCAGAACCAAGCTAGAGCAAGAAATGCGTAAAGTCTTTAAAGAAATGGGTGTCAGACAGTCAGATTCTCTTTGGCCGATTTTGATTCAGATGCCGGTTATCTTGGCCTTGTTCCAAGCTCTATCAAGAGTTGACTTTTTGAAGACAGGTCATTTCTTATGGATTAACCTTGGTGGTGTGGATACAACCCTTGTTCTTCCGATTTTAGCAGCTGTATTTACCTTTTTAAGTACTTGGCTGTCTAATAAAGCCTTGTCTGAGCGTAATGGCGCTACGACTGCGATGATGTATGGTATTCCGGTCTTGATTTTTATCTTTGCAGTTTATGCACCAGGTGGAGTCGCCCTATACTGGACAGTGTCCAATGCTTATCAAGTCTTGCAAACCTATTTCTTGAATAATCCATTCAAGATTATTGCAGAGCGCGAGGCCGTAGTACAGGCACAGAAAGATTTGGAAAATAGAAAAAGAAAAGCCAAGAAAAAGGCTCAGAAAACGAAATAATAAGGAGGAATCTGGTAATGGTATTATTTACAGGTTCAACTGTTGAAGAAGCAATCCAGAAAGGATTGAAAGAATTAGATATTCCAAGAATGAAGGCTCATATCAAAGTCATTTCTCGTGAGAAAAAAGGGTTTCTTGGCTTATTTGGTAAAAAACCAGCCCAAGTGGATATCGATGCTATTAGTGAAACGACAGTTGTAAAAGCAAACCAACAAGCTGTAAAGGGAGTTCCAAAGCAAATTAATGATTTGAATGAGCCTGTTAAAACAGTCAGTGAAGCAACTGTTGATTTGGGGCATGTTGTAGAAGCAATTAAAAAGATTGAAGAGGGAGGCCAAGGGGTTTCTGATGAAGTCAAGGCTGAAATCTTAAAACATGAAAGACATGCCAGCACTATCTTAGAAGAAACTGGTCACATTGAGATTTTAAATGAATTACAACTTGAAGAAACTGCTCTCGAAGGAGAAGTAGAAACTCCTAATATTGAAAGCCAAGCCGAGCAAACTGAAAGTCAAGAATTAAAAGATTTGGGCTTGAAGGTGGAGCCAAGCTTTGATATTGAACAAGTAGCTACGGAAGTAGCGACTTATGTCCAAACAATCATTGATGATATGGACGTTGAGGCGACGATTTCAAATGATTATAACCGTCGTAGCATCAATTTACAAATTGATACAAATGAGCCAGGGCGTATTATCGGTTACCATGGTAAAGTTTTGAAGGCCTTGCAACTATTGGCTCAAAATTATCTTTACAACCGCTATTCAAGAACCTTCTATATTACAATCAATGTCAATGATTATGTTGAACACCGTGCAGAAGTCTTGCAGACCTATGCGCAAAAATTGGCGACTCGTGTTTTAGAAGAAGGTCGCAGCCGACAAACAGATCCAATGTCAAATAGCGAACGCAAGATTATCCATCGCATTATTTCACGCATGGATGGCGTGACGAGTTACTCTGAAGGTGACGAGCCAAATCGCTATGTTGTCGTAGATGCAGAATAAGCAAAGCAAAATCAGGTTAATCCTGATTTTTTGCTAGCTAGAGGAGATTAAACTAATGTTGAATAAGATAAGAGACTATCTAGACTTTGCTGGTTTACAGTACCGTAATCCTGATAAAGCGGGAGAAGAACGAGAGAAAATGATGGCATTTCGCCACAAAGGTCAAGAGGCCAGAAAGGCTTTTACAGAGCTAGCCAAAGCCTTTCAAGCAAGCCATCCAGAATGGCAACTCCAACAGACTAGCCAGTGGATGAATCAGGCGCAACGTTTGAGACCACATTTCTGGGTCTATCTACAGAGAGACGGACAAGTGACAGAGCCTATGCTAGCCTTACGTTTGTACGGGACATCTACTGACTTTGGAATTTCTTTGGAAGTCAGTTTCATCGAGCGTAAGAAGGATGAGCAAACTCTAGGCAAGCAGGCTAAAGTTTTAGAAATTCCAACCGTTAAAGGAATTTATTATCTAGCCTACTCTGATGGCCAAAGTCAACGGTGGGAGGCAAACGAAGAAAATCGTCAGGTCTTAGTTGAGAAGATAGGCAGTCAAGAAATCCGAAAAGTGTTAGTTAAAGCAGATGTTTCTGTGACAGAAAATTCATCTGAAGAAGATATCGTGGAAAATTTACTGAAATCTTATGATAAAATTCTTCCATTTTATCTAGCTACGAGAAATTAAGCTAATCATTAAAATATCATAAATCATACAGTCCAAGAGTGAACAGTCCGCTGTGTAATTCTTGGTCTTTTTGTTTACGCTTTCAAAGTATATAATAAACCTACAAAAACAATTCAAAAGGAGAACAATTATGGAAGTTATTTCAAGTGTTCTAAATTGGTTTTCTAGCAATATTTTGCAGAATCCCGCATTTTTCGTAGGTTTATTGGTGTTGATAGGATACGCACTTTTGAAAAAACCTGCCCACGACGTTTTCTCAGGGTTTGTTAAAGCAACAGTAGGGTATATGTTGCTCAATGTGGGTGCGGGTGGTTTGGTTACAACCTTCCGTCCGATCTTAGCAGCCCTTAACTACAAATTCCAAATTGGTGCAGCGGTTATTGACCCTTATTTCGGACTTGCTGCAGCAAACAACAAAATTGCAGCAGAGTTTCCAGATTTCGTCGGGACTGCAACTACAGCTCTATTGATTGGTTTTGGAGTGAATATCTTGCTTGTAGCTCTACGCAAGATTACGAAAGTAAGAACCCTCTTTATTACTGGTCACATCATGGTGCAACAAGCTGCGACTGTATCTCTTATGGTTCTATTATTAGTCCCACAATTGCGCAATGCTTATGGTACAGCAGCTATCGGTATCATCTGTGGCCTTTACTGGGCAGTTAGTTCAAATATGACTGTTGAGGCAACTCAACGCTTGACTGGTGGTGGCGGATTTGCGATTGGTCACCAACAGCAATTTGCAATCTGGTTTGTAGATAAAGTAGCAGGACGCTTTGGTAAGAAAGAAGAAAGTTTAGACAATCTTAAATTACCTAAGTTCCTCTCAATCTTCCACGATACAGTTGTTGCATCTGCTACCTTGATGCTCGTATTCTTCGGAGCCATTCTTTTAATCTTGGGTCCAGACATTATGTCTAACAAAGAAGTCATTACTTCAGGAACTCTATTCAATCCTGCTAAACAAGATTTCTTTATGTACATTATCCAAACAGCCTTCACCTTCTCAGTTTACTTGTTCGTTTTGATGCAAGGTGTTCGCATGTTCGTATCTGAGTTGACAAACGCCTTCCAAGGTATTTCAAACAAATTGTTGCCAGGTTCATTCCCAGCGGTTGACGTTGCAGCTTCTTATGGATTTGGTTCTCCAAACGCTGTCTTGTCAGGATTTGCCTTTGGTTTGATTGGTCAATTGATCACAATTGTCTTGCTCATCGTCTTTAAAAATCCGATTCTTATTATTACAGGATTTGTACCAGTGTTCTTTGACAATGCAGCCATTGCGGTCTATGCTGATAAACGCGGTGGATGGAAAGCGGCTGTTATCCTATCCTTCATCTCAGGTGTTCTCCAAGTTGCTTTAGGAGCTCTCTGTGTGGCCCTTCTTGACTTAGCATCTTACGGTGGTTACCATGGAAATATCGACTTTGAATTCCCATGGCTTGGATTTGGATACATCTTCAAATACCTTGGTATTGTTGGTTATGTACTTGTGTGTCTCTTCTTGCTTGTTATTCCTCAACTTCAATTTGCCAAAGCAAAAGATAAAGAGAAATATTACAACGGTGAAGTTCAAGAAGAAGCTTAGTATCTAGAAAAGGAGAAAATAAAATGGTTAAAGTATTAGCAGCGTGTGGAAATGGAATGGGTTCATCTATGGTTATCAAGATGAAGGTTGAAAATGCCCTCCGTAAGCTTAATCAAACAGATTTTACAGTCAATTCATGTAGTGTCGGTGAAGCTAAAGGTTTAGCAGCAGGATATGACATCGTAATCGCTTCTCTTCATTTGATTCAAGAATTGGAAGGGCGAACTAATGGGAAGTTAATTGGGCTTGACAATTTGATGGATGATAAAGAAATCACTGAAAAACTCAGTCAAGCACTACAGTAAAAGGTTGGAGGGGGCTGGATAGAAACTGAGAGTCATCGTTTCTGTCCTTCTCCCTCTTTAAATAAAGGAGGCAGATATGAATTTAAAACAAGCTTTAATTGACAATGACTCGATCCGACTAGGTTTAGAGGCTAACGATTGGAAAGAAGCAGTCAAGGTAGCGGTAGATCCCTTGATTGAAAGTGGAGCAATTTTGCCAGAGTATTACGATGCAATTATTGAATCGACTGAAGAATATGGTCCCTACTATATCTTAATGCCAGGTATGGCTATGCCCCATGCTAGACCTGAAGCTGGAGTGCAAAGAGATGCCTTTTCATTGATCACCTTACAAAATCCTGTTGTATTTTCAGATGGGAAAGAAGTTTCAGTTTTGTTGGCACTAGCAGCAACAAGCTCAAAAATTCACACAAGTGTAGCCATTCCACAGATTATTGCCTTGTTTGAATTAGAAGATTCTATCGCACGTTTACAGGCTTGCCAGACTAAAGAAGATGTCTTGGCGATGATTGAAGAATCTAAGAATAGCCCTTATCTCGAAGGATTAGATTTGGAAAGTTAGAAAGAGGAAAAAGAGATGACAAAAAGAATACCTAATTTACAAGTTGCATTAGACCATTCAGACTTGCAAGGAGCGATTAAAGCAGCTGTTTCTGTTGGTCAGGAAGTAGATATTATCGAAGCTGGAACTGTTTGCTTGCTTCAAGTTGGAAGTGAACTGGTTGAAGTCTTGCGTAGCCTTTTCCCAGATAAGATTATTGTGGCAGACACAAAATGTGCTGATGCTGGTGGAACAGTTGCTAAAAATAATGCGGTTCGTGGAGCAGATTGGATGACTTGTATCTGTTGTGCAACTATCCCTACTATGGAAGCGGCTCTAAAGGCTATCAAGACTGAACGTGGAGACCGAGGCGAAATCCAGATTGAACTTTATGGCGATTGGACTTTTGAACAAGCTCAGCTTTGGCTAGATGCTGGTATCTCACAAGCTATTTATCACCAATCTCGTGATGCACTTCTTGCTGGTGAGACTTGGGGTGAAAAAGACCTTAATAAGGTTAAAAAACTCATCGACATGGGCTTCCGTGTGTCTGTAACAGGTGGTCTAGATGTAGATACTCTCAAACTATTTGAAGGCGTTGATGTCTTTACCTTCATCGCAGGTCGTGGAATTACAGAAGCTGCGGATCCAGCAGGAGCAGCGCGTGCCTTCAAGGATGAAATCAGACGAATTTGGGGGTAAACCATGGCACGTCCAATTGGAATTTATGAAAAGGCAACCCCGACACACTTTACTTGGCTAGAACGTTTAAATTTTGCCAAGGAGTTAGGCTTTGATTTTGTCGAGATGTCTATTGATGAACGTGACGAGCGTTTAGCAAGACTGGACTGGAGCAAGGACGAGCGTTTGGAAGTTGTCAAAGCAATCTATAAAACTGGTGTTCGTATTCCTTCTATCTGTTTTTCAGGCCATCGTCGCTACCCATTGGGATCAAATGATCCAGTTATAGAGGAAAAATCTCTAGAACTCATGAAAAAATGTATTGAATTAGCCCAAGACTTGGGAGTTCGTACTATTCAATTAGCTGGTTACGACGTTTATTATGAGGAAAAGTCACCCCAGACACGCCAACGTTTTATCAAAAATTTGAGAAAAGCCTGTGACTGGGCTGAAGAGGCTCAGGTGGTACTTGCTATTGAAATTATGGATGATCCTTTCATCAATAGCATCGAAAAATACTTGGCTGTAGAAAAAGAGATTGACTCTCCCTACCTCTTTGTATACCCAGATATTGGTAATGTATCTGCATGGCATAATGATGTCTACAGTGAATTTTATCTTGGGCATCATGCCATCGCAGCTCTCCATCTCAAGGATACTTATGCAGTGACAGAAAGTTCAAAGGGCCAGTTCCGAGATGTAACTTTTGGGCAAGGTTGTGTTAAATGGGAAGAAGCTTTCGATATTTTAAAACAAACCAATTATAATGGACCTTTCCTAATCGAAATGTGGTCTGAAAATTGTGAAACTGTAGAAGAAACACGCGCAGCCATTCAAGAGGCGCAAGCTTTTCTCTATCCACTAATTAAGAAAGCAGGTTTGATGTAAGATGAATCAAGTAATAAACGATATGCGTAAACGAGTCTGTAATGCCAATCAATCATTACCAAAACATGGGCTTGTTAAATTTACCTGGGGAAATGTATCGGAAGTCAATCGCGAACTAGGTGTCATTGTTATTAAACCATCAGGCGTTGATTATGACGAATTGACACCTGAAAACATGGTGGTGACGGACTTGGATGGCCAAATTCTAGAAGGAGATTTAAGACCATCTTCTGACCTCCCAACTCATGTGCAGTTATATAAGGCATGGCAAGAGATTGGTAGTGTGGTCCACACCCATTCGACAGAAGCAGTTGGTTGGGCACAGGCTGGACGTGATATTCCTTTCTATGGAACAACCCATGCAGACTATTTTTACGGTTCAATCCCTTGCGCCCGTAGTTTGACCAAGGACGAAGTAGAAGTGGCCTATGAAAAAGATACTGGCCTGGTTATCGTAGAAGAGTTTGAACGTCGCGGACTTAACCCGGTTGAAGTACCAGGAATTGTTGTACGCAATCACGGTCCATTCACCTGGGGCAAAAATCCAGAGAATGCCGTTTATCACTCTGTCGTATTAGAGGAAGTATCAAAGATGAATCGCTTTACAGAACAAATCAATCCAAGAGTTGAACCTGCTCCCCAGTACATTCTAGAAAAGCACTACCAACGTAAGCATGGACCAAATGCTTATTACGGTCAAAAGAAATAAGAAATTGAATTGAAAAGAGGCTAGGACCTTTCGATCCAAGCCTCGCTTTTGTAATTGTAAGTATTCGTTATTAAGAGACTACTGTTGATAATTGAAATGCGTTAGTGAATGTGATACTATTATAAAGTTGTTTTCAAGGCAGTTGATTGATAGAGGAGTATGAAATATGGTACTGGATAAGGCAAGTTGTGATTTGCTTCAATATTTGATGGATCAAGAAACGTCCAAAACGATTATGGCGATTTCGAAAGATTTGAAAGAGTCAAGAAGGAAAATTTATTATCACATTGACAAAATCAATGCTGCTCTGGGTGACGAGGCGCTTCACATCATTAGTATTCCACGAATTGGTATTCACTTAACGGAAGAGCAGAGAAATGCTTGTTGTGAACTATTATCGGAAGTAGATTCGTACGATTATATCATGAGTGCTCATGAACGTATGATGATAATGTTACTATGGATAGGTATTTCTAAAGAACGTATTACGATTGAAAAATTGATGGAGTTAACAGAGGTGTCTAGGAATACTGTTCTCAATGATTTGAATAGTATTCGTTATCAACTAACTTTGGAACAATATCAGGTGACCTTGCAAGTGAGCAAGTCACAGGGATACCATCTTCATGCCCACCCTCTTAATAAAATTCAGTATCTTCAATCGCTTCTATATCATATTTTTATGGAGGAAAATGCCACTTTTGTATCTATTTTAGAAGATAAGATGAAAGAGAGGTTAGATGGTGAGTGTTTGCTTTCTGTTGAAATGAACCAATTTTTTAAGGAACAGGTTCCTTTAGTTGAACAAGATTTAGGGAAGAAAATAAACCATCATGAAGTAACTTTTATGTTGCAGGTTCTACCTTATTTGCTGTTAAGCTGTCATAATGTTGAACAGTATCAAGAAAGACATCAGGATATAGAGAAAGAATTTTCTTTGATAAGAAAAAGAATAGAGTATCAGGTGTCTAAGAAATTAGGAGAACGATTGTTTCAAAAGTTTGAAATTTCTTTGTCAGAACTTGAAGTTTCTCTTGTAGCTGTTCTTCTCCTCTCCTATCGTAAAGATTTGGATATTCATGCAGAAAGTGATGATTTTCGGCAATTAAAACTTGCTTTAGAAGAATTTATCTGGTATTTTGAATCACAAATCCGAATGGAGATTGAGAACAAGGATGATTTGTTAAGAAATTTGATGATCCACTGTAAAGCCTTGTTATTTAGAAAGACTTACGGTATTTTTTCTAAAAATCCTCTAACAAAACAAATTCGATCCAAGTATGGAGAATTATTTTTAGTCACTAGAAAATCTGCGGAAATTTTAGAAGGAGCATGGTTTATTCGGCTAACAGATGATGATATTGCCTATTTGACGATTCATATTGGAGGATTTTTAAAGTATACACCATCGTCTCAAAAAAATATGAAAAAAGTTTATCTCGTTTGTGATGAAGGTGTTGCGGTTTCGAGACTTTTGCTGAAACAATGCAAACTTTATTTTCCAAATGAGCAAATTGGCACTGTATTTACAACAGAACAATTTAAGAGTGTGGAAGATATTGCACAAGTTGATGTAGTGATTACTACTAATGATGATTTGGATAGCAGATTTCCGATTTTAAGGGTTAATCCTATCCTTGAAGCAGAAGATATTTTGAAAATGCTAGACTATCTTAAACACAATATATTTCGTAATGAGAGCAAAAGTTTCAGTGAAAATCTTTCTAGTCTTATTTCGTCTTATATTGTAGACAGCAAGTTGGCTAGTAAGTTTCAAGAAGAGGTTCAAACACTTATAAATCAAGAAATAGTAGTTCAAGCTTTTTTGGAAGATATTTGAAGGACAGTCCAATGATGAACACAAACCTGTGTTTTTCTTGGTCTTTTTTAGTGTTTTGAAGGGTGGTATACTAATCTCAAAGATAACAATTATATCCAAAGGAGGCAACATATGCCAAACGTCAAAGAAATTACAAGAGAGTCATGGATTTTAGCTACTTTCCCAGAGTGGGGAACATGGTTGAACGAAGAAATCGAAGAAGAAGTCGTACCTGAAGGCAACTTTGCCATGTGGTGGCTAGGCAACTGTGGTACTTGGATTAAGACACCAGGTGGTGCTAACGTTGTCATGGACCTTTGGTCAAACCGTGGAAAATCAACCAAAAAAGTGAAAGATATGGTTCGTGGGCACCAAATGGCAAATATGGCAGGTGTTCGTAAGTTGCAACCAAACTTGCGTGTTCAGCCAATGGTTATCGATCCATTTGCTATCAACGAACTAGACTATTACTTAGTTTCACACTTCCATAGTGATCATATCGACCCATACACAGCTGCAGCAATTCTCAACAATCCTAAGTTAGAGCATGTTAAGTTTATCGGTCCTTACCACTGTGGACGAATCTGGGAAGGATGGGGTGTTCCAAAAGAACGTATCATCGTTGTTAAACCAGGTGACACCATCGAATTAAAAGATATGAAGATTCATGCAGTAGAATCATTTGACCGTACTTGCTTGGTAACTCTTCCAGTGAACGGTGCTGATGAGACAGGCGGTGAACTTGCTGGCTTAGCTGTTACAGATGAAGAAATGGCTCAAAAGGCTGTTAACTATATCTTTGAAACACCAGGTGGAACCATCTATCATGGTGCAGATTCTCACTTCTCAAACTATTTTGCAAAACATGGTAAAGACTTTAAAATTGATGTTGCTTTGAATAACTATGGTGAAAATCCGGTAGGTATCCAAGATAAAATGACATCTATCGACCTTCTTCGTATGGCAGAAAATCTGCGTACCAAAGTCATTATCCCAGTTCACTATGATATCTGGTCTAACTTCATGGCTTCCACTAATGAGATTCTAGAACTTTGGAAAATGAGAAAAGATCGCTTGCAATACGATTTCCATCCATTTATCTGGGAAGTCGGCGGTAAGTACACTTATCCTCAAGATCAACACTTAGTAGAATACCATCATCCACGTGGTTTTGATGATTGTTTTGAACAAGACTCTAACATTCAATTTAAAGCTTTGCTATAATATAAAAATATTCTTTGGAGGTTATCCGTATGTTGCATGATACGGATAATTTTCATATAATAGTAAAATAGAATGTGTGATTCAATAATCACCTCAAATAGAAAGGAAATTCTATGTCAAATCTATCTGTTAATGCAATTCGTTTCCTAGGTATTGACGCTATCAACAAAGCCAACTCAGGTCACCCAGGTGTGGTTATGGGAGCGGCTCCGATGGCTTATAGCCTCTTTACAAAACAACTTCGTATCAATCCAGCTCAACCAAACTGGATTAACCGCGACCGCTTTATTCTTTCAGCAGGCCATGGTTCAATGCTTCTTTATGCCCTTCTTCACCTTTCTGGTTTTGAAGATGTCAGCATGGATGAGGTCAAAAACTTCCGTCAATGGGGTTCCAAAACACCAGGTCACCCAGAATTTGGACATACAGCAGGGGTTGATGCTACAACAGGTCCTCTAGGACAAGGGATTTCTACTGCCACAGGTTTTGCCCAAGCAGAACGTTTCCTTGCAGCAAAATACAATCGAGAAGGCTACAATATCTTTGACCACTATACTTATGTGATCTGTGGGGATGGAGACTTGATGGAAGGTGTCTCAAGCGAGGCGGCTTCATACGCAGGCTTGCAAAAACTTGACAAGTTGGTTGTCCTTTATGATTCAAATGACATCAACTTGGATGGTGAAACAAAGGATTCCTTTACTGAAAGTGTTCGTGACCGCTACAATGCCTACGGTTGGCACACAGCCTTGGTTGAAGATGGGACAGACTTGGAAGCAATCCATGCTGCTATCGAAACAGCTAAAGCTTCAGGAAAACCATCTTTGATTGAAGTGAAGACTG
>ERZ773026.1658-NODE-1658-length-11116-cov-4.745231_pt1 | contig 11116 bp, 9 predicted proteins | sample MGYA00580838_ERZ773026 | MGnify/ENA primary metagenome ERZ773026 (study PRJEB29015, sample SAMEA2738006) | human oral metagenome | biome: human oral; feature: human-associated habitat; material: dental | place: China | collected 2055 ... | reverse complement strand
AAGGCGGTCAGCAACACGAACCCACCGAAGCGGTTGCAAAACCGCAGTAGGAATCCCTACCCTAAAGGGCGGGGAGGAAGTCAAAAATCACGAACAACTGGTTTTGCAAGGTACTGACTAGAATGCGTGATAAATAGGGGTGCGGTTGTCTTTGCATGGCCTTTTTTGCAACCAATACCAAACCTTTGTTTTCCTCTAAAAATCGTTTCAACTCTTCGGTTTTTGATACAGACATATTTTGATTGCGTAGTAAGCCGATTATGAAACGCACCACGTTTTCATCCAACTTATCGTCAATCTCATCAATCTCAATAGTCTCGGTCGTCCAGTATTGATTACGGAAATACCATGTGGAATAGGTTGAGCGACTGTTCCACGTTTTTCGTTTGGGTGAACTTTTGACTAATGTTGGCAGTACATAGTAATTCTCGTACTGCTTTCCTGATTTTTTCACTGTTCTGGTCTTCATTTTTCATACTCCACATCCGCCATTTCCTATAAATCAAACCGCTCTATCCATGTAGAGCGGTTCAATCATTTAATTTAGAACTGCCATCCTAATTGGAATTGGAAACGTTGTATTTGGTCGGAATCGCGTTTACGCAATGGTTGTGCATAAGTGAACTTCACAGGCCCGATAGGACTGTTCCACGAAATCCCAACACCGGCAGAGGCGCGAAACTCATTGCGCATGTTGGAATGGTGTGCTGTCTTGTATGGCGCACCCGAATAAATTTTACCATCCCACACTGAACCGGCATCGACAAACGCGCTTAGGCGGACGTTTTCAGAGGCTTCTTTTGATATAAACGGAATGGGTGTGAAAATCTCAGCATTTAACCCAATAGCCTTATTGCCGCCATAGGAAACGATACCGTTTTCACGGTCAAGCGTTTTTGCACCTAATGTTGAGTTTTCAAAGCCACGTACCATCATATCGGAATAACCGCCGCCATTGAAGTTTTCAAAGAATGGCAATCCGCCATTGCTGCGTGTTTTGGTTTTACCATAGCTGTTGCCATAGGCTATTCTTGCTCCAAGCATCAAGGCAGTCTGTTCCCCCAATGGGAAGTAATAGCGATAGGAAGCACGTGCTTTATAGTAACCCAGTTTTGAACCCGGTATAGTGGTTTCCAAGTTCGCATTGGCAAAATAGCCTTTGGTCGGCCAGTAAGCGTCGTTTGTCTTGTTAATACCCCAACCAATGTTTAACTTGGCATTTACGCCGGAAAACTTGTTTTCCTCACCGTTTTCAGAAACAAAGGCTTTGTACCGCTCTGGCGCACGTTCATAAACAGTCAATCCCATGTGTTCGATTGCGCCACCGACATAGAGCTTGTTGTACTCGTTCAAAGGTAAACCAAATGTGGCACGCACACCGGCACGTTGTGTTTTGTAGGTGTCGCTATCTGATTTGTAAATTGTGCCATACCCTTCCAAATCCAAGCTGGTATCACCTTTAAAATGCTCGTCATGGTAGGACACAGAAGCATTTCTATGATACTTGTTGTACTGGGCAGAAGCCGATACGCCTTTACCACTGCCGAAAATATTACGGTCTTCTATTGCTGCGCCAATGGTCATACCATCGTTTTGAATGTAACCCAGTTGTGCCTGTACGCTACCGGTGCGTCTTTCTTTGACTTGTATATCAAGATTGACCGTATCAACTGTGCCATCAGTTTGTTGTACTGGTTTAACTTCAATATCTGCATTGCTGAAAAATCCGGTTTGCATTAAACGTTCTTTAGTGCGCTGCATTTTTGACATATCAAACGTTTCACCGCTTTGTTGGCGTATTTCTTTCAATACCACATCGGCGCGTGTTTTGCTGTTGCCGGAAACGGAAACAGTACCGATTTTGACCGGATTATCAGCATTGATGTCAAAAACAATGTCAACCACATCATCTTTGTCAATATGTTTGGCTTGCACTTGGTGATAAATGTAACCATTGTTCATCAGTGCTACCTTAATACCGTCTTCAGTTTGCGACAGTGTATCCGCAGAGAACGGTTTACCATTTTGAATCTTATTGATGGCGGTCAGCTTTTCAGTCGGTAATACGGCAGCAAGATTGTCGGCCACATTAAATTGGGTATTGCCAACGGTAAAATACTGTCCGCGTTCGATGTAGATGTCAGCACGTTTCAGTAATCCATTATCACCAACCGAAGTCAGAGTGATGTCCTTGATTTCGGCATTCATGTAACCATTGTTTTGATAGCTTCTCAACTGACTCTGTGCCGCACGGAATAATTTTTCACGACTCAAACGTTTGCTTGAGAATACGGATTGATGCACAGAGTGTGCTTGACCATCAACATGAACAACAGTTTCTTTGAGTCTTGTGGTCTTGCCCTCGTTAATATTGACAAGCAAGACGTTCTTGCCGTCTTTGACGATACCGGAGAAATTGATTTGTGCTGATTCTTTGCCTTGCTCGGCATAGCTTTCCAACAAGTGTTTGCGTAACGTTTGGATTTTTTCAGGATGATTTGCAATGTCATTGGCTTTGAGTAAATCCAAAATGTCGGCACGCCGAATGGTATGCGCACCACGCACCTCATAGTCTTCAAACATAGCCCTTGCTGTTTGTTTTTGTGCAGTTTCACTTAAATAAACCGTCGGTGCTTCGACAGGTGCTAATGCCGGTTCGGCTGTGGGAGAGCCTTGTTTGGTGTCTGGTTGGATTGCCGAATAGAGAACAATGTCATTCTGTTTACCTGACGTTTGTGCAATGTTTTGCTGTTGTGTAGGTGCATTGGTCGGTTTACTTACCATTGAAGATGCGGCAAGTTGTTGTCCGAATGAATGCGTCTGATGGGACTGATGAAGTTGCGGAATTTGTTTGTTTGGTTTGATTGGTCGAGCGACCTCTTGGTTGGAAACGGTGTGCGTTTCAATTGAATCACCATCAACGAATACCACTTTGGCACTGTCGTCAGGTTCTTGTGTGTATTGTTCTGCTATCTGACGATAGGTATTGGCTCGCATTTCATATTCGTAATCGGCATCAGGGAAGACGACCCTGCTTTCGGCAAACGAATATTGCGCCAATGCGGCGGAAACCATTGCGGCAATCAGTTTCACTTTGTTCATTGTTTTCCAATCTGTTTTTCAACATGAATACCGACATAAATAACATGAAAATACACTAATCGTCAAAAATAATGACCGGTTTCCAATATCCCATGCGATTAAAAATGTTTGCCTTGCGTGAAAATTTGGTAAAATTAATTTTTGTGTTTAACCGATTGAAACAAATATGACAGTAACTGAATTTCGTGGCGATGAAGCCGACCAAGCGTTTGTATTAACTCAGATTGCCGAGCAGGAAATGATGAGTCAGCACCGCTCAAAGATGGATTTAACCAAACAGGAAGGATACCATGATTGGGATGGGGAAACCTGTGTAGACTGTGGTGAGGATATACCGCCACAACGTTTGGCGATGGGGATTTCTATCCGTTGCGTGGATTGCCAAGAGCTTAAAGAACGCAGAGGGTGATTTGCTGATTGAGAAAGAGAGCCAAGCTGTGACGCTTGGCTCTCTTTTTGTCAGACTTTTAATTTTGGTTTTCTTTTAGCATGACTTTCTTCCGAGTTCGAGTATACAGACTCGCTTAATAACAGGTATTCCCATCTTGGGTCATTGCCCAGTACATCTATCCATCGATATAAAACATCTTTGACAAAGGCATAGGCTTTATTTTGGGTTGGCTTTGTAACGACATCATTGGCAAGCATCATGGGGAATATGGTTTCAACAGTATTAACAGGGGTGTTGTAGGACATACTTATTTGTGAACTTATTGGCAGGTTAGAAATCGCATCGCTATAAATACGCTCTAAATCTTGTTTTGCTTGTTCATCAAAATTGAATTTGAATGTATGACCTGAATAGTTACTCAAAACTTTACGCAATTTAATTGTTTGGCTTTCATTCTGAATGGACAGCGAAATAATTCCTATCTCAGATAGAAAGTTGTTGTTGGCGATGATGGTATCGTTTTGAGTTACCCTGTTTTTTAAAACATGGTCTACTAACAATAATCCGCAAAATAAAGATTGGTTTGGCATACGTATACGTTCATGTATTATTTTGTGGAAGTCAAAATCCAACAGAGGTGCTGTTAAGGCAAGGTTTTCAAATGGTACTTTCTGCACAACATTTGAATCTCTGTTAAACTGAGGCAATGTGCCGATAACATATTTATCTGTCATTATGGATAGATAGGCAGAATCCTGAATGGCGGATAAGGAGTTCTTAAAGCGACCTGTTTTTATTAGTGCTTCCAATTTTTCAATTCGTGTCCCATATTGTTCTTTTGAAAATATCAAATCAACCAAAGAGCCGGTACAATTAAGGAAGACTTGTTGATAAATAGCTTGTGAGAATAGCTCACCATTATTGGATTTTAACAAATCAATCAGTTGTTCCGCTTTAAGGGTATCGAGACATTGGTAATCTAAGATTGCCATTAATGCCGTTGGATTGGAATTTCTCATTTCGTGAATAGCTTCTGCCAGTACAATGGGCGATTTGTTGCAAATCGAGTTTGCACGACTGGAAAGAATGGGTGAATTGTAAGATTGCTCCATCCACTCTTTAAGTTGGTCAACAGATTCTTGAATATCCATATTGATTGTCTTTCTATTTCATATAGTGTTTTGTATGAAAGCAAAAAGTTGGCATTAACACCAACTTTTGTTTTGCGTTTAATCGGCGTGGTGTTCCAATAAGTATTGTGGTATAGGCAATTTTTCTGATTGCAAAATAGTCAAAAGGTCTGCCTCGCCAATCAATTCTTTCGCCATCAATCGTTCTACGATTTTCTCCACCACACCCCTATACTGTTTCAGCAATTCAAACGTTTTATTTTGGCATTCGGACACAATACGGAAAATTTCGGCTTCAACCGCTTTCTTCGTTTCATCCGAGAACATATCCAAGTTCTCACGTCCCATTGCATCTTTCCCTAAATACACATACTGGTTCAAGTCTGACAAACCATATACCGTGACCATATTTTTGGCAATCTCGGTTGCACGGCGAATGTCGTCTGATGCTCCTGTTGTATTATCACCTACGAATAACTGTTCTGCACAAAAACCACCATACAGCATAGAAATCTGTGCCAGCAGGTATTTCTTTGAGTAATGCACACGTTCTTCTTGCGGTCTTGAAACAGTAACACCTAATGACATACCGCGCGGTGTAATGCTGACCTTGTGTACAGGGTCGCATTCATCCAAGAACAGCCCGACAACAGCATGTCCTGCCTCATGGTATGCGGTAATGCGTTTGTCTTTCTCGGTCATTTTATAACCGTTCCCCAAACCAATCAGTAATTTGTCTAGTGCTTCTTCAATGCAAGCCGAATCTAGCATCTGTTTGTCTTGGCGAACCTGTAAAATGGAAGCCTCGTTCATTAGGTTGGTAATCTCAGCAGGGGATAAGCCGGTCATGCTTTGAGACAGTTTTTCAAAATTCACATCAGGAGCAATGTTGTACTTCAATGCCAGCTTTTGCAGCAATTTCAGCCGACCTTCAGTGTTGGGCATAGGAACAATTAGTTGACGGTCAAAACGTCCGGCACGCAATAAAGCCTTATCCAGCATATCCACACGGTTGGTTGCGCCCATGATGAAGATGCCCTTGTTTTTCTGCATGCCGTCCATTTGGGCAAGCAATTCGTTTAATGTTCCGTCTTTCTCATCGTAACCAATGCTGTTGTTGCTGCGTGCCCCGCCAATAGTGTCAATCTCATCAATGAAGATAATGCAGGGGGCATTGTTTTTGGCTTCGTCAAACAGACTGCGAACACGCGATGCCCCCAGTCCGACAAACATTTCGACAAAGGACGAGCCTGATACGGCATAGAAAGGAACACCAGACTCTTTTGCTAAACTGCGAGCCAACATGGTTTTACCTACACCCGGTTGCCCAGACAAGATAATACCTTTTGGCATCACCGCACCTGCCGCATCGAATTTTTCCGGTTTTTTCAGGAAATCAACGATTTCACTAACTTCTTCTTTGATTTCATCGATACCGATAATGTCGTCAAACCGGACATTGACTTCTTCCGGTTTAACTTTATTGATTTTGTTTTTGGACAGTTTGCCCATTGAATAGCGTTGAAACCACAGCATCAAGCCGATGAATATGGCAAGCGGAAGAATGCTGCGGATAATGGCGACCAAAACGTTTTCCTGCTGGGGCGGAGTCATTTCCACATGGATGCCTTTGTGTTGCGGCGAGGCTTCAAAGGATTTCCAGAACTCCTGAAACTCAGGCACATACACCTGATATTTCATGCGCTGTGCATAAGGTTTATCTTTGTCAACTGTTTTGGTGTACAGGACACGATTGCTGTCTGTATAAGACGGATTGATGTCCAATCTGTCAATCTCGTTTTTAGACAGTTGTGCTTTGAAATCGGTAAATGGAATAGTTGGATAACTTTGACCAGTCGGTGTGAATAAGGCAAACATTGCCAGTATGATGGCAATCGCAATATAGAGTTTTTTGTGGTTTTTCATTAAGAACAAGTTCCTATAGGTAAGAAATGATGATAGAAGAACACCAGCAATAAGTTACTGATTTTCGGGATGTTGAACTTTTGTAAGAAAGTCTGACTGAAAATTGACCATAATAAGGTCGTTTGCTATGTTATCGAATTAGTGAAAACTTTCAAGTGTTATAGTCATGAAAACTAAACCAATCGTTGCCCTATCTATTGCTGCCATGCTTGCCGCGTGTAATCCGCAAAACACCACCACTGCTGCCTCTTCGCCTGCCGGTAGCCAGCCCGCTGCGGCATCTGCTGTTAGTGCGGCTTCTGAAGCCATTTCGGTTCAAAGTGCTTCTGGAGAAACTACTGTTTCTTCTATTGTAGGTGCTTCACCATTAGCAAGCAATGAAGAATTTGACCGGGAGTTGGAGGCGGCAATTATCCATGTGATTAAGGAAAAGATTGCAACTGGCGAATTGCGTAAAGAGGATGTTACTCCTGAAGCGGTACTGAGCCTAAAAGAAACTCTGCGTACTGTATTGCTTAATGGGAATGTAGAACAACAATCGGCACACAATCAGCCTACAACCGCACAAGTTGCCGAATTAAAAGCCAAGCACAATGTTCTGATTGGTGATAAAGCCAAACAGATTGCTGATACCATTACTGCAAATATTCCAAATGTAAAAATCAATGAAATCAAACAAATTGATGGTGGCGATTATTACAGTGTTTTGGTGAATGACAACGGTGTCGGCTTGATTACCACTTCCGGCAATTGGTTCGTGAGTATCAACGGCACAAGCAATAATTCCGGTATCAACTACCTCATTGGTAAAGATGGAAAACCGGCATCAACCAAAGAAGACCAAGCCAGAATCTACTCACAAATTCTTAAAGAAGCCAATTTTGCGAAATTGAAACCAATCAGTATCAAATACGGAAAAGGCGAACGCTCTCTGTTTATCTTCACCGACCCTGATTGTCCGTTCTGCAAGCGTTTGGATAGAATGTTGCTTCCTGCGCTCAACGAAAAATCCAATGTGACCATTCACTACATCATGCGTCCGTTGGTATCCCTGCACCCTGATGCGGCCAACAAGAGTATGCGTATTTTGTGCAGTAAAGACCCTGTGACTGCATGGAAAAACTGGCAAACCAAAGAAGTATTGCAAGAGGAAGAAACGAGCGACCTTGCCGCACAACAGCTTTGCCAACAAACCGCGCAAGCACACGAGGATTTCAGTGAGTTGATTGGAGTGTACGGCACACCGACTATTGTTTCCGGCACAGGAAAAATTGGACAAGGTGTTCCAACCAGCGTAAGCGATGTGCTGAAAATGTTAGACTGATGTTTTGCTGTGAAGAAAAGCGTGCATTGTCTCGCTTTTCTTTTTCATTGAAACATGGAAAATATCGAATAACTGCCGAAATATGGAAACAAGGATTGCCTATGACTGCTTGGGGTAACATAGAATTTGAACAACTTGCCAGCCATATGCGCGAAAAGCGCAATAGTGCCAACCATTACCGTCTGCTTGAAGCTATCAGGGAAAACGATTTGACTGAGTTTTTCACGCTGATTGAATCAGGAACACAGGTGAACTTTGTGTATGACAATATGACACCACTGATTATGGCGATGGATTATGACAACTTAAACATGTTTAAGTTGTTGTTAGAAAGCGGTGCAAACAGCAATTTTATTATCAATGGCTATTCTTTGATTTGGGAAAGTCTGTGGCAACACAAGACTGACTTCTTTGTCACTATTATTCCGTATGCCAAGAAAAACAATGTGGATGAGAATGGCAAGACCCTGCTGATGGAAGCGGTTGATTACTCAAATACCGAAGCAGTAGAAGCCTGTTTGAAAGCCGGATTCCCACCAAATGCGCAAGATTTGGATGGTAATACTGCCTTGCACTTTGTATTGGCAAAAGAAGTGCTAACCAATCAGGATAAGGAAATCGTGCAATTGCTGTTGCAATACGGAGCAGACCCAACCATTACCAATAACAACGGTAACTCCGCCAGCGACGTGGGTGACAAGAGTGCACCATCTGCACCTGTGCCCCAACCGCAAACACCAAAAAACACCCACAGCGGTCCGAAACGCGGCAATCGGCGAGTGCCGAAATTGCGTCCGCGTTAAACAGAAGAGCGAAATAGAAAAGAAGCCGAAAATGGCTTCTTTTTTTGGTCTTCACCACTCGTTGAATTGCGCATCTGTTTTGGATGACAATTTAGACCCTAATTTTTTTATTGTTTTTTGGTCTGCTCTCAAATACGGTTTTGTTATTTACAGCACTTGCCAAACATTCATATATTCGTTCAAGTAATACATGTGCTTTATTGGCTACTGTATCACCGGCTTGTGGGTCATATTGATAACCTCGATTGAATACATGTTTCACATTTAGTAAGGCAATCTGGTCTTCTTGTTTGACAGTAATCGGAGATTGAATGTTTGCACCACGTTTTTGTAGTGTTTCTTGCAGTTCAATGGCAAGGAGTGTCTTCGCCAATCCTTCCAAACTTGGTAACTTTTCATGTACATCTTTTGCCAATTCTATGTCGGCATATCGTTCCAATAACTGTTTGTTTTCGAGGGATTCAAGTAGTATTTTTATATCGGTAGTAATACTATTATTTCCAGCATTCATACTAATGTAGTTAGGAGAATCGTTCAGAATATCTTTGAGCACGGATGCCATATCTATCGTTACTCCATCAAAATCATCTTTAATGCAGGTATAACGCCACAATTGGTAAATCGATTCAAGTGGTTTATATACATGTTTGAAATTTTCTTTGTTGTATGGGTAGGGAATGATGTGGTTCAATGCTTCATTTTGCATATAAATCAATAAGGAATCCTTTAAACCCATACGGTCTAACAAGGATGTTAGTGTTGATGGTTCATCCAAATCAATACTCATCCATCCTGTTTTCCATTGTTCTCGATTTTTTTGGTATGAATTACTATATGTCTGATTGGTATGGCGCAACTCTCTCAATATGCCTTTCAACAAAGCACCGGCAACATCAGGTCTATTCTCAAATAAAACCAATGTCAAAGCAGGGATAACACTGCAAACCGAGAAAAGTTCTTTTGACATTACTCTATCAATGCGAAACGAACTGGTTAATATGTCTACCCCCAAATTTAAGTTGTATTCATCAACATTTTCAATGGTGTGCCGAATTTGTTGTGGGTTAATCACATCAGCAATTTGTCTGACTTGCTCTTCGGTCAGATTATTTTCCAGTTCAAATGGTGTGTGGTCGTGGCAAAGCATCTCAACAAGAACCTGTGTGTTAAAAAGTTTCCCATTGTTCACTTTGGCAAATATGTCAACCAGTTTGCGTTGACTGACAACAGCGTAAAACTCCTGCATGCTGGGTGTGGAAAAGTCCTGCTCGCCGCCGAGCCATGTAAAAAGATTGTTATTAAACGCAGAGATGTACATATCCAGTGTTGTTTGTTGGAATTGCTTTAATTCTGGTCTGATTTCGTCATCGGAGTACATGTTTTTAGATGTTAGATTGTTGGAGTTGTTCATATTTTAGACTTATTTGGTTGTTTTGCTATTAAGGCAGATTTTTATCTATAAATCCGTAAGACACTGCCATTTATGGCGGTGATATAAAGCGTTGTCGTTACTTTCTAAAACTGATACAATTCCAAGATTGAAAAACATTTTAATATCTGCTTTTCCTAATGTACAAGACTTTGAAACTCAGGATTTACACCAAACACACACCGAAACTGGTCAAACTTGCCAGTGCGGTGAATTTCGTTTGGAATTATGTTAATGACCTGAGTTTCCAAATGTGGCGAAGAAAACATGTTTTTCTTTCTGCCTACGATATACACGAATACACAAAAGGTGCAGGAGAAGAATTGGGCTTGCATTCTCAGACCTTGCAGGCGGTCGGTGAGACCCACGCCAAAGCCCGCAAACAAGCCAAAAGAAGCAGACTGCATTGGCGCACCAACCGTAAAGATGCCAAACGTAAATCATTAGGCTGGATTCCGTTTAAAGCATCTGCCGTTAAACATATCCGCACTTATAACACCGGTAAAACCGCATTGAAATCACAAGTACAACTGTCTTGCGGTAAGGATAAACTGATTCTGACTGTATTCGACCAGTATGACTTGCGTCAGTACACGGAAATCAAAACAGCGAGTGTAGTGGAAGACAGTTGTGGCGACTGGTATCTCTGTTTGGTAGTCAAAGTAGAACCTATTAACCATCCTACACTTGCCAATGGCGAAATCGGTATCGATTTGGGTTGCAAAACTGCTGCTACATGCAGCAACGGCGACAAGCTGGAAACTAAGTTCACCCACAAATATGCTGAAAAACTTGCCACCGCACAGCGGGCTGGTAAGAAAAAACAAGCTAGGAAAATCCATCGCAAAACCAGAAATGCACGCGCTAATGCCACACATCAATTCACCAACAGGTTAGTGAAAAACAACCGGCTGATTGTGATAGGCAATGTAAAGGCATCAACGTTTACATCAGGAAAACTGGCTAAGTCGGTATACGATGCCAACTGGTCGGAAATCGAAAGACAATTGG
>ERZ773026.1655-NODE-1655-length-11125-cov-8.207136_pt1 | contig 11125 bp, 11 predicted proteins | sample MGYA00580838_ERZ773026 | MGnify/ENA primary metagenome ERZ773026 (study PRJEB29015, sample SAMEA2738006) | human oral metagenome | biome: human oral; feature: human-associated habitat; material: dental | place: China | collected 2055 ... | reverse complement strand
TTCCTCAACCTGCAAAATCGGACAGACTTGCTGACGGTCGAAGAAGTTGCCCCTGACCAATGGATGGAATGTAGCTTTGAGCTGCAACCAACTATCTACAAGATGAAAAAAGGCGACCAACTCCGCCTCGTCCTCTACACCACTGACTTCGAACACACCGTCCGTGATAAGACTGATTATCAGTTGACAATTGACCTAGAACAATCTAGTCTAGACTTGCCGACCATGACATCACTTTAATAAAACCTAAAAGACGCTGAAATTCAGCGCCTTTTTCTCTTATTTTAGATTGAAATATTTCTCCGCATATTTTTTATAATCTGGCTTTTCCTTGCGATGCATAGCAAAGAGCATACTACCTGTAAGATAGTCATCGTCTGAATCAGGAATTAGCATAATAGCAACATTTTTATCTTTCTCAGGAAAGACGATAGAAAATATTTTGCCATTATCTTTCCGAGTCAGGCCATAATAACTCACCCCATTTTTAAAACCAACAGCATTTTGAGTATACTTATACTCTTCTTCGTTGACAATGATGGTCTTGTCTTTTATTTCAATTGTCGTTTGCTCACCTCTAACATCCTGCACATTCCATTTCCCCTGAATTTTAGGGCTACCACTACAGCCGATTAGGATGAAGAGGGATGAGAGCACTACCAACAGCAAACCTTTTATCTTCTTGTTTTTCAAGTTGTCTTCTCCTTGGGATATAGATTCATGACCATTCTACTATAAACGCTAAATCTTTGTCAAACCTTCTAAAAATGTTCTTCTTGCCACTTTCCCAAAAAATGATATAATTGAAGAGTGAAGATTACTAAGGGACTCAGCCCTTGCGAGAGAAAGGAAAGAAAATCTTATGATGAATATGCAAGACTTGCTCCACGATTTTCTAAGTCTTGTAATCGTCAAAAATGTTGATTTAAGTCCTTTCTTAATTTACTAAATCAAACAAAAATCGTTGAAATTTATACTAATAAGACAAAAAATAGACAACGACAGTATCTTCTTACAACAGAAAATCACACTTATCAAGCAAGTGTGATTTTTTAATATTTGAAATATCATTCTTAAGGTCTGGTTTCAGCAGTTCTACTTTGAGTTGTCCAAAAAAGTTTTAAAATAGTATATTCAATGATTAGAGTTCTTGATACAACTTATAAATAGGAAAATTCCGATACCTTTCCTGTAGTTCTTCCTCAAATTTGTTCCAATAATAATCTGCTTGAGATTTTGAATTCAGTAATACTGTCACCCCAAAACAAATTTCCGAATCATCAATATTATTAGTAAAGATTTCATTTAGAGTGTCATTTTCTCTATCATTTAGAGAACGATTTCTGATTTTAATTTGCAAATCATTTATTGTTGCTCTTTCATATCCTTTGGAGTATACCATATTCCAATTTGAAAGCTGTTGAGCCCAATCAAGAAGTAATTTCCTTCTCCCTTCATTATTTGATAAATCCGAAGCAGAAATTATTCTAATAAGTGCTTCATCGGCACTGTAATAAGAAAGCTCTGTATCAACCAACCTTTGATACGAGGCAACCACCGCATCAAAATCACAATTATCTATCTTTAGCCAGTCGTTTGGCTCAAAAACTTCAAAAATTGAAATATCTTCCGCATTTTCATCATCTACACCATAACTTTTTTTGCACCATGGAGTTTCAGAAAATATATTTACTAGCCTACCTGAGTTTATTTTTTCAAATTGATAAAGTGTGAGAAAATGTGCATTAGCTACTCTAAGATGTAGTAACTTTGATTCATTATAATTTGAAGAAACTTTTTCTCTTAAAACAAGGCCTTTATTAAGGAAATATAAATTTCGCTGTGATTGCTCATCAAATAATGATAAATCTATTTCCTTTTTTACTCCCATCTTTTCCATAAAAGATGAAATCTGCAAAAGTTCATTCAAATGCTTACTTAAACTCATATCTTTGATTTTATCCAGTGACTGTTTATCAAATTCAATTTTTACCTCATTAAATTTAATATAACCAACATTTTGCAATCCTTGGAGGGCTTTGGTACATTCTATTGCTTGGTTTAAGAAATTTGGTCTCGAATAATTCAAACTGAATTGTCTTGTTTTTTCATCTGCTATCAATTTAAAACCTGAGCCAATGTGTAGCTCTACGTTACCACTAGGAAAACGATGTCGAACTACATCATTAAAAGTATAGCTTCCAATAGTAAAGGTTATATCTGTCTCTTCAGCAGTTTCAATAATTTTTATTGGATTTTCAATAGGGATTTCAATACCTGTATCAACATCTACCATGTATGCAAAAAGCTCATGTTCTTCCTGATACTCAAAAACATCACTTGGACTTTTCCCGTAATGATAAAATTTTAAATTTTGCTCTTTCGGTAGTTTATCCATAGTCAATCCGTCACTAGTAGCAAAACTATATTGTCTGCGACTTGTATTGATGAAGTCCATCAGTATTGGGTATATTTTATTTTCCAATAGAGGGTGTATTGCAATCGATATTTTCTGATTTTTTCCCTTTTTACCCTTCCTTGTGCTTTTCCTTATCAAATTTTTGATTGTAAGAGGTGGGAGTGATTTGTACAATATCTCTTTTAGATTGTTTTCTTCATCAATCCATACTACAAATAACACAAAGCCTCCATTTTTAAGATACAATTCTAAATCACTCAAACCTATCAAAAAACTTTTAAGAATCTTTTTCTTTTGTTGAGTGGCTTTAATTTGAACAGGTACTTTCCCTAATATATCAATTTTTTTCTCACTGGGTGCTTTTAGAAGATGTATCTCTCCATCCCAAAGTGGTGTTTTATCATTCTCATCAAAGTAGCTCTGTAAATAGTTGTTCTTGTCAATAAAAGTACGTAAGTAAGAGACTCCTAACGTCTCAATTTTCCTATTATTTACCAAATCACACCTCGATACATTTTTTACTCTATTATATCACGTATCTAGACATCCAAATAGTAATTCTCCAAAAACACTAAATAATTATCGTAAAAAAATGACTATACAATTATCACTTTCTTTTTATTTAAAATCTCGAAAATACTCACTTTATACGAATCAAGCTCTCTCTTTCATATCAGCTCATATTTTATCTTCCATATCCCTCAACGCATACTCACATGCTTGAATCACGAAACTAGAAAAAGTTACATCTTTGTTTTGAATTGCTTTTTCTATTTCTTCAATTAATGGTACTGGAAATCGAATTGTCTTATTTTCTGTTTCTTTACGATTTGATTTTAGTTGAAATGCCATATCTATTCTCCTCTTTTTGTTTTTAGGATATAGCATTTTGCACAATAAATATGCATTGCGTTTTGCGTTACATATTTGCTGTTGTTACGGTATAATTAAGGAAATATTACTAATAGGGAGTCCAAATGGATATTACTAGTTCATTACGAAGATACTTGAATTTAAAGAATAATATAATTCCTGCAACACACCAAAAGATACAGGAACTTGGTGGAGATATTTTTAGTGCAGAAGTAACTTTAAGAGGAATAAAAGATGAAAAAGTATTTCTTGAGGACTTTAAATGGGATATTCGCACAAGAGGATTTACTATTTTTAATCTGATTCATCTACCTTCCCTGATTGCGTTTACAATCTTTCTTATAGTTGTATTACTAGCTTTATCAGGGATTGCCATTATTGGTGTCATTGTAGAAACGATTATCCGAACTTTTATTCTTTTCCAAGATTTTGAGTTTGAAGATACATTCCTTTATATCCCGATAAAAGCGGTTGAAGACTTTATTTATTATCCACCTTCAATACCTATTACGATTGTAGTTGGGCTTCTGACAGTCTGGGTTCTATATAGTATCAGACAGGTTAGAAAAAATAAAATCTACTATGAAAATGTTGTTATTCCAGAGAATCGAAAGAAAAATGCTCTTGTCCCTGGAAAGCGTAGAAAGCAACAAATTGTAGTAGACAATTTAAAAAACACACGTCAAGCTACCGAATCTCAATTGCTTAATTATCAAGCTGAATTGCAGAATATCATGAATGCTATTACTATTCCTAAACAATACTGGTCAAATGATGAAGCTGTTAGTTTTTTAATAAACAAATTCGAATATGGGCAAGCTAAAACACTTGGAGAAGCATTAACTCTCTGGGAGCGAGAGCTTCAAACTAGGAGAAACGAACAGGCTGCAAGAGATATCATACGAGAAAAAAGGAAGCCGAGAGACGTCTTGCTAGACAACGTGCCGAACAACACGCACAAGAACAACGCAATCTTAGAGACAACACAGAAGCTCAAAATAAGGTAGCCGAGGAATTAAAACGAAGAAATGACCGTACTGAGTTTTATGACGATATTGCTAGAAAAAATGGATGGTTATAAGGAGATATACAATGAAATCAAAGAAATTATTATTAGGATTTACACTACTAGCATGTATAACTTTTCTAGTTGCGTGTCAAAATAGTATACATAAGAAAGATATAACACAAAATTCTGTTAAAACAAAAACTTCTAAAAAAGAGACTGTATCAGGTGAAGAGCGACAAAGTGAAAAGGATATTGCTACTAGCAACTGCCATTGTCTCTGTATTTTTTCTTGTAGCCTATGGAAGAAAATCAAGCACGTCATCAGGGAATGTAACTCTATCAGGTACATACTCTTATAAAGGAGACACCTTCTATGATGATAGTAAAGAGGGGGAGTTGACAATATATTATGAATTGAAAATCAAAAAGAAGAAATCTATCTACGACATTGTTGCTATTGACAAAGAGGGTAAGCCTGTACAATATTTTTATTCTGAAACAATTACGATAGATGAGGATAAACACATTATCAAAGATTACAAGGGAAATAAATTCGAGTACTCTGTAAGCAAAGATTTAGTAACCCTTCCTGACCTAGCAGGTGATACTGGAGATAAAGTAACTTTAACAAGAGAATAGATACATAAAAAGAGCCGTTGGCTCTTTTTATGTATCTATTTCAACAACATATGAGAACTTCTTATAAAATTCTCTGTATTTATTTATTATTTCAGAAGAACGAAACTTTATAGATGTATCATAGTAATATTTTAATGTTTTTTTCAAAACATGATACTCTTGCAGTAACATATCACTGTCTAGTTTATGTTCACCTTGTCTAAATGTTTTTTGTAGCTCTCTTTTCACTGACTTCGCTTCACTTATTTCATTTTTAAGTAAAAGTTCATTCACAAGTATTGAAAACATATTTTTATGCTTCACCGTGTCTCGTTTAGAAATAAATAAATTAACTACATCTGAAGAAACATCAAGCTTGTTAAATAATTGAGAGAACGATTGAAAATCCTCACCATTTCTTGATTTACTTGAAATAATCATCAATAGTATTATTAAGCATTTCTTTATCGTTTGCTTTAAATCAGATATACTAATATAAGATTCTATTTTTTTATGTGTATATTTTAAAAGTAAATCTTCAATAAAAAAATTAAAATCATCTGTAATAGTATCATAAGCAAGCAAATTATCAAAAATACTTTCATACAAATTTATTCTACATTCTATTCTCTCCATTGATTTCGAATACTTTTTTACATTCTCTTCCCAATCTGTATTATGTGTAAAATATTCTCTCCTTATAAGACTGGTTTCTTTTTTTAACCACGATTTCTTTATGAGCTGTTCATTTTTAATAAAACTTTTAACATTTTTTTGATTAGAAACAGCTGCCGAGCTTAACCGCCAAATTTCATCAACTGCTTTAGTTGAATATAAAAATGCCCCTCTACTAGACTTCATTATCCATTTTGAAATCCTATCTTTATTTCTAGTAACTAGATTTTGTACACTCTTAGCTTTAATTTTTTTGTTAGGAATTTCAATATCCTTATGATATCTTCCTAGTGGTGGTAGCAATCCATTGTTAATTTCATAAACCACCTCATCAAGACTGAAATAATAATTCTCATTTCTCAATGCTAGGCTAACCATAAATAATAGGTATTCTAAGTACGTCTTGTAACTAATATTATCTAATTTATTGTATTCAATAAATGTTCTTTTACCTATATATCCCATATATAATTCATCATAAATACTCAACACAACTTGTTTTAATTCATACTTGGGTCGGGTATTTTTTATTATAAGCATAAGGATATATTCTAGCTCAGTCAATGAGCTACAATTCTTTATCAGTATGTTTAACTTACTAAAAGTAGAGCTCTTCACCAAATTATCAATAGTTTCTTGATGGTTTCCAACATACTTATTAAATAAAAATTTTCGTTTATGATATAAACCATTGACGTTTAAAACATGCAGATGTGTATCTGAGTTAAAATATTGACGTGAAAATTGAGTTGGCAATTCTATTAATTTATTTTCTAATTTCAAGTACATTCTTACCTTCTTTCTATTTATCCCAAAACTTGATGTTTAAAACGCTAAATGTATGGATAAAACTTATAATATCGGCATATTCTTGTATCCCTATTTTTGCATATTTTTTGGGACTTATGCAATTGTACACATCATGTTAGACTATAGTTGTAATTGAAATGAAGCTTCAACAATTACAGTCTATCATGAAATGAATGCAAAAAAAAGGGCATGCTTTTCATGATAAATTTTGATCGTAAAGGAGATAAACTATGTTGATTTTTCCTAATTGGGAAGGAATCCCAGAAGAATTAGTCGGAAAAGTTGTTTTATTTGATATGGACGAGACAAAGAAGACTCGTGGTGGTATTGAAATCAAACCAGAAGAGCATTATGCTAATGTCGCTTATTCGAATGACAACCAAGCACCCATTTTTGCGGGTATCATCGTCGGTGAAAATAAAAACACTCTTCGTGTTGCTAGCACAGATACAAGACTTGATTCATTTTTGAGTGACTTTGTTTCACAAAAGAATAAACTGATAAAAGATATTGCATCTCTTGATTCTGAGCTTGAACAAGAAGTTGCTTCGAAAGAGCGTGAGATTAACGATTTAGATGATGAAATTGACGAACGAAAAAATCAGCTCAAAGAATTACAGCTGAAACTCAAAAAATGTAAAAATTTAGTTGACACTGAACTTCGAAAAAATTTTTTCAGCTGGATTGACAGCAGCTGGTTTCTTAGAATCTTGTATTCGATTTATGAAAATATCTCGTAAGTTGAATCTACTTTAGATTTAATTGGTTAATTTCATAAAATTGAATAAAGCTGGCATCAAATAATGTGCAGTTTGAAGAAAGCATAGCTTGTGAAGCGAATGAATCTGCTTTGCAGATAGCGTTATGTATCAAGTCTGAGCGAGTCGTGAAGACGCAGAGAATAACGCGTCAGAATGAGTGTAACAAGCTATGCTTTCTAGAACTCGCATTATCAATCAGTGATAGTTTCAATTTTATAATTACGATTAAACAAAGTATTCAACTTATGACGTTTTCTTAGCGTACAAAATTTAAAAACTTGCTGTAATACAACTAAAATTTTGACTGTTCAGCAACTAATTTTACAACTTTGTATTTGGTGTTACTTTAGATTTTCATCGTCAAGAAAATCTAAATGATATCCACGGTTGAAAAACTACTTGTACTCTTATCAAGAGAAAAAATCTTTTCAGTCTATCTGATTTAAAAATAATAAACAAAGAAAGAGGAAAAACCTATGGCACAATTACAAACTGAACTAATTTTAGTTTTAGGAATTAGCGTTAAAGAAAATAAAGACAGTGGGTGGTTATCCTGTATTAAAATAAATACCCCAGCTTGGAAAACATTGCTTTTGCCTTTCAATAAAGAAATTTTTAGCTCTGTCTTCACTAAACTAGGTATCTATGAGGTAAATCTACAAAATAAGAATGATACTTTTGGTGCAAAACCAAGATTTGAAATTGCTGAAGCTAGGCTAGTAGTCTCATTTGAAGAAATACTTGAAGCATACAAATAAGTTATTACTTCTAACCAGTACAAACTAGAAAACAACCATGGGTTGGACGATAGGTTGTACTGGTTAGAAGTCCACCTGCGGTAGGCAACCATCATTCATCTGGGTAATGTAATAACCCAGATTCCAGAAACAATTATTGTACTACAGGAGAACAAATTAATGACAAATGAAGTTACGCAAAATATAGATATTAACGACAAACATCTTCATGTCGACGTAGATGAACTAAGAATAGTGATTCAACCAAATGAAGAGATAATCGGTGAGTGGCCAAATCATTGGGAGCAAATTGCTAATGAGCTTTCTGCAATCATTGCAGAAAAACTTTCCCTTCCTTCACTATTTGGAGAAATGACTAGAGAACCGATTTCTCCACAAGGGTATACTGTTTCTTACAGCTTTGAAAATATGCCCTATTTTTTAAGAATTGCCTTCCATGAAGGTTATTTTAAAATGGGAATCATTATTAAATTTTCAGCATCTGCTCTGAACCTATATAAACAAGCCTATGAAAACTCCTATAATAAACCTCTAGGAGTTTATGAAATACTGAAAAAGTTAGACGAACCATATTGGAATATGCATCTCAGCAGAATTGACTTTTGTACAGACTACTTCAACTTCCCTTTATCTGTCAATGATATTTATAATAATTTAAAATGTAAAAAATTCGAAATTATCAATTACAAAGGAAATCGTAACCATACGAAAATGTCTGCTATCGAGATAGATACCGAAGCTAAAACAGTAACGATTGGCTCACGTAAGAAAGGTTCAAATAGTTTTCTCAAAATTTACGACAAACTCACTGAACAATTAGAAAGTAACGGAAGGTATGCCCAAATTGCCCAACAATTTCAATCTTGGATTCGATTTGAAGTTACCTTTAGAGGGCAATACGCAAAGCAACTGACTAAGTTCATTCTTTCACTCCCTTCACGTGATATTTTTCAACAATTTATCGCCAATAAAATTGTTGAAAAATATTGTTTGAGTGATACGGAGACGAGACAACTAACAGAGTATAGCGAAGCATTGATTAACTTTTCCACTGTTGCTCCTCCTTTAATAACGACTAGCCCTAGAAATAATCATCTGATGCAAAGCATACACTATATTTTAAAAGGTAGTGGTTTCTTCCCCATGTTAGAAAAGGTCAAGCAAATATGGGGTATATCCGCCGTAACTATACTTCTAAAAAGGTTACTATTCGAATATGAACATAACTATATACCTAATGATGATGTTTCTATTTGGTTAAAGAGAAATGCACTTGAATTACAGGTACTAGAATTTGAAGCTTACCTTGATAGTGTAATTGAGATTTTTCATATAAAAAACGCTCCTTCTTCCCCAGAATCCGCCAAGAAACCAAGAAGAAAGAACGCTGAATAATTGTGAAGATAAGGCAAGCTTATCCCTTGCCTATTATCTCACATATTTTATTTGAAAGAAAGTATGAGAGGTATAAAAATGATTAGAATTGTAAATAAAGATGATATCATTAACTTAACTGGATTTTCTGATTCACAAGCCAAAAAACTTATCCGAGAAGCTAAACAAAGATTAGTCTCAGATGGCTTTTCTTGGTACAGCAATAAACGTGTAGGTAGAGTTCCACTTAAAACAGTTGAAGATATTCTCGGTTTTGACATATCCCCTAAAAATGGTATAATGTCTAATGTACAGGAAGATACTGCTCTTGAAAAAGGAGTTTCAAATGGCAGTAACTAAACAAAAAAATAAGAAATGGAAGGTGGATATCAGCGACGGATACGATGCCATAACTGGCGAGCAAAAACGTCACAGAAAAACAGATTTTAAAACACGTAAGGAAGCTGAGCGATATGAGGCAGACTATCGCATCAATAAGCTACATCAAGTTAGTTGCAAAGAGAAAATTTCTGTTTCTTATCTCTACTCACTCGTTAAGAAAGAAGATGAACTTCGAGGCAATAAACGAAGGACTATAGATAGTCAGGAATCTTACTATCGGGTATACATGTCCAAATACTTCAAAAATGCAGATATGCGTGCTGTTTCCGTTACGGACATCAAAGAGTACAGAAATTGGCTCAAAAACCAACCTAGTGTAAAGGGTGGGACACTAACCAACTCTCACATTAATCAACAAATGATTTTCGTTCACAAGATGTTTGATGTAGCAGTACTAAATCAACTTCGTCAAGATAATCCTTGCAACGGATTGAGAAGACTTCCGCAACAGCATAAAGAAATGGCGTACTATACCCCTGAACAGTTTAAACAATTTGATTCACTTTTTGAAGAGCATGAATACCCTTTTCAACTCTTGTATCGTGTACTAATGTTTACTGGTATGCGTATTGGGGAGGCTCTTGCCTTAACTTGGGAACAAGTCAATCTTGACGAAGACTATATTGATGTTAAATACTCTGCTTATTATCGCAAGGGTCAAGTTCATATTGGCACAGTTAAAACAACACAATCTAATCGACGGATTTATATCCATCGTGCCTTCGTGGAAGAATTAAGACACTGGAAGAATCAGCAATATTTATTGTTAAAAGATTTTACTGATAATCCAAATAGTTTACAAATTTATCAAACAACTCCTGAAGTGTTGACAGGTCCGAATGTCTCCAATTTCAGGGTAGTCTTCAAAAAAAGACTTCCAGCTAATTTCAAATTAATACGCAACCATGATTTCAGACATTCTCATGCTGCATTTCTAGTTTCTCAAGGCTTACGAAATGGAGAAGGTAAAGACTATATTTTCTTTACTTTGATGAAGCGATTAGGTCATTCCTCAATCAATACCACAATAAATGTGTATTCGCATTTATTTCCAACTCAACAAAAAGAAATCGCCTCTGCCTTTGAAAATTTTTAACAATAAGGCAAAATAAGGCAACGAAAATTTACAAACAAGGTCTAAACCCTTGATACGAAAGGAATATAGAAAATCTTATGATGAATATGCAAAACATGATGAAGCAAGCCCAAAAACTTAAAAAAGAGATGGACATTGCTCAAGCAGAATTAGCCGCAACTGAATTTGTTGGAAAATCTAGCCAAGATTTAGTTGTAGCAACTCTTACTGGTGATAAAAAGGTTGTCAAAATTGACTTTCAGCCTGCTATCGTAGACCCAGAAGATATGGAAACTCTATCTGATTTGACTAGCCAAGCTATCAATGCTGCTATCGATCAAATCAACGAAG
>ERZ773026.1647-NODE-1647-length-11158-cov-47.010538_pt1 | contig 11158 bp, 10 predicted proteins | sample MGYA00580838_ERZ773026 | MGnify/ENA primary metagenome ERZ773026 (study PRJEB29015, sample SAMEA2738006) | human oral metagenome | biome: human oral; feature: human-associated habitat; material: dental | place: China | collected 2055 ... | reverse complement strand
TAACAACGACCGTCGAGCCGCCCCCCAGCACCGGGGAGACCAGCAACATTCGCACGCTCTCCCAACCCGGGGATGGATCCGTGAACAGGAGCCGCCGGTCCGATCCCGGGAAACGCTCCAGCCCCGCACGGGTGATGTCCGGCAGCCACGCCGGGTCGTCCGGGGAAACGGGTTCCTCCCAGTGAACGTCCGGTTCCGCCAGCACATCAGCGTAATCCGTGCAGTCCGCGGGAAGATCCGGGAGACCCAGCCCGAGGGGATGCAGCGAGCACATCACGGTGACGGGACCCCGGGTCCCGCTGGCCGGGCCGACCACCGCGAGTACCGCGTCACCGTCGTCTTGTTCCGCCACGGGACAACCGCGTTGCCAGATCGCGGCCACCCACACCGCGGTCACCCAGTGCCCCGGGTCGGTGTTCACCAGGTCCAGATGAACGGGTTCCCCGGCTCCCACGCCGAGGCCGTCCAACATGTTCACGGTCTTGTCCACCCAGTTCGAGAAGGTGGTCCCGGACAATTCCACCCGGGAACCGGCGGTTCCGTCGTAATGGGTGAACAGCGGCGCGGCCCCGAACCGCCTGCGAAGTTTCTCGGTGAACATGGCCCGATGCTAGAGGCACCGTGCACGGGTCCGGGTCGCGCCGTGCGCATCCGTGGGAACATCCGGTGCCCGGTGGACGATGTCGTGTCCCAGTAGAGTCCTGTCATGCGCTACGTGGTGATAATGGCCGGCGGTTCGGGCACGAGATTGTGGCCCCTGTCGAGACAGGGAACGCCCAAGCAGCTTCTGGAACTCTTTGACGGGCGGAGCCTGCTGCGGCTCGCCTACGAACGGGTTGCGGGCATGATCCCTGACGCCCGGATCCTGGTGTGCACGTCCCGTGCCTACGTGGATGTCGTTGCCCGGCAGCTTCCAGAGCTGCCGGAGGAGAACCTGCTCGGGGAGCCCGTGGGACGTGATTCGCTGAGCGCCGTGGCCTGGTCCGCCGCGGTCCTCGAACGGCGCGACCCCGAGGCCGTCGTCGCCATGCTCAGCGCCGATCACATCATCACCCCCGTGGAGGGGTTCCGCACCACCCTGGAACGCGCCTTCGGCGTGGCGGAGACCAGGCCCCGGGCCCTCGTGACGATGGGGGTCGTCCCGACCGAGCCCCACACGGGATTCGGATACCTGCACCGTGACAGGTGCGTGGACGAGGAACTGGACGCCTGGCGGGTCTCGGAGTTCAAGGAAAAACCGGAACTCCAGGTGGCCGAGCACTACCTGGCATCCGGGGAGTACTGGTGGAACGCCGGGATGTTCGTGTGGCGCGTGAAGACGCTGTTTGACCAGCTTGAGACGCTGGTTCCGGACACGGCCAAAAAAGTGCGCATAATCGCTGCTCACAACGAGCTGTTGGACGAGCTTTTCCCCACCCTCCTGAGGACCTCCGTCGACTATGCGGTCATGCAGCCGGTTTCCCTCGGCGAGGGCAGTGCGGAGGTGCTCGCGGTGGGGCTGGACGTCTCCTGGGCCGATGTCGGCAGCTACCAGAACCTCGCCGAGCAGTTTCTGCTGGACGAGCACGGGAACCGGGTCGAAGGGCGCAGCATGAACTTGGACTCCTCGGGGTGCGTGATCATCAACACCGCTGGTGAGAGGCATGTTGTGGCGACCGTGGGGTTGCGGGACGCGCTCGTGGTCCACACCCCGGCGGCGACCCTCGTGACCCCGCTGTCGGAAGCCGGACGGATACGTGAACTGGTGGAGCTGGTGCGCGACCGGATCGGCGCCGAATACGCCTGACGGACGGTCGCGATGAGCCCGGGGTTCGATCAAGAATCGGGCATGACCGGGCCCGGGGAACGCGGGGCGCGAGGACTTGGCCAAACGGAGGACAGGAGGGACCCCGGATCCGGATTGTCCGTCCTTCCGGTGCAGGTAGGATTAGGTCATATCTTCAACCTTCAACTTAATCAGCCGTCGGGGATCTCGGCTCCCCGGCAGCGGTGCCCAGCGAAGCGGGGGACGGTTCGGCGAAACGGTCGGTGGCGGTCCTGACGATGAGAACGGGCGGGCGGATTCTCCTTGGGGGTCCTGTCCTTCCGGGGGTGGCGAACGGTTGGGGAAACGAGCTGGATTTGTCCGCCCGGCCCCGGTGCAAACCGACTCGCCGGACGGGCTTGACGCGAAGGAACCGCACGTGTGTAATTTGGGCCAGAGAGGGGGCAAAATGGACGACATCTGGACGTTGGGGGTGAACGCCGAAGATGAATTCGCCTGGCACCAGCATGCATTGTGTGCACAGACGGATCCTGAGGCATTTTTCCCGGAGAAAGGGGGGTCAACCCGCGAGGCGAAGCGTGTGTGCTCGAGTTGCACTGTGCGCGCTGAATGCTTGGAGTACGCGTTGGCCAATGATGAAAGATTCGGGATTTGGGGCGGACTCTCGGAACGCGAACGCCGGAAGCTGAAGCGCCAGGCCATCTGAGCCAGTTGCCTGGCTCGTCGAGTCGCCGAGTGGGCTATCGTCTGGGGTGTGTGTTCCCCCGGGCATCGGGGGCCTGCTGACAGGAGGAATCGGCTTGACGAGTCAGGCAATGACAGACAACCTCTGGGCCTGGATCGACGAGGAGCCGGAGCCCGAGCCGATCGAGACGATAGATCCCCGCATGGTGGCCGCCGTGATGGTGGTGCACAACGCGGAGGAATGGTTGCCACGCCAGCTGCGGGCTCTGGCGGCGTTGAATCCCCGGCCGGCGATGCTCGTCGCGGTGGACAACGGGTCAACGGATTCATCGCGGCATCTGCTGGAGCAGGCCCGTGCGGCGGGAATCATAAGCGGTGTGCTGGACGGCGGGCGGAATCTCGGTTTCGGAGAGGCGGTCGCCACTGCGCTGCCTCCCGATGCACCGTGGGTCTGGTTGCTGCACGACGATTCGGCGCCCCGTTCCGACGCGCTGGGCAGATTGCTGCAGGGCGCGGCCAGGACGGGAGCGGCCGTTCTGTACCCGAAGCTGCTCCAACCACGCCGCCGCAACTATCCCGAGACCTTGGCGGAGATCGGACAGTCGATCACCCCGACGGGGCGACGTGTGGCCATCGTCGACAACGGTGACATCGACCAAGGGCAAGAGGTCTCGGAACCGGTGCTGGGCGGGTCGACCGCAGGAATGCTGATCCGTGGCGATGTCTGGCGTCAGCTCGGTGGCCTGGCCCCGGAACTGCCGCTGCACCGCGACGGAGTGGATTTCGGGTGGCGCGCCAACGAGGCCGGATACAAGGTGGTCACCTGGCCGGACGCGGCCCTGACGCATCGCCAGTCCGGCAGGACGGGAGAACGGAGCGGGGCGTTCGCCAAGGAATCGCACGAGATCGACCGCCTCGCCGCTCTCCGGGTGGTGGCCGCCCGCGGAGCGAAACCGGTGTCCACCGCCAGACTGGTGGTAGGAAGCTGGTTCCGGGCCATCGGGTTTCTCCTGGCCAAATCCCCCCGGCTCGCGGGAGCCGAACTGCGGGCCATCCGCAGGTTCACATCCACCCGGGGCCAGGTGAAGAGCCTGGCCGCCAGGTCAGTGGGCAACATGGACGTCTCCCGGCTGTTGCCCAGACGCTATTGGTCCGTGCGCAACGCGCTCGACCGGCTGGGGGCGGATCTGGCCGACCGGTACCGGGACTTCACGAACCAGGAATCCGGGTTCAGCATCGACGAGATGACCGGAGACGATTTCGCCGGCGGACCCTCCCAACGCCGGTTCCTGGCCCCCCTGGCCATCCTGACGCTGCTGCTGCTCGTGGCGGGGGGAGTGGCACTGAGGAACCTGTTCGGCTTCGGGGACGTGTTCGGCGGAGGTCTGCTTCCGGCCCCCGACAACATCGGGAAGGCATGGGAGGCGGCGCTGAGCCCGACCGCCGGCCTCGCGGGCTCCGACGCGCCCTGGCTCGTGGTCGGGGCCCTGCTGTCCACCCTGTCATTCGGCAGCCCGAAGTTGCTGATCTTCCTGGCCCTGGGGTTGGCGCCCCTGCTGGCGGGCCTGTCCGCGCACGCCTTCCTGCGCCGTTTCGAGGTGTCCCGCACCACGTCGGCGATCGCCGCCGGGACCTGGGCCGGGGCGGTGATCCTGCTCGGCCTGGTGACAGCAGGCGACGCAGCGGGAATGATGCTCGCCATTGTCCTGCCACAGCTCGCCTCCGCCGTCCACCGGATGGCCATCGACGACAGCCTCGGCGCCGAACGGCTCCGAGCACCCGCCAGCGCCGCCGCGTGGCTGCTGGTAGGGGCCGCGGCTTGGCCGGTGCTCCTTATCCTGGCGGTGACCGGCGGAATCATCTGGATCATCCGGGACCGTTTCGTCTGGTTGCCGGTGCTGATCGCGCTCATTCTCCCCGCCGCTTTCCTGGCCCCGTGGGTTCCGTCGCTGATCGCCCATCCGAGTCGTCTCCTGACCGGACCCGATCCACTGGCCTGGCCCGCGTGGACACCGGCCTCGCTGGCCACCCTGTTCGGACGGATCCTGCCCTCCGGGCTTCCGCTGTGGGCGAACATCGCTTTCTTCGCGGTCCTGGGAGTGGCGGCGGGCTACGCCATCTGCACGATCCGGAGCACGAGCATCCGTCTGCTCTCGATCACCGGGATCGGGCTCCCGCTCATCGCAGGGGTGGTGCTCTCCCGGATCGCGTTGCCGGTGAACGGCGGAGAGGCACGGGCCCTGCTGACGGGCTGGGCCCTGCTGACGGTGGCCGGGCTGCTCGCCCCGATCGTCGCCATGAGACTCAGGGACGAGAAGGCCGGAGCGGATCTGCGCGTCCTGCTCGCATGCCTCTCCACGGTCTCGCTGCTGGCGGCCGGGGTCTGGGCGGTCATCGGTTTCGCGGGCCCGGTGTCCAACCACCCCTCCGAGCTCGGCTTCGCCCGCGGCGTGGTGGCCTCGGAGCGCCAGACCCGGGTCCTGATGATCGAGACCAAGTCCGACGGGGGACTGAGATGGAACGTGGTCGATTCCTCCCAACCCAGCTGGGGTACGGCCGAACGCAACCCGGCAGGTGCCTTCCATGACGACTTCGCGGCCCTCGTTCAGCTGCTCGGTGGAGGTGACGCACCGGAGAACCTGACCGATCGCCTGCAGGAACTCGGCGTCAGCCACGTGTGGATGAAGGGGTTCAGCACCGAACAGCTGGCGGCTGTCGGGAACGCGGCAGGCCTGACGCGCTCCCCGGTGGACGGGGACACCGTCATCTGGACGGTGGTCGAGCTTCCCTCCCGTCTGCACATCGTCGACGAGAACGGCAGCAGGGCCGTCCTGGACGGGAACGTCACGGCAGCCGAGACCGAACGCCGCCTGGTGCTCGCCGAACCCCCGGATGACCGGTGGCGGGTCCGCATCGGTGGGCAGGAACTCACACCGCTCCCCGAGGGCGGGAAAGCGACCTTCGTCGTTCCCGCAGGGCTCGCGGGGAAGGTGACCTGGGGCATGGCGCCGACATGGTGGATGTTCGGTTTGCAGGTCGGTGTCGTCGTGTTGATCATCGGCTTGGCGGCCCCCACGATCGGGGGCTCCTCGGGGGCCCGGCGCGGACTGGAGGACTGAAGATGCGACGCGTGTTCGAGACGCTACTGGGTTTTGCGGTTCTGACCGGTGTGGTCGTCGGGATAACCACCCTGACACCGGCCGAACTGCCCAGGGCCACCACGGTAGAGGCGGTTCGCTCCACGAAGGTGGTTTGCGTACCCGCGGCCTCCGGGGCGACGGTGATGGTGGACAACGCCACGACGGTCACCCCGCTGGGCGGCTCCGCCACCGAGACGAAACGCACGGTGCTCACGGGACAGGAAACCTCCGTGGTCGCCGAGGGCACTGAGGGACCGGTGGGTGGGGCGATCTCCGGATCCGGTGATGTGCGGACCCTCACTCAGTGCGTCAAACCCGTCTCCCAGGGCGTGATCGCGCTCCCGGCCACGGCGGACACGCAGCTAAAGATCGTCAACCCGGACGCATCCGAAGCGGCGATCGACCTCACCCTGTACGGTGCGGAGGGGGAGATCCAGGCCCTGGGGGCCCGGGGAATCACGCTCGCCGCCTACCAGGAACGCACCATCGCCCTGTCCGTCCTGACCGAGAAGGCGACCCCGGTGGGGGTGTCCTTCCAGGCCAGCCGGGGCCGTGCCGCGGTGATGGCCATAACCCAGACCCAGAGCAGCGGGACGGCGGCCGGGCCCTCGCAACTGAGCACCTCCCATCTGCTTCCCGGGATCCCGGCCGGGGCGACCAGCTCCGTCGTCGTGCTCGCCAACCCCAGCGAGACGCGGATCACCGCCAATCTGACGGCCTACGGAACCACACCCGCCTACCAGCCCCAAGGGGGCGGAAACATCAGCATCCCGCCGCACGCGAGTGTGTCGGTGTCGCTGGAGAACGCCCTGCTCGGTGAGGCGTCGGCCATTCAGGTCAGTTCCGATGCGCCCGTGATGGCCGGCATGGCGTTCACCCTGGGGGACTCCGCCCAGGTGGCGCCTGTCGAGGCGGGGACGTCCTTGGGCACCTTCACCTCACCCGGTGGCGTGCTGCAGCTGACGAACCCGGGTACGACCGATGTGCAGGCCACGGTCACGGCCACCGGGGCCGGAGGCGCCGAGGAGGAGGCCACGGTCACGGTGGGCGCCGGACAGACCGTTGTGCACAAACTCCCCGCGACCACCGAGCAGGGACAGCGGGTCACGGTGGGCTCCGGCCAGCCGCTGTTCGGAGCCGTCGTCTCCTCCGGTGAAGCGGGTTCCTGGGCGGCTCCCCTGGAACCGATGACCGCAGGGGGGACCCCACCGCTGGCTGCCGAGCTCGACCCTGAACTGCACTGAACCGGGAACGAATCCAACCCTTGGTGATACCCCCGGTTGATGCTCTGCGGTCTGCGTCTGCCCACCTCGGGCCGGGCGGAGTTCCTTGGACAGCCCGTCGTTCCGGGTGAGGCACACAGAAACTGGATGGGCATCCAGCTGCAGGTCGGTGGGTTGCCTCAACGAGTCCGGGTCCACGAGGCCCTGAAAGCGGCCGAGTGCCTGTACCGGGATGCTGGTGACGTCGATGTGATATTTGATGCGTTCGATCTGTGTTCAAGAACATCCCAGATGGTCGACAAACTTTCCGGTGGATGGCAGCGGTGTCTGGACATCGCAATCGCCTGCATCGGATCTCCCCGGCTGCTGGTTCTGGACGAACCAACCAGCGGCCTCGACCCCGTCCGTCGCCCGGACGGTTCTCCGGGAGTTCCTGAGGGATCGCCGTTCCAAGGGCGTGACCGTGCTCGCCTCGACCCACGACCTGGCCGAGGCGGAGGCCTACGCGGATCGCCTGCTGGTGCTCGACGAGGGAAGAGCGATTCTCCGGGGGCCGTCTCAGAGGTGCTCTCGGCAGCTGGCGGGGACCACCGGCTGCGGGTGCTCTCCGGGGATCCTGGCCGCGTCTCCGTGATTCGCGCGCAAGGACACACTCCGCTGGAAGCGGACTCTGCGATCAGCGTGATCGGCGATTCCGGTGGGCTGATCGCCCTGCGGGAAAAATTCGAGAGGCTCCGGGACGAGGGAGAGGCGAAATTCTCCGACGCGCTGCTCGGCTCCGTGCGGCTGGAGGACGTGTTCGCATTCGCGGCTGCGAGCAGGAAGAAGGAAACAACATGATCGAACCGGTTGTTACCCTCCCTCCCGGGAACATCCTCCCGTCTCGCGGATCATGTGGGTCTGGTTCCGGCAGGAACTCAGGATTCTCGTGCGCGAACCCGTTGCGGTGTTCTTCTCCCTCGCCTTTCCGCTGGTCATCCATGTTTTCATCGGTATTCCCCACGCCAACATCGAGGTGGGCGAGGGAATACGTTTCATCGACACGATGGTTCCGGGCCTGATCGGCACGGTGGATTCCAACCTGCTGCTCATGGGTATGCTCATATACCTCTCCGAGCTGCGCACCCGGGGCGTCACGAAAAGGTACCGCACGCTTCCTCTCCCCGGCTGGGTTTTCGCCGTCGCTGTTCTGGCGGCCATGATGGTCCTGGTCGTCTTCTCCTACGCGGTGGTGCTCACCCTGGTCGGGATCCGGCACGGCCTGCTCGCCCAGGTTGCCAACCCTCTTTTCGTGATCCTGAACATCGCCCTTCTGGCGTGGTTGAGCTGTCTCGGTTTCATGCTCGGCGCCCCGCCACTGAGCACCCGCACCACGCATGCGCTGAGCGCCGTTGTTTTCTTCGTGATGTTCTTCGGGAGTGGAGCGGCAACACCGCTGGAAGGACTTCCACAGACCCTGAGGGAAGTGCTCGCGTGGAATCCCCTGAAGCAGTGGTTCGATGTGCTGATCGGGATGTACACGAATCAACCGGTGGTGGCCGAGGCGTGGTGGAAACTGGCGTTGGCCATTCCGCCGGCGCTGGTTACGACGGCGCTCGGTCTCCGATCCTGGAAGAGGGGCTGAGGGGCTCCGCGGGTGGAATCCCACGGAAGCGTCTCGGTCCTGGCGATTTCGAGAAGACGCCCGTTTCGTGGAACACCCGGGGTTTCAATCCTCCCAGTCGGTTGGCTCGTATCCCAGCAGCTCACTGACCGGGCGGCCCGTCAGAGCGCTCAGCTGCTCCACGATCGTGCGGTGCACCAGGGAACGCAGAGCGGAGCGGCTGCTGGCACGGTGCTCCAAGGGGCGTTGGTAGATCACGATCTGGGCGGGCCTGTCCCTGGACGGTTCCAGGGCAGCCGACATAGGTACTCGATCCCCGGACCAGGCGGTTTTGAGCAGGGGCACGTCCTCGACCCCGACCACCATGCCGTCTAGGGCGTGCGGGTCGACCTCGGCGATGGCGGAGAGTGCTTGTTTCACGCACTGGTTGAAGTACTCGACCCGGCTCAGGGGGTGCAGTGGAACGGTTTTGCGGTTGTTGGAATCCGGTAGGGCGACGGGCCCGTGCATTCCCCGGTCGTGACGGTCGCGGCTGCGTGGCATGCGGCAACTCTAGCTGCGGAAAGCGGTAGGCTTCGATGGTGCGTCGTTGTTCCCGGACTGCCTGCGGCATGCCTGCCGTGGCCACACTCACCTACGTGTACGCGGATTCGACGGCAGTGCTGGGGCCGCTGGCCGATGTCGCAGTGCCCGGGGCCTTCGACCTGTGCGCCGAGCACGCCTCCCGCACCTCCGTCCCGATGGGATGGGAGGTGATTCGGCTTCCCCTGGACCGCAGGCGGAACGAACCCGAGGCCGACGATGAACTCGTGGCCCTCGCGAACGCCGTCCGGGAAATCGGGCTGCGCGACGAGGAGGACATCCCGACCACCCCTGTGGACCGCGCCCCGGCCCCGAAACCCAAACCCCGCGGCACCGGCAGGCGAAAGGGCGGGCATCTGCGTCTGCTTCCCACCGTGGAATGAGCCACGGACGAGGCGACCAACGGTAAGCTCGGGACGTGCTTAAGGAGCAGATCTTCAAGGCCAATGACATTCGTGGCGTCGTGACGGGGGCGGATCCGGAACTGGATCTCGACGGGGCCCGCAGACTGGGCGCCGCTTTCGTGGAGCTGCTCGATCTCTCCGGCGGGACCCTTGTCATGGGCCACGACATGCGGCAGCTCGGGGAGGAGCTCTCCATGGCCTTCGCGGACGGCGCACGCAGGGCCGGGGCCTCGATCGTCGACCTCGGGCTCACGTCCACCGATCTGCTCTGGTTCGGCTCCGGGCAGCTGGACCTGCCCGGGGTGCAGTTCACCGCAAGCCACAACCCCGCCAGGTACAACGGCATGAAGTTCTGTCTGGCCGGCGCCTCTCCGGTGCGCCCCGGTTTCACCGCCGAGTTGCGGGAACGCGCCGCGACGGTGACCACGGGGAAAAAGGTCGTGGGCGATTACGAGGAACGCGACCTGATCGCCGAGTTCGTGGCCCACCTGGACCGGCTGGTGCCGATGAGCGGGCAACGTCGGCTCAAGGTCGTGGTGGACGCCGGGAACGGGATGGCCGGGCTCACCGTCCCCAAGGTCCTGGCCAACCGCGAGGTGGACCTGATCGGCCTGTACATGGAACCGGACGGCACCTTCCCCAACCATCCCGCGAACCCCTTGGAGCCGGAGAACCTGGTGGACGCCCGCTCCTCGGTGCGCGAACACTCCGCGGACCTCGGCCTGGTCTTCGACGGCGACGCGGACCGGTGCTTCCTGATCGATGAGCGGGGCGCGGTGGTCGATCCCTCGGTCGTGACCGCAATGATCGCGGTGGCGGAACTCTCCAAGGAAACCGGGGGAGCGGTCGTGGTAAACGCGATCACGTCCCAGGCGGTGGCCGACGCGGTGGCGGGTCTCGGGCACGTGGAGGTCGCACGTGTGGGACACACCTTCGTCAAGGCGCTCATGGCCGAGAAGAACGCCGTCTTCGGCGGCGAACACTCCGCCCATTACTATTTTCGCGATTTCTGGGGGGCCGACACGGGGGTGCTCGCCGCCCTCCACGTCCTGGAACAGCTGCGGTCCTCGGCCGAACCGTTGTCGGCGCTCGCCGCCCGCTTCGACGGCTACGAACGTTCCGGAGAGATCAACTCCACCATCACCGACCACCGGGCCGCGATGGAGCGCGTCGCCAAGGTGTTCGAGGGACGGGGCGGCGTCGAGTACTGGGACGGGCTGATGATCCGTGACGAACGGGCCGGATGGTGGATCAACCTGAGACCCTCCAACACCGAGCCGCTGCTCCGGCTCAACGTCGAGGCCCGGGACGCCGAAACCATGACCCGGTTGCGTGACGAGGTGCTGGCCATCGTCCGTGCTCATGAAGGAGAAGCCGATGAGTGAAACCGCCTTGGAACTGTCGACGGAATTCCTGGCCATCGCAGCATGTCCGGCGTGCCACGCCAAATTCGCCGTCGACTACGAACGCTCGGAGTTGGTCTGCACCTCCGCGGCCTGCGGGCTGGCCTATCCCGTGGAGGACCGCATCCCGGTCCTGCTGATCGACCAGGCACGAAACACCCAGTGAGGTTCCCGGATGATTCGCAGATGGTTCGATGACTCCCGCCTGGAGGCCGATGACCTGGCCGACGAGGAATCGCTGTGGTGGCTCGCCTCGGCCGGCGCCCGGATCCGGCGTGCCGCGCTGAGCGAACCCGCGGGAAGGCTCACCCGCGCCGACCGGCCGCGCGGGGTGCTGGTGCTCGGAGCGGAGGC
>ERZ773026.1631-NODE-1631-length-11235-cov-5.583900_pt1 | contig 11235 bp, 8 predicted proteins | sample MGYA00580838_ERZ773026 | MGnify/ENA primary metagenome ERZ773026 (study PRJEB29015, sample SAMEA2738006) | human oral metagenome | biome: human oral; feature: human-associated habitat; material: dental | place: China | collected 2055 ... | reverse complement strand
AATCTGCTAGGCGAACATTCTCATCTCCACCATGGTCTCTACTGTTGGCATGACCAATACCAAAGGCCATCATAGGGACTTGCAAGGCATCATAAACAGTAAACATAGGGCCAGTCCCTGCAGAGGTTGGGAGCACCGCTACTCCTTCACGATAATATTTCTTGGCCAACTCGATAACACTAAGAACAGATGGAGCACTCATGTCACTACGGTAGCTCATTTCTCCTAATGTATAAGTCAGTTCCACTTTAGGATAGCCATTTTTGATTAGCTGTTTCCGAATCTTATCAAGCACGTCGTGTGGCTCTAAACCAGGTACAAGTCTTACCTCAAGTTTAGCCTCGGCTTCTGAAGGTAGGATTGTCTTAACTCCCTGACCTTGATAGCCTGATGATAGCCCCTCAATATTAATAGCTGGTTCAAAGAAATAGCGTCGCAAAAATTGATTACCTTCTTTTTCAAGCATAGGTAATTCTAATCCATAGATTTGTCGTAGTTCTTCAGGATTTCGTCGCGCAAACTCCTCAACCAGAGCTAGTTCACGATCATTTGGCTCGACAATTTGCTCATAGATTCCTTCTACCAAGATGCGACCATCAGCTCCTCGCAGACTAGAGAGTGCATTTAAAAGATACCAGCTACTCGAATCAATTACACCTCCAAAACTGGAGTGAATGTCTACATCAGCGCTTTTCACCTTAGCATCAAAGGTCACTATTCCCTTATTGCCACCCGTGATTTCTAACTGACCTAGTGCATTACGGCTACCTTGTTCCCAGATGAGCAGGTCCGCACCCGATAAGCCTTCTTTGTATTTTTCCAAATACCGATCTAAGTCAGTCGAGGCGGACTCTTCTGCACCTTCTATAATAAAAGTGATATTAACCGGTAAATCCTTCTTACCTTCTCGATACTTCTGCAAGGCTGTTAAACGAGCAATGATATGACCTTTGTCATCATCAACTCCTCGTCCAAACATGACCCCATCTCGGACAGACAAGGTGAAAGGATCTTCTGTCCAAGGCTGGTCACTATCTGCAGGTACTGTATCATAGTGGTTGTAAAAAATAACACTTTTTGCATCAGGATTTGAGCTTTTAAAACGAGCAATGACAAAAGGCGCCCTGTAGCTAGCATCTACTGTCACTTGAGCGCCAGCCTCTTCAAAAACTTCTCTCAAATAGTTTGCTACATCCTTCAAACCAACCTGCTGAGCAAAAATAGATTTTTTGGCAATCAATTCACGCAAAATCTCGAAATAAGCCTGCGCGACTTCATCCTCTTCAAATTTTTGCAATTGCTCTTTCTCACTGAAAAAAGCCATAATTCCTCCCCATAAATAAGGCGACAAAACTCAGCTGGTCGTCCCAACTGAGTTTTTATTAAACACTTTCAGTCTTGCTTGTTTGACGTACTCATTAAGACTTGTGCCTACTGCCTTTTTCTTCTTACCAAACTGGCTCAAGCAAGCCGTCTGAAGTTTTCTTTGTTAACTCTTTAACATCATCTGAATGGTAGGCATCAATCAACTTCTTAATTGCATCAGCCTTGTCAGATTTTTCCCAATCTTTCTTAGCTGCAATAATGTTGTACCATTGTTTAGAGTTCTCATCTTTTGGTTCGATGTAGAGAGCTTTCTTATAGTCTAATTTAGCTTCGTTGACAAAAGTATTATTGACAACCGCAGCATCTACTGAAGTTAAGGAACGTGCTGTTTGACTAGCATCCAATTCAGTAATTTTCAACTTCTTAGGATTTTCTTTGATGTTTGCAATAGTTGCAAGCTCATTTCCAGACTTGTCTAGCTTAATCAAGCCAGCTGCTTGAAGCAAGTTCAATGCACGGCTTTCGTTAGTTGCATCGTTAGGTACAGCAATTTCTGCTCCATCTGGAAGTTCATCAATCTTAGTATATTTGTTCTTCCCATCTTTTGTTCCAGAGTAAAGACGGATTGGCGCGATATAAGTATCCGCAATTGCTACTAAATCTTGATTATTTTCTTTATTCCAGTTATTGAGGTAGTAGTAGTGTTGGAAAGCATTGACATCTAGTTCACCATCTGCCACGGCTTTGTTTACTTGTGGGTACTCTGTAAATGTTGTAAACTCAAGCTCAATATTATCTTTTTTAAGTTTCTCTTGAATTAAATCCCAACGTTGCTGTTCATCATCGTCAATTGTCATTGTACCGACTTTGATTGTTACTTTTTTGTCTTTGGCATTTCCTGATTCTTTATTAGAAGCTCCACAAGCTGCTAAACCAAGTACTGCTACTGCGACTGCTGCCACACCAAACCATTTTTTTAATTTCATTTCTTTCAATCTCCTTTTATTTAAAACATTATTTATTATTTGATATCTTTGGCATCAGGAAGATAACTACCTTCAAAGTATTTTTGAGAAAGCTTTTCAAGGGTTCCATCTTCATACAACTCCTTGATACGTTTATCTACAAACGTTTTTAATTCTTCTTGTCCCTTTGCAAACAACGGATAGACGTACGGTTGCTGATCACTTGGAAGTTCGATGACTTCAAGCTTATCTAAGTTCTGTGCCTTAATAATAGCATCGACAGAAATCCGCTCAAAAATCTTGTAGTCTGTACGACCTTCATTCAAATTCACTAAAATTTGCTGAATAGTCCCATCTGTATAATTAATTTTTGTTTGCTTATCTGCATGCTCTTTATTATAATCTTCTAGTTGTTTTGCTGTCGAAGTCCCTTGTATAACCTCTGTTGACTTACCACCAATATCATCTAACGACTTGATGTTAGTCCCTTTACGCACTACTAAGACAGTTGGGTTCTTAGCATATGGATTACCATATAGATACTTGCCCGCACGTTCTTCAGAATAGCTGATATTATTGGCCGCCAATTGGAAACGATCACTATCTAATCCAGCAAAAACAGAAGTCCATTTAGTCTTGTTAAAGTTGACTTCATACTTGTCAGATCCCTTAAAGACTTCTCGCAATACTTCAATTTCATAGCCAGTTAATTTTCCATCTTCATCATCATATGAAAATGGACGAGTCGTTCCAACTGTTCCAACTTCAATTGTTGTTTTCTTTGCATCGCCTGAATTCGTCTTTGAATTAGAAGATGAACAAGCGACCAAAGCTCCAGTTGCAGCTAGTCCAAAGACAAGAAGGGTAGAATACTTTACTATTTTATTCACAGTTTTTCTCCTATTCACTCATAAAGTAAGCTTTATAATATCAAATATTTCTAGACTTGCCTAATATATATTTTTTATCAAGCTTATAAATTTTATTTATTGCAACTTTTTTAGAACATCACAAAAAATCCCCTTGTCACTGTTCTATCATAACAAATGTAAGGGGATTTGCCTAGTTTCATTTTTCTATACTGGGATATAGCTATTATTTATATCTATCTAATAATAAAAGGGCACTCTCAACATAATAGGGTACTGAAACCTTAAAAGCTTCGTCATCAATGATCATTTTGTCATGGTGGAGATCTGGTGCATCTTCCGAACCATTTGATCCAATGAAAGCAAAGACTCCTGGAATTTTTTCCTGATAAAAAGCAAAGTCTTCTCCAGCCGTTGAAGGCCTAGCTTCCACTACCTCAGCAAATTTTTTAGAATGATCCATTAGAAGTTGAGTCAAATTCGAATCATTAAAGGTTACAGGCGGAGTTTTGTCCCAACTAATAAATACTCTAGCGCCAAAATTTTCAGCAGTATTCTCAACAATTTTAATAAAATCTTTTTTTAATTTCTTTTGAGAGTTTGGACTAAAGGATCGAATGGTACCTTCAAAAAAACCACTTTGGGGCAAGACATTCCAAGTTGCTCCGGCCTCAATATGGGTAATAGACAGAACATTGGCTTCAAAAGGGGAGACAGTTCTAGCCACCAAAACTTGCAAGGCTTGAACCATGCTCGTTATGGTCAAAACTGTATCTACTCCTAAATCAGGTCGTGCTGCGTGACTGCTGACTCCCTCTACTTCCACCCTGAATTTCTCAACACCAGCCATCATAGCTCCTGATTTCAAGGCTAGTTGATTTGCTTTTAGCTGAGGTATATTATGAAACCCAACAATTGCTTTAACATCATCTAAGTAGCCAGATGACAAAACTTCCAAAGCCCCACAAGAGGTCTCTTCAGCAGGTTGGAAAACAAGTCGGACAGTCCCTCGCAAATCCTCTTCCATAGTCTTGAGTATCTCTGCCGCACCTAAGAGGCTTGTCTGATGAAAATCATGCCCACAGGCATGCATGACACCTGGATTTTGACTAGCATAGGGCAGACCGGTTTGTTCAAAAATCGGCAGTGCATCAATATCAGCTCGCAAAGCTATGACAGGACTTCCTTTCCCAATCTCAGCAATCAAACCTGTTTTTAATCCAGAATCTAAAATCCTAACACCAAGATCCTCTAAATAACTACGAAGAAAATTAGTTGTTGCAGTTTCATAACCAGATAATTCTGGATACTGATGAAGATAATGACGAGTTTTCACTAATTTTTCATAAAATTCTTTCACGTTCGTCTCCTTGAAGCAATGACTTTGAACATAAGTATAGCATAAATCACGTTTATATAAATAATTAAATAAAAAATAGGTGTATTTAAAATTTATATTGGCAACTTTTTAAGACTTCTTTTCATACTTGAACAAAAAAGAGCGAGATAGGCGAACCCTCGGCCCCTTGTCTCACTCTCTTTTTATTACAAAATTAGATATTTCCGCTAAAGATACGGACTAATGACTCATAACTACTATCAGAAGTATCTACAACCCATTTATTATTTTTCTTAACCAATTTCAACTCATAACCTTCACTATCCATGTATTTATCTGTCAAAAGCGGAAGACTATCAAATTGAGTTGGTGCTTGTTCTAAAATGTATTTTTCAGCTGCAGAATAAGCATCTTTGTAATCTGAGTATTCTGCACGGTGCTCATTAGCAAACTTAGAAACTAATTCATATGTTCTAATATTTTCCAAACCAATTGTTTCTGGACGAACATTGATAGTTGCTCTTTCAGGCAAGAATTCCTTAATTGAGTATGTTACCTTAGCACGTTTAGCATTGACTTTTGTATAAGCTTCGATGAAAGTACGTAATTCAGCATCAGATGGTTTGTAGTAAGTGAAGTTTTCAGCAAAGTCTGTACCAAATTTCTTTACAAAGGCAGCTCTGTCTTTCTCAAGTTCTCCACCCAAGACAAATTTTTCTTTAGAGCCTTCTTTGTCATCATCTTTGGACTTTTTCTTATCATCTTTAGCCATCAGAGTCACTGTGTTTTCACCTGCAGATGTATCAGCAACGTTAGTTGCATCTCCGGAAGCATCTCCACTCAAGAACACTTTATTAACATATTCTTTAGCCAAGTCAGCAACAGCATCAGTATTGTCTTCATACTTAGAAGGACTTACTGAAATTTCGATATCTTTACGATCTTTAGCAAGACTATCCATGAATTTTGGAGCATAGTGCAACTCATATTTCTCATCTGGATCTACTTCAAAAACTACATAGCGGCTAACAGTTTTATCTTTTGAAAGATCTTCATAGCCAATTGTTTTGAACTTTTCAGCTGAGTCATATACGTTTACAGCAGAAATCTTTTCACCTTCAGAATCGTAAAGAGTCACATCACCTGCAGAAATGCTCAATTTTTCTTTACTCTTGTTCTTGATTTCAAGCTTCAATGCTAAGTACTTAGAATCTGTTGACTCATCACGAGGAACGATATAGGTACCGCTTTTGATTTTAATATCAACTTCATTACTTCCAGCTTGATTATCAGATTTCTTGCTAGCACCACAAGCAACAAGGGTGAAGATAGCAACTAGAAATGCAATATTTCTAAGAATTTTTTTCATTGGGATCCCCTTTTCTATTAATTATATGTTATTTTATCATAAATATCTAATGAAGTAAACAGACTTTTTAACAAATTCTCCTCATAATCTTTAGAAATCTTAGCTAGAATACAATAAAAAACTGAGCCTAGCTCAGTTTTTTTAAAATCCTTCTACGTTTGTATAGACCTTTTGAACATCTTCATCGTCTTCCAGAACGTCTACCAATTTTTCAAACGTTACAAGATCATCACCAGCTAATTCAACCTCTGATTGAGGAATCATTTCTAACTCTGTAACTTGAAATTCTTCGATGCCAGACTCACGCAAAGCTACGATAGCCTTGTGAAGATCTGTTGGCGCAGTATAGACAGTAATCGTTCCATCTTCTGCTTCCACATCATCCACATCTACATCAGCTTCAAGAAGCAATTCAAAAATAGCATCCGCATCGTCACCAGCAAAAACAATAACTCCCTTGTTATCAAAAAGGTATGAAACTGATCCACTTGCTCCCATATTACCACCATTTTTACCAAAGGCAGCACGGACATTGGCTGCTGTTCGGTTAACGTTGGAAGTCAAGGTATCCACAATAATCATCGAACCATTTGGTCCAAATCCTTCGTAACGACCTTCTGTAAAGGTTTCATCTGTGTTTCCTTTAGCCTTATCGATGGCCTTATCAATAACGTGCTTTGGTACTTGTGCTTGTTTGGCCCGGTCAACAACGAATTTAAGTGCTGTATTTGTTTCTGGATCGGGATCACCTTTTTTTGCTGCTACATAGATTTCCACACCAAACTTAGCATACACTTTTGAGTTGGCGCCGTCTTTGGCTGTTTTCTTTGCCACAATATTGGCCCATTTACGTCCCATTGGAGGTTCTCCTTTGAATAGTTTACATTTTTAACATTTCTTATTATAACACAGGAAAACAGAAAAATCACTAAGAAAAAGAGTAGAAATACGCTCCCTTTTTCCTATCTTTCCCAGAAAAAAATCAAGGGAAGTCAAGCTTTAAACCTTAACTTCTTTTAGCCCTAGCCTTAGTTTTACAACCCCTTGCCTTGGAGGGTTCAAAGCTCATACAGCTTTCAACTTGCTTATTGCTCTTTTTTCTCATCAGAGATTGTTGGGATTTCTTCTTTTTTAACCAAGTTCCAGTCTGAGTAGCCAGTCTCACTCTTGATAGCAAGCGTTCCTTGATCACCAGAGGTAGATATATTCATCTTAAATTCTTTGAGGAATTTACTTTTTTTATCAATCTTTACGGTCAATTCTTTTTTGAAGTTGGATTTAGGAAATTGAGAAAAGTTAAACCGAAACTCTTTCCCATAAACTCCTAAAACATCCGCATCTTGATTTTTCAAAGTAAAGACATAGTCCTTATCTGTTTCTTCTAGTTTTAAGTCCTGTGCTAGTTTATTTAAGCCATTTAAGAGTTGGAAATAGTCTGGATAAACACTGTATTTGCCTCCTTTTTCTTGGACCTCTTTATCCCATTCGCCAGTTTTATTATAGCGGGTATATAATGGAGCCTTTTCACCACCCGGCATCAAGAGTTCTTTAAAATCCTCTTCTCCATCCTCCACAGTCTTAACTGTAATGCTTGCCATCTCTACTTCTTGTTTTTCAGCCTTATAAATAATTTGCGAAGTCATATTTTGTGTTTTTTGAATCTTTTTATCTGTTGTTCCCAGCAAGCCAGCTATATCTGTTTTTTGACGAACACTACCCATTTTTTCATTGGCCGTCTGGATTTCTTCCAATAAACTATCTATGTCTTTTGATTTACTAGAACTCTGACTAGTGTTTTCTTTACCACTAGCTTGTTTATTATCAGCAGAGTTTGAGCAGGCACCCAGGCCAAGAGCAATGATAGCTAAGACAGAAAGTAAGATTGATTTTTTCATTTTCATAAAAGAAGACTCCTTTTCTATATTTTTATTCTTTTGCTTCTATCTTTCCACTTTAGATAAAAGCTTTCTTTACTACACAATCACTGGAACCCGTCCAAAATTCTGCTCCCTAAGTGCAGGATTGCCTAGCTGATAGATCTTGTCAGCCTGCTGGGTCAAACTGTCCCACGGCTCCTTGCCGATACGGCTGACTAACTCAACATTTCCCTTAAGCTGGGACAAATGCTGACGCCCCTGCTCGGAAAAGCCTAAAATACGAACACCTGACGAAAGTTCTTCTTGTCTAGCTCCGACCAGAATATAGGTCAGCAGACGCCTAACCCGAGCCTTGGTATAGCGCTTAGTTGCCACCTGCTCAACTAGCTCTTCTATGGTCTCGCTGCTTTTCAAGCCCTCTCTAATCCTAACGGCCAATTCCTGATTGACCTGATAAAAATCTGTCAAATCCGGACAGGTCACTATCTGATAACGGAGATAAGGAAAGAGATCCGACCAGGTCACCTTGGGAGCCGCTTCAATCAAGTGATGGGCTGGGGTGAATTTTTTGATAAAGTCTGGCTGATCCAACTTCTGACGAAGGGCAGTTGAGGAAGCAAATTCCTGATCAGCTGATAAGGAATGATAACCAGCCCCCTGACGTTGAATCGGACACAATTTTATACCCTTTCCCGCCACAGCCTTGGCATAGGCCAAGCCCAAGATATGATTGGGAGTAGAACCTGAGAAATTGAGCCCTGCAAACTCCTGCCACATGGCCTGAGTCTTCTGGGGATAGGATAGGGAATCAGGCAAACCAGCCAGATAAGCCCCCATCTGCTCTGCCTTTTGACTATATACCCTCGAAACACTCTCATAATCCAGCACTTCCTCGGTCCCAAAAGTCAGCTGTTCGACTCCTAGCCTCTCTAAGATGTCTACTGCTCCCTTAGCGAAAAAGTCCGCCGCCTGAACGCTGACCAAGAAAGGCAACTCAAGGACCAAATCCGCTCCAGCTTCCAAAGCCATCTGTGCCCGAGTCCACTTGTCCACGATAGCTGGCTCCCCTCGCTGAACAAAATTGCCGCTCATAGCGATAATTTTCAAGCCAGAAGATTGATCCAGCAGATATTTGTGCCCATTATGAAAAGGATTAAACTCTGCGATAATACCAGTGATTGCCATCTCATTTCTCCGCGACAAAGAACCAGCGAGCGCTCTTGTCGGTTGGCTCCTTGTCCTCAAAGTCCGCGTACACCTTGACATTCTTAAAACCAGCCTGCTCCAGCAAGATATCGTAGGTCAGAATCTCATAGGTCCGCTCCTCATCAGGCAATCTCGACCATTGGTTATACACACCTTGAGCTTTACGGAAAATATCATCAATAGAACTTTCTGTTTTGAGGAGTTTTTCTAATTGCTGAGGCTTACCTTCATAAGCTAATTGTAGTTGGTTTTTGAGGTCATTAAAACCATTGTTTACAGGGGTAGCCGAGAGCATTAGCACTTTGGTTTTCACCCCCTTGCTCACTACTTGGTTCAGCAGTCGTAGGTAGCGGTTTTCGCGTGGGTTCTCATCGTTCTCATCTGTAGTTATTCTACCACCATTGCGGAAATTATGGCTTTCGTCAATCACCACAAGATCATAGTTGCCCCAATTTATTTTTGATAAATCTATACCATTACTATTACCGCGTTCACGCCCCAAATCACTGTGGAATAACACATCATAACGCAAGCGGTCTCCTGCCAACAGATTATTTTTGTAATTGTTCTTATAGGTAGCCCAGTTATCGTGTAGTTTTTTAGGACAAAGTACCAACACCGATTTATTTCTGTTTTCGTAATACTTAATAACACTTAGTGCTGTAAAGGTTTTGCCTAAACCTACACTATCGGCAAGTATACAACCGTTGTATTTCTCCAATTTATTGATAATAGCAAGGACTGCATCTTTCTGAAAATTGTACAGCTTTTTCCAAATAAGCGATTCTTTAAAACCAGTAGCTTCATTAGGCAATACATCTTCTGAAAGGTCATCGAGAAATTCGCGAAATATATTGTAGAGTGTAATGATATAAATAAGCTCAGGTGGATTTTCTTTGTAAGCCGTTGTAATACTTTCTATAACCTCTTCAGTAACCACTTGTAGTCGTTTCTGGTCATTCCATAATTCGTTAAATATCTGAAGATAATTCGCTGAAATAGGAGCTTCTGATTTATGAATAATTGTATAAGCATTATTACCTCTATCAATACCTAATTCTACTGTAGTAAAGCCATTAAGAGGAGCATAGGCAGTGCTTTCTACCACGCCAAACCCCGGCATATTTTCATTCGTACAATTCGATTTAAACTGTACTTTGCGGCGTATCCAGTCAGCACATTCTTTAGCTATGGCTTTTTGTGTTAGCTCATTGCGGAGTTTTATTTCAAACTCACTACCTATAAGGCTGCGCTCTCTGTTAAGACGGGGAATATAGAACTCTCGTTTTTGTTTATCTGCTTTTTCAACGATAAAGGTAGGCGAAGTAAAAATAAACCGAAGTTCATCTATCTCTTCCAAAACTTTTTTGAGTTCTTGGTAAGCATAGATAGAAAAGCAAGAAGCAGCGATTGAAATTTTGCTACCCTTTTGTATAGTAGCTAAAAGATCTTCGCTCAATGTTTTGTTTACATTGTCAATGAGTCCTTCCATAGCAAAGAGGCTTCACCTGTTCCGAAGTGAAGAAATAACGCTTGAAAAGCGTGGAACAGCAGCTCTACTCTTTGCAAAAATGAAAATAGTAGCTCATAGCAAAGGAAGACACTATTGCGCTTCCTTTGCTCCATAGGCTAACCTATTCTGCGTTGTTTTAAAAATTTCCAGTTTTTAGAATAACAGAATAAAGCTAACGCTTTTTCTAAATATGTATAGTATAGATATAAAAAAAAGCGTGCTCTAAATCATTTTTGTTATCCTAAGGCACTGGAATACCCTCACAACGCAAAAATAGATCTAGCTCACGCCTATAAGGAGCGAGCATCTACTTTTATCCTGCGTTGTTTTAAAAATTTCCAGTTTTTAGAATAACAGAACAAAAGCTAACGCTTTTTAATATGTCTTTATTTTGGGTGCATAATTACGACTATTTTTTATACTACACAAGTATTTTAACATTTATTTTTTACACTTATTTTATAAGAGGTTAGAAGTTAAGGGATTAGAAATTAGGGAATAGAAGAAAAATTGGTAAATTGGTGAATACAAAAAAGCCTCTTCGCTTGGAAGAGGCTTGTAATTCGGTTTTTAAGTGCCTATTCTACAGCTTGTGTAAAAGGGCAACTATAAATAAAATGCTGTTGCATTTTCAAAATGCAAAAGTACCACTTTTTTTTAATCTACCAAAGAAATTTTAGTTTTATTTTTTAGAATTTTCATAATATCTTTATTATCAGAACATCTAAGAAAGATTTCTTTTAAATTATCTTGAAACTCTTATAAAATAAG
>ERZ773026.1627-NODE-1627-length-11243-cov-12.462102_pt1 | contig 11243 bp, 8 predicted proteins | sample MGYA00580838_ERZ773026 | MGnify/ENA primary metagenome ERZ773026 (study PRJEB29015, sample SAMEA2738006) | human oral metagenome | biome: human oral; feature: human-associated habitat; material: dental | place: China | collected 2055 ... | reverse complement strand
CGAAGCGGGCGAACTCATCAACAGCCTGCTCAAAGAAATCGACTACGAAAACCACCTGCTTGCCAGCGAAGAGGGTAAAGCCGGCGAAATCAAATGGCGCAACGTCAGCGACCTGACCGGCTGGCTAGAGCGCAAAGGCGAACAAGACGGCAAAAACATCATCGAACTCGCCCAAACCGTCGCCCTAATGACGCTCTTGGAAGGCAAAAGCGAAGAAGAAGTCGATGCCGTCAAACTCTCAACCCTACACGCCTCCAAAGGCTTGGAATACCCCTACGTCTTCCTTGTCGGCTGCGAAGAGGGCATCCTGCCGCACAACGACAGCATCGAAGAAGACAATGTTGAAGAAGAACGCCGCCTGATGTACGTCGGCATCACCCGCGCCAAACGCCAGCTTACGCTGACCCACTGCGTCAAACGCAAAAAACAAGGCACATGGCAGTTCCCCGAACCCAGCCGCTTCATAGACGAAATGCCGCAGGAAGACATCAAAATTTTAGGGCGCAAAGGCGGCGAACCGATTGTGAGCAAGGAAGAGGGCAGAAGCCATCTTGCGGGAATGCTGGATATGTTGGCGGCAAAAGGCAGGAAAATATAAACAGCGCGGCCGCTGAGGCGGTTTGCTGCTCGAAAATCCCCGGCTTTGCAGGAATATCATCCGCATATCTTCCGCTTACAGTAAGAGGCCGTCTGAAAACTGATTGATTTAAGGTTTTCAGACGGCCTTTCCTTTTAAAACCGATACTTCAAGCTCAACAGCCATTCGTTTTGGCGGTAGCGGTAATACACCGCGTTGCTGCGCGCGATTGTGCGGCGGAAGCGCAGTTCGGGATATACGCCTTTGATATTCCATTGCGGAAAACCCGCCGCAGCCGTCATGATGTATTGCTTGTCGCGCCGCCGCCTGTTGTCGCTGACGAAACTTGCCGCGTCATACAGGCTGCGGCGGTAGAGCAGGATGGCGTTTAAATAAGTACCGCCCGGAAACAGCCGGTATGCGCCCAGCCGCGCCGTATATTCTTTGCTGGAAGAGGATTTTTCGGGATAGGCTTTGCGGGCGGCATCGAAGTTGGCAAACAGGCCGCTTTTCGGCGTGATAGAAAATTCCGCCCCCGCGCCCAGTTCGTATTGTTTGAAATCGGCAAAATAAGTTTTGCTTTGTCCGCCGTATCCGGTTTTTTTCGCTCCGGCACGGGCATTGACACGCCAGCGCGGGGAGAGTGCGCGCGACCAGTCGGCATCCGCACCCCATGCGCGGTAGTGGGTGTGGCGGTTGCGGAAGTCGTATTCGAAATAGGGCAGCAGGGAAAAGGAGGAGCGCGCGTCGGCATAGGCGTATCCCGCGTACAACGAACCGTTGTGATAGCCGTAATCCGGCATGGCCGCCGAATCTTTGTCTTTTTCCGTGTAGCGGTTGCCGTACAGCACACCGCGCACCTGTACGCCGTGATGCCCTTTGAGCGGGACGGTTTTTTCGGCGGTCGCACTATAGGATGAGAAGGTCGAATCCGTTGGCGCGGGCAGGGTGCGCTCCATCAGGCACATGCCCGCGATTTCCCACACGCATTGGTTGATGCCGTTGCCTTGGTTTACATTGCTGTTGTAGCCGTAGCCGAGGCTGATTTGGCCGTGCCAGCGGCGGCGTTTGCCCAGTTCGGACAGGTAGTTTTCCACGATGGGGCGGGTTTCTGCGGGAATATCCGTTTTCAGAACTTTCTCAAACGCGGCGGCGGACTCTTTGTTTTGGTTGTCTTCGGCATAAAACCGCCCCGCTTCGAGCAGCAGGCGGGGGTTGTCGGGTTCGGCTTCCAAGGCCGTCTGAAAACTGTTTCCCGCCCCGCGGAAATCCCCTTCGTCCCGTTTTTGCAGCGCATCGGCCAAATGAATCAGCGCGGGTTTGTGCTGGGGCAGTTTGGCGTAGCGGGCGGCGAACTGCCGCACCTTGTGCCACTGCCGCGTATTGAGGGCGTGGTAAATCGCGCTTTCCAACTCTTCCGCCGTGTCGCCGACTTGGTAGACTGTACCGTCTATCATGATGTAGCCGTCGTTTTCCTCTACTTCCCCGCGTGCCTGTTCCGTGTCCAGCCAGCCGCTTTCGCGGTATTGCTGCGTTTGGCGGCTGCCCTCGTCCAGCAGGCGGCGGCGTTCGTCGGCGGCATCGTCGGACGGGGCGGCAAGGCAGACCGTACAGAGTGGCAGGAAAAGCAGGCAGAGGCGGTGGGTCATGTGATGGGGTCCTTTGGGGCGGGGAGGCCGTCTGAAAGAAGTCGGATTCGATAAAACCAAAGCGGGATGCAGACTACGGTCAAGCTGCATCCCGTTGTATTCTTGACAATTTGGGCTTATTGTTTGCGGCCGCCGAAGGCTACATCTTTATCGACACCCGCGCGGTCAACGATGCCGGCCAAGGCTTCCGCGCCGCTGCCGTAGAAGCGGCCGGTGATTTTATCTGCGGCATGTTCTCCGTTATTAAACGTGCCATCGCTCTGGATATTGGTATTGGCAAAGTTCACGCTGTCGCCAGGGCGGGAGATGCTGCCGGAGAGTTTGTTTTTACCCGCGCCGTAGTTGGCGGTGAGCACGCCGGTGTAGAAGTCGTTGCGGCCGGGGGTGTGCTGGTTCACGCCCAATACGTTGTAGCGGGCATTAACCAATCTCGGCATATTTTGGGTGGGGTTTTCGCCCACATACCAAACGGTGCGCTGGCTGCTGCCCATGTTCAAATCGGTGCTGTTTTCGGGCGCGGTGCCGTTTTTGCGCGGCGCCCATTCGCCGAAGAACACATTGCCTTCGCGCGGCATACCCGGCACTTTGGCAATCACCAGGCCGCCGAATTTGGGGATTTTGGCGGCAATGCCGGAGCTACTCAGCTCGGCCATCTGGCGCACGCTGTACACTTCGGTGTTGTTGTGGCGTTTTTCATACCATACCTGGCCGAGCGGCTCGCGGACAAACAGCGACAGCGGCAGGAATACGTCGGCAGCGCGCAGGTGCTGCGGATTCCGCGTGCCGTCGGCATTGCCGTACCAGTTGTTGTGGCCGTTGATCGGGGTGCCGCCGAATTTGCGGTTGATTTTGGTTACCGGGCCGTTTTCCAAATTAACGTAGAACGAGAAAGCATTGCCGTCGTTGCTGAGGCTCAAGCCGGGATCGCCGCTGCCGAACGGCATTATATCCGATTCCCCGTCCCTCACGTGCGCCTGGTTGGACGAGCCGCCCGCAATACCGGCGGAGGCAATGCCGAAGGAAGCCAAAAGAACGGTGGCGAGCATGGTTTTGCATAATTTCATGGTTATTTCCTCTCTTTAAAAGGTTGAATTACGGCTGGGGGTGGCGGGAACAGCCGGAATCCGGCTGCCGCCGAACAGCTCCGATATTTCCGAAGCCGGGCGTATTGTAATACTGGTATAGGGAGATATCAAGAACAATTCGCAATATCAAAATAACTATATTATATATTTAAATCATTGATAAATGCTTTAAAACTTAGCCTTGATGCCGAAGGTTACGGTGCGGCCTGGTCCGGGGGTGGGCACGTTGCTCATCGGGTCGAGATAGTAGCGGTTGGTGAGGTTGCCCACGGAGAATTTAACGTCGAAATTGCGGTTTACCGCATAGCTGCCGTAGGCATCAATAATCAGCGACGGCCGCCAGTGGTAGCGTGCGCCGCTGCTTTGTACCACGAGTGAGAGCCCTTTGCGTATCAGTTCGTTGTATTGGCGGTTGTCGAGCCGGCTGTGGTAGATGCCGCGCAGGCCGAGCTCCAGCCGTTCGCCCAACAGGCGGGTGCCGAGGTCGAAATTGAGCGAATATTTGGGCTGGAACGCCTGAAAGCCTCGCGTGGAACCGTAGCCGCCCTCGATGCAGCCGGGCAGCCCCATGTTGCCGAAGGGGTCGAAATCGACTGTGGTGTCGCGGTCGCAGATTTCCTGCTTGAGACGGTAGGAGCCGCCGAGGGAGGCAAAAACGGAGCCGGCGTCGAAACGGGTTTGCAGCTCGAGCCCGGCGGTGTTTTTGCGGTCGTATTGGGTGATGCGGAAGTAGTCGGTGGTTTCGATCAGGTTTTTGATGCTGTTGCGGTAGTAGGTGAGGCGGATATTGCCGGTGCGCAGTTTGCTCCAATAGGGGGAGAAATCGAAGCTGTAGCCGACTTCGAAGCTGCGGCTTTTTTCCGGCCTCAGCTCGAAGCGCGGGGCGGTAGGGGTGGAGATGTGGTTGATGTCGCTATAAATGGAGCCGACTTCGTAGATGCTGGGGAAGCGGGTGGCCTGGGCATAGCGGGCGAACAGGCGCTGGTTGTCGGTCAGGTCGTAGCTGACGGCGATAGTGGGCGCCCAGGCATGGGCCTTGATGGTTTCGGGCTGCGCCCAGCGCTGCTCTTCGGTGTAGTTCCGCCGGATTTTCCCCGGCTCCGGCCCGCCGATGTCCTCCGGGTGTTTATCCGAAGCCAAATCGGTAATGCGCGTGCCCCTCTCGGGGGTGCAGCCCCGATGCGGGTTGGTGCACGGGCCTAGCCCAAATTTATTGCCTATTTTAAACAGATAGCGGTTGAAGTGGCCGTGCCGCCCCTGCGGGTCCTGCACCTGTTCGGAAAAATCGATTTTGCCGTAGGCGGCGTCGAAGGCGCGGCTGTCGAGCTTACCGTTGCGGAAGGGGACGAAAACCGGCACCACCCGGTATAGGACGGCGTTGATGCCGTAGTACCCCACATTCCCCTGCTCATCCGCATACTCTGCAACATTTGTGCGGCGGTAAGGAGTCCCGCTGTAAAACGGATAATCGAAACGCTCCAAATGTGCATTTTCCAAATCATGGTAAATCCGATATTTATCGTCTGCGCTCGGATCGCCGGCCAAATTCGCATCCTCCCATACCAGCCGCGCCGCCCACACCCTGTCCCAGCTGGCGGCTTCTTCTTCGCCCGCCAACTGCCAATAAGGAGCGTAGAGGCCGTCGTAATAGCTGTTGGAGCCTTCCCCGCCGGCCTGATAGAGCGGGTCGCGGCGGGCGCGGCCTGCGGCCAGCGCGGTATCCCGCGCGCTGAAATTGTGGTAGCGGAGGCCGGCGGAAATTTTCAGGCGGTCGGTGGCCTGCCAGTCGAACACCAGGTTGGTGCCCCATTCGCGCCGTTTGCCGCCGCGCGGGCCGGCCAGGTAGGTCATGCCGGTGAGCAGGCCGCGCAGGTTGAGCAGGTCTTCGGAATTAGTGATCCTGCTCTCTTCGCTCAGCCGTTCGCGCTGGTAGTCGGCGGAAAGGGTCATGTTCAGGCGCGGGTGCAGGCGGAAGCGGTTGCTGAGGTCGAAGCCGGTGCGGGTGATGCGGGTTTTCTGCTCGGCATTGCTCAACACGGCGAATTTGCGGCCGTCGTTGGGGTTGATGGCGAGGATTTCTTCGCGGGTTTTGGAAAGGAAGCCGGGCAGCGTGCCGAAGAAGGGGGCGGCAGGGCCGTTCAGATCGTCGCAGCTTAAGCCGGATGCGGCATCCAGCCGGTCCGGGCGGCCGCGGTGGGTGCACCAATACCATTTGTCGAATAGCTGGTCGCGGTTGGCGGCTACCAGGGCGGCGCCGCCGCTCTGGTAGCGGGTGGTGTCGGTTTTAATCTGCCAGAAGCTGCTTTCCAAATCGAGCCAGCGGCTGCCTTCCGGCTTCCAGCTCCAGCCGAGTTTGTAGGTGTCGGTGCGGACTTTGGAGTCGATGTTTTGGTTTTGGCGCATCAGCTGGCTGTAGCTGGGGTTGTTCTCGACAAACGTCATTTCGTAGGCGGTTTGGAAGGGGTTGATTTCGCCGAAACGGATGTCGCTGCGCATATATTGCCAGCCGAGCTTGTGGCTGCCGGGCAAGTGCCAGTTGTTTTTCAGCAGCAGGGTTTTGGTTTCGGTGTTGGTGTTGTAAACCTCGCGCCCTTCGGGAAACATTTTGGCCATGTTGGGCACCAGCGTGGCGGTGCTCAGGCATTCTTCATCGGTGCCGCCGGTTTCGTAGCAGCGGCTGTAGGCGTAAATCGGGTTGTTGCGATAGCCGCCGGCACCGGCCTTGCCGGCATAATAGTTGCCTTTGCTGCGGTAGCTGTAGGCGGCCAAGCCGTCGGCAATATCGGTTTTGAAGGCGGCTGCACCCTGCCAATAGCGGTCGCCGCCGAAACGGTTGTTTTTGCGGCGCGGGTCTTCAAAGCTGCCTTGGTCGAATATCAGGGTTTGCGGGGTGTTGGTGCCTACGCCGCCAAGTACATTGTCGCCGTCGGCGGTGGCGCCGATGGGCAGGGTGCGGTAGTCGTCCCAGCCGAGCCAGCGGGTAAAGTCGTATTGGGGCTTGACGGCGTTGTTGGATTGCTCGGTGGCTACCTGAAAGCCCCATTTGCGCCCTTCGGGCACGATGTCGGCGGCTTCGATGGTGCGGATGATGACCGCGCCGCCCACGCCGGATTTCACGCCGCGTGTGAGGGCGGGGCTTTTCTCCACCGCGATGCTGCGGAACAGGGCGGGGTCTAGATAATTGCGGTCTACCACGCCGTAGTTGTTCATCCACACGTCGATGGTTTGCTCGGTGCCGTCCACGGTAACCGGGATGCGGCCCTTGCCCGCGATGCCGCGGATATTGGGCGTAATCGCGCCGCCGGCGGTGCGGGTGTTCATGTTGTACACGCCGTTTAAGCCTTTGAGCACGTCGCCGGCGGCGTTAATCCGGTAGCGTTCGAGGTATTCCTTGCCGACATAGGCGTTGGAGACGTTTTTGTAATACACGTCGTCCGCGCCTTTTTGGTCGGCACTGCGTTTGCCGGTAACGGTCAGCGCTTCGATGTTGCTGCTTTCGGTTACTTCGGCGGGCGGGTTGTCGGCGGCATAGGCGGGCAGGGCAATGAGGATGCCTGCGAGGCTGACGGCGAGGATTTTCGGCCGTGAGGGGAATTTGGATTTGTTTTCGGACATTTCTGCAACCTTTCTGTAATCCTTCGTAATGGGATGTGAAGGTTGCGATGTTAATACAAATGATAGTGCGCATCAATCATTAAAATAATGATGGCAAAAGGTGCCGAAAACTAAAAATAGTTTAAAATTTTATTTTGTTTTAGATGCATCTTTGCTATTTTATATTTTGCTTGATGTTTAAACGGCATATAACCTAAGCATGATTGTTTCAAAAGATGTATCAATGGCGGAGCGCAGCCAACAACAGCTTAACCCAAACCGCGGTTTACGTTACAATACACGCCGATTTCCCCTTCTCATTTACTCAGGAATAACGAAGCATGACAAAAGAAACCGCCTTGGGTGCGGCACTGAAAACCGCAGTGCAGACCATGAGCAAAAAGAAGCAAACCGATATGATTGCCGACTATATCTACGGCAAATTTGATGTTTTCAAACGCTTTAAGCCTTTGGCATTGGGCATTGACCAGGATTTAATCGCGGCCATGCCGCAATATGATTCTGCCCTGATTATGCGCGTGCTGGCCAATCACTGCCGCCGTCCGCGCTATTTGAAGGCATTGGCACGCGGCGGCAAACGTTTTGATTTGAGCAACCGCTTTAAAGGCGAAGTAACGCCGGAAGAGCAGGCTGTTGCCGCGCAAAATCCGATGGTGAAAGAAATGTTGGAAAAACAGGCGGCACGCCGTGCCGAAGCGGAAGCGGCAAAGGAAGAGGGCGGTGAAACGCCGTCTGCCGAAGCCGTTGGGGCCGCCGTGCAGGAAGCGGCTCCCGAAACTTCAGCCGAATAAACGGCAGGCCGTCTGAAAGTCAAACCGGGTTTTCAGACGGCCTTTTTCTTGTGTGAAACCTTGGAGTGCATTATGAACGATTTCGAACGGATTTACCGCGATTGGCACGAATACGCAAAAAACCGCGATACCGAAGCGTTAATCGGGCTGTATGCGGACGATGCCGTGCTGGAAAGCCCGCTTGTCCCTGTTATCTTAAATATTGAGAGCGGGATTCTGAATGGGAAAGCCGAAATCCTGCATTTTTTACAGGAAGGCACGCGGCGGCGGCCGAATGAATTGGTACGCTGGTATCGCGACGGCAGCCGTTTTATTTCAGGGGATACGCTGATTTGGGAATATCCGCGCCAAACGCCCGACGGCAATCAGGTCGATATTCTTGAAGTGATGCGGATCGGGCAGGGAAAAATCCGGCATCATCGGATTTATTGGGGCTGGTTCGGAACGCAAATGCTGATACGTTCGGCATCCGGCAAAGTATAAGCAATAAATCGGCCGTCCGCGGAGGCCGTCTGAAAAGCCCGTTTCGGGCAAATCGGGTATAATTACCCTGTTCTCCAACAACCAACGGCTTTTTATTATGGCCACAGAACCATCCCGCAGCGGCATGGAAATCCGCCGCAGCCTGCGGCGGAACAGCATCTATGTGCTGCCCAATTCCTTTACCATCGCCGCCCTGTTTTCCGCTTTTTACGCCATCACCCAGGCCATGCACGGTTACTACGAAACCGCCGCCATCGCCGTTTTCATTTCGATGCTGCTTGACGGTATGGACGGCCGTGTCGCACGCTGGACGAACAGCCAAAGCGCGTTCGGCGAACAGCTTGACAGTTTGGCGGACATGGTCAGCTTCGGCGTCGCCCCCGCACTGATTGCCTACAAATGGCAGCTTTTCCACTTCGGCAAAATCGGCTATACCGTCGCCTTTATCTATTGCGCCTGCGCCGCCCTGCGCCTGGCCCTGTTCAATACTTTGATCGGAACCGGCAAAGCGGACAAACGCTGGTTTGTCGGCGTGCCCAGCCCGACGGCGGCTGCCTTGATTGTCGGCTTGATTTGGGTAAACCACAGCGTGGAAAATTTTGCCGGTGAGAAATGGTGGGCATTGTTCATCACTCTGTTTGCCGGGCTTTCCATGGTGGTTCAGATTCCGTTTTGGAGTTTCAAGGAAATCAACATCCACCGGAAAGTACCGTTTTTCGTGATGATTTTAGTCATGCTCGGCCTGTTGATATTGGCCTTGAAACCCGCGCCCGTCCTGTTTTTATTCTTCCTCGGCTACAGCCTGTCCGGCTATGTGATGTACGGCTGGCGGTTTTGGAAAAAACGGCAACGCAAACAGGCCGCACCTCCTACCGCATCCCGATAAACCGTTTCGGCCGTCTTTTCAGACGGCCTCCCTTCATCCGATTACAACTTACAACGAAAAACGATAATTTGACATGAACACATCCGACACCCCCATCGTTACCGACATCGACCGCCCCGTCCTTATCCCGCCCGGCGGCCATAAAAAAGTCCTGCTGCATTCCTGCTGCGCCCCGTGCAGCGGCGAAGTGATGGAAGCCATGCTCGCCAGCGGCATCAACTACACCATCTATTTCTACAACCCCAACATCCACCCGCTCAAAGAGTACATGTTGCGCAAAGAAGAAAACATGCGCTTCGCCGACAAATTCGGCATCCCCTTCATCGACAAAGACGACGACTACGAAAACGACCGCAAAGAATGGTTCGCCAAAGCCAAAGGCATGGAATTCGAACCCGAACGCGGCATCCGCTGCACCATGTGTTTCGACATGCGTTTCGAAAAAGCCGCCCAATACGCCCATGAAAACGGCTTCCCCGTCTTTACCAGTTCGCTGGGCATTTCCCGCTGGAAAGACATGAAGCAAATCAACGGCTGCGGCCACCGCGCCGCCGAGCCTTATGACGATTTGGTTTACTGGGATTTCAACTGGCGCAAAGGTGGTGGCAGCGCGCGCATGATTGAAATCAGCAAACGCGAACACTTCTACCAACAAGAATATTGCGGCTGCGCCTACTCCCTGCGCGACTCCAACGCCCACCGCAAATCTCAAGGCCGCATCCCCATCAAACTCGGCGTGCTGTATTACGGCGACGAATCGACGCAATACGAAAACGTACAACCCGCAAAAATCAAAACGGACGAATAAGCCCGATAAATAAAAGGCCGTCTGAAAGCGCGCACAGTGTTTTCAGACGGCCTTTTATTTGCGCCTGTATCTGCCGATGACGAACGCTATTTTTCAGACAGCCTGCCATAAATCCTGCTGCCGTCCGCGCGGTTCGAGGTGGCCGACCCCGAGTCCGATCAGGCGGTAATCGATGTCGGAGGCTTGCGGAATCCGCCCCGCCAATTCGCGGGCGGCGGACAAAAGCGCGGCGGAATCGGGCAGGGGAGAGGAATAGGTCAGGGAACGGGTGATGATGCGGAAATCGGCGGTTTTCAGTTTCAGCGTGACGCCCCGCGCCTCGGTTTTCCTGTTTTGCAGCTGCTGCCACAAATCATCGGCCAGATGCGGCAGGTGGCGGACAATCAGGGCAAGCGGCAGGTCTTCGGGCAGGGTGATTTCGGTGGAGATTTGCAGGCGTTCGCGTTCGGCTTTGACGGGGCGGTTGTCGATGCCGTAGGCGAGGTCATGGAGGCGGTAGCCCCATTTGCCGAACAGGTTGGCCAATTCGCCGGGGCTGTGCCGGCGCAGGTTGCCGACGGTGTTCATGCCCAGCCGCTGCATCTTCTGCCGCGTAACTTTGCCGACGCCTGGGATTTTGCCCAGCGGCAGGTCGGTTAAAAAGGCCTCGACTTTCTGCGGCGGCAGGACGAACTGGCCGTTGGGTTTGTTCCAGTCGGAGGCGATTTTGGCCAAGAATTTGTTCGGCGCGACTCCTGCCGAGGCGGTCAGGCCGGTTTCGGCGAGAATGTCGGCGCGGATGCTGCGGGCGATGTCGCTGGCGTAGGGGATGTTTTGATGGTTGAGGGTAACGTCCAAATAGGCTTCGTCCAGCGACAAAGGTTCGACAAGGTCGGTATGCCGTCTGAAAATGCCGTGTATCTGCCGCGACACGCTGCGGTAGAGGGAAAAATTCGGCGGCACGAAAACCGCTTGCGGGCAGAGGCGCTTGGCGGTGGCGGCAGACATGGCGGAATGCAGGCCGAAGCGGCGGGCTTCGTAAGAGGCGGCGCAGATGACGGAACGCGCGCCTTCCCAAGCCACGACGACGGGCAGGCCTTGCAAATGCGGCTGTTCGCGCAGTTCTACCGAGGCGTAGAACGCGTCCATATCGATGTGGATGATTTTTCGCTGCTGCATGGTGTGTATCGGCTTGAGGCCGTCTGAAAAGGTGTCGCGGGCGGACGGGCTTATCCAGTGCTGTGCTTTTTCTTTTTTTCAGACGGCCTCGGACTATATCCCGTCTGCTTCATTATTTTGTTTGGAAACAAGAAGCTGGTCGATTTTCAGATTTTCGGTGTCGATGATTTCAAATTTATAGCCCGCGTAAA
>ERZ773026.1625-NODE-1625-length-11253-cov-3.890248_pt1 | contig 11253 bp, 8 predicted proteins | sample MGYA00580838_ERZ773026 | MGnify/ENA primary metagenome ERZ773026 (study PRJEB29015, sample SAMEA2738006) | human oral metagenome | biome: human oral; feature: human-associated habitat; material: dental | place: China | collected 2055 ... | reverse complement strand
ACAAGAGTATCATTGTAACTATCAACGGCAAAAACGTATCTATCCCTAAAAGTGCTTATGATGATTTGTACGAAGTAGCTATGTATACTGATAATAATGCGGTATATTATGACAAAGAGGAAGATACAATTTACATTATTGCCCATAATGGTAGTGGTGCCAATGCTTACGAAGTATGCTGGCAAATAGTAAAAGGAGAGTACAAAACCCGTATCATTGGAAAACCCTTCTAGTCTCACAGAATTTGCCAATCTGCTAATTTGCTAATTAACACTATGAATATACAAAATCTTTTAAAATAGCGTGGCGTGCTCTTTTGCCTAACAAAACAAGGGCTATGCTTACGATGCTGGGAATCATCATTGGGGTGGGCTCAGTGATAACAATGCTTGCCATTGGCGAGGGCTCTGGTGTGAATACCGAATATTTGCCCATACGCGAATGGAGTGTAGCTGAGGGGAGTATGTTTGGTGAAGATGAGATTACTAATTTTGCCAAATAGGTAATTAGAAATAATAAGAACTGATGAAAATAAGTTTACAAAATAGACAATTTAGGCTTTGGAAGTATTCCATTAGTCATTCTATGTTGTTAATAAGAAGCTGTAAGAACGCGTTTTTTTCTAACAACATAGACCTTTATTTTGCTGATGTAAAACTCATAAAATTTCATCAGTTTTTTCGAGTAGAGGCACTTACTTCATATACAGCTGATGAGGATATGGATATTTTAGAAGAGTGTAACAAAGCGAATATTCCTTTTAACGAAGACCAAATCTTTGTTTTCAGAGGAGAACAGCAAAAATGTTATATTATTGCTTCTATTTTTCAAATGGAAGAAAACACAAATGAATTTATGGAAGTAGCGTTTTGATATGGAAAAACAAGTACATTTTATTCCTTTCAATATAGAGGATAAATTTCCTTTTCGGTTGGAGTTTATTGAAAAGACAGTTTTCAAAAACACCTATCAGAACACAATAATATGATCCTCAATCTAAATGAAATTAATGGATTATAAGAATCTTGAAAAGAAATTACAGAAATGAATATTATAACAGACTTCACAACTATTGGTACTATACTTAAAGAATTCAAAGCGGATAGTGTTCTTCTGACCCAGTATACTCCTACATTTAGGAGAGTAGTGCTATACCTTACAAAAAAGGACACAACAGCAACCTTATATCTTATAGTTATAGGAAGTAAATATATACAAGGAAATTTCAGCTAGCACAATCCTTCTTTTAAGATTACCTATAATGAAATAACCCAAGAATATCTTATTGAAGATAAGGCAAATGGGTTTTATCTTATCTGTGATGGAGGGATTATACTTCTAGAAAGTACTAAAGGAAGTAATTTTGAAATTATACAATGAAACAATGTATTTGTAACCAGTTAACAGATATTGTAGAGGGGGAATCAATCAAAAACTTTCAAGGTAAAATAGTTTATAAAGAGATAGCTTTTTATCCTACACAATGGGTTACCCTTTATAGATGTGAGTGTTGCCATACATTTTGGAAAGAAGCCTATAGAGCAACAGGACACGGTGAAGTACCATTTCTGATGAAAATAACTTTACCTCCTTGTGCTACAACAGAAGACCTGCGAAAAAGTATAGTTGTTATTAGAGAAATATTAGATAACCAATGAAAAAGAAATATACAACTTATGGAAAACTCCTTTATATAGGGCTATTTGTAGCACTGTATGGGGTTTTCCGCTATAAGCCAACACTTACTGAGCAGTGGTATAGTACAGGGCTTTATCCCTATATAGGCAGAACAGTACGTTTTTTGCTCGGTTGGATTCCTTTTTCTGTGGGGGATGTGCTTTATACAATACTTCCCTTGGGGGCGGTCTACTATATTGTTAGGTATTTTAGGCAGCTACGTAAGACTCCTCTTCGTTTCCTTAAAAAGATAGGGGAGGGACTTGTTCTAGTGGTGAGCTTGTTTTATTTCCTTTGGGGGTTCAACTATTATAGACAACCCTTATCAGTACAATTGGGTTGGGACTTTTCTTATACTGAGGCAGAACTAGAGCAGGCAACCCAAAGACTTATCAAGGAGGCCAACGCCTTACACAAACAATTAGAACCCTCAGCATCACAGGTGGCTAAGATGCCTTTTACTCCAACAGAGGTGTATGAGAGAATACCTCAAGGATATAAGGTGCTTTCGTATAAGTTTCCTAGATTTACGCTCTATACGTCCAGTCTTAAATCGTCTTTGTATAGCAAAGTACTTACCTATATGGGGTATAGTGGCTATCTGAATCCTTTTACAGGAGAGGCACAGGTGAATGCCTTGGCTACTCATTATAGTTTTCCTGTAACAGCTGCCCATGAGGTGGCACATCAATTGGGGTATGCCTCGGAAAAGGAAGCTAATTTTATTGGTTTTTTGGCTACTTATCACCATAAGGAGTCCTATTTTAGATATAGTGCCATTCTTTTTGCCTTGCGCTATTGTATGAAAGAAGTAAGACAGCTATCACCTGATAAACATGAAGCGTATAAGCAGCAACTACGAGTAGGAATTTTAGAAAATTATACCGAAGCTTATCGCTTTTGGACACAGTACGAAAACCCCATGGAAGAGGTTTTTAAGCAAAGTTATGATACTTTTCTAAAGGCCAATGCTCAAGAAGGAGGCATACAGAATTATGATTATGTAACGGGAATGCTTATCTACTACCTCACCCATATAGACAGATGAAAAAAGAGGACTTTAGAAAAGTCCGTGTATATAAGTATCTATACGCTGGATAACTTCTCCTAAGTCCTCTTGGTTCTGTACAAAATCTACCTTATCTACATCTACAATGAGGAGTTTTCCTCTGTCATAGCTACGAATCCAATCTTCATAACGCTCATTGAGCTTGCTGAGGTAGTCTATGGAGATACTATTTTCATATTCGCGACCTCTTTTCTGAATTTGATTGACCAAATTGGCAATAGAACTTCTCAAGTAAATGAGTAGGTCAGGAGGCTGAATAAAACTTTCCATTAGCTCGAAGAGTGATTGGTAATTGCGAAAATCTCTCTCGGTCATCAGTCCCATAGCATGTAAGTTGGGAGCAAAGATATAAGCATCCTCATAGATGGTTCTATCTTGGATAAAATCCTTTTTACTCTGGCGAATATCAATGATTTGGCGGAAGCGACTATTGAGGAAAAACACTTGTAGGTTAAAGCTCCATCGCTCCATATTGGCATAAAAATCGTCTAAGTAAGGATTGTCGGATACATCTTCATAATGTGCCTCCCACTTATAATGCTTGGCAAGTAGGGCAGTCAAGGTAGTCTTGCCTGCCCCTATATTTCCAGCAATAGCAAAGTGCATGTTATTTCTTGTTTTCGTCCAATATACACTTAATCATAGAGGTGTTTTTGATACTCTGAATGGTGAAAGCGCTCTGGATATTGGAAATAATATCTAATTTAGAGATTTTATGTACTACAAAGTTTTGATAATCCTTCATATCCCTGAGGATCAGCTTGAGTAAGAAGTCATAAGGGCCTGCCATGTAATAGGCTTCTTGTACTTCATCAAGGCTACGTACATATTGTTCGAACTCCTCAAATAATGTCTCTTGGTGGCGAATGAGTTTCACTTGGCAATAAGCGACCAAGGTTTTCCCCAAGGCATCGGGATTCACTACGGCTACATAATTTTGAATTACATTGAGGGCTTCAAGCTTCTTGATGCGCTCGTGTACAGGAGTGATAGAAAGATTTACTTTCTTGGCCAGTTCCTTTACTGACTGCTTACTATCTCTTTGTAATTCGTCTAATAGAATTAAATCAATTTGGTCAAATGTTATCATATTCTTGAAAGATGCAATTTTATAATTATTTATTCTACCTTAATCCATTCTCCAGCATTGCGGGTATTGTACTTGATATTGTACATAGCTTCAGCATGGGTGCCTGGGAGGTAATATTGTCCCTTGTACGAAGCGTTGAGCTTGAGCGTAAATGTCTTGGTTTCTCCTGCGGAGAGGTCAAAATAGATGTAGGCTCTATCATCTCGGATATCAGCATAATCCCATCGGCTGCTATCGGTGTTATAGTCGGTGTATCGGGTATTGATAATCTCCCAACCTGAGGGAACAAACTGGGTAAGAGCTACATTGGTAACCCTGCTTTGAGTGGTGTTGGTCACCGAGATGGTGCAGGTAAAGTTGGTTCCTTGTGGTAGTAAAGCTACTGAAGGTGTTCCATTCTTGGAGGTATAGGAGGTGGAGATCTTAAGCCCGTTCTCCTGTACCAATTCCTTACCTACAGGTGGAATACCACTGCTAACCACACGTGCATAGAGGGTTACTCCTGATTTGTTCTGTAAGGCAATTTTGTGATTACCAACAGAGGCTGATAGCACTTTGGAAGCATAACCACTGGGACTATTGGAGAGCGTAGCGCTTTCCTTACCGAGTTGATAGTTGAGCGTCCAGTTCTTACCTGTCTTGTTCTTAGCTACATAACACGCCATAGCATAGAGGCTGTAGGCGGTTGTCTGGGTACTGAGCCATTCGTTAGAGGAGAGCTTATCGGAGATCTCCAAAGCGAGGTCAGCAGCCAATTCCGCTTTGCCCAGTAGTAGAGCCGTTTCCAGACCCATCGCCTGATTGCGAAGGGGTGAGCCATAGTTGTGATAGTCATCTTCCTGAGCATCGAGCTTCACCTTGCTGAATAGGGTTTCGGCTACTTTCTTCTGACCAGCTAGGGCATAGGCAGCCGCTAAGCGGGCACGAGCCGCATTGCTTACCATAGAGGTGGACATTTCCCTGAGCCTATTCATAGAAGCTATATCGGCACTATTGGCCAATGCCAAAGTATAGAGACGATAAGCCTGGTTGAAAGTAGAGTATTCCCCATCGTACCTCCAATTGCGCGCCATCATCTTCTGATAGCTGAGCCATTTGGCTTTGCTACCTGCTGGCAAAGAGAAGCCTCGTTTTTCAGCCTCTATATAGAACTGACCTATGTAGGAAGTAGCCCACTCATCGGCATAGTCAGAGCCTTGCCAGTAGGAGAAACCTCCATTGGAGAGTTGGTTTTCAGCGAGCTTACGGATAGTAGCACTCACATTCTGTTGTACTTCCTGTTGTTGCTTGGTAGAGAGTGTTTCAAAATCAGCCAAGTACAACTGAGGGAAGCCCTTGGAGGTAAGCTGTTCGGCACAACCATGAGGGTAGTCTATCAAGTATTTCAAGCGTTGGGAGAGGTTCACCCCAGGGAAAGAGGATACCTCCAAGACACTGGTGTAAGTGCCCTTTTCTCCAAATACTTCAAAACCAATATTTTGAGATGCATTGGGTTGTAATACTACACTCTTTACCTGATATACTTTAGGATTAGGGTTATATACGTCCATTTCTACCTCATAGGTTGATTTTTCACCTCCTGCAGTAGCTTCTACGGTTACCTTACCGATACCTGCTTCATTGACATTGAGAGAGAAATAAGCCATTTTCTCAGCAGGTTCTGTAAAGGACAGTTGTTGTTGTGCCTCGCTGAATAGAGAGAATTTCTCATTGGTCTTTACACGAACAGTCACGTTTTTCACCTGTTTTTCATTGGCAAAAACGGTAACAGGTAGCGTAATGGTTTCCCCAGGAACGGCCTTTCTTGGCAAAGATGCCAACACCATCACAGGACTCTTGATAGTAGCTGTTTTCTCGGCACTACCAAAGGCATTTTCCTTTACATTGGAAGCCACTACCATTACACGAGCAGAGCCTATATAATTAGGGATGTCTATCTGGTGGGTCTGGCTTCCTCCCTTGAGCGTGAAAGGACCTTGTACGATAGTGAGAGGCTTGAATCGGTTGGCCTTTTTAGCCTTACCAACTCCTAAGTCTTCGTCCCCCCCGATACTAAATATCTGGTTGATAGTACCCCCAAAAGCACCGATGACATCGTTATAGATATCCCAAGTCTTTACTCCTAAAGCTGTTTTGGCAAAAAAGGTATTCCAAGGGTTAGGTGTCTTGAATCGGGTAAGGTCAAGCAGTCCGTCCTCCACGATAGCCAAGGAGTAAGTCATAGGCTTGCCCGATTTCTCTCTTACCTTTATAGTTACTTGCTTTTCAGGGCGTAATACCTCAGGCATCTCAATAATAGGTTCCAATTTTGTTTTTGGATTGTATACTGAGATAGGAGCAATTCCATAGAGGCGGATAGGGGCATCATTCTTGGTCTGTGCATGAGGCTGCAAGAGCGTTACATACAGATAAGCATTAGGCGCCATCTCTTCAGTAACAGGTACTTGGTAGGTAGTTTTACCCTTTTGGGTATTCACCCAATAGGTGGAGAGCACCTTGCTGCCATTCTCTACTGAGATGAGGGCACGCCCATCAGCATCGGAAGGGAAAGAGATTGCTACCTTTTCTCCTACCTTATAATCTTTCTTATCGGTGGAGAGCATAAGCATAGTAGCTTCTACTCCGGCATCTTCGTCATTGTCTCCCCAAGAATAGAAGCGAGCATCAACACCAGCTTCGTGGTTGCTCTGACTGTCTTCGGCCAAGAAGAAGTAGCGACCAGAGTGCCCTCTTTCTATATTGACATCAAAGGTAGCCTTTCCATCCCCGCCTGTAGTTGTTTCTAAGGTAAAGACAGGAGTTTTGGAATCGGAGGCGTTGTAAGTGGAGATGTTGAATTCGGAAACGTCCCACCACCAATTTTTATCCAACTTATAAGCATATAGCTTCACCCTGCGGCCACTGATAGGCTTTCCTCTTTCGGAAAGGACTATTGTCTGGAACTTAACAGGCTTGCCTGTCTCATAGTAATAGCTATCATTAGGCGCCTTGATTCCCACATAAGATGAGAAAGGAGAATAAGTAGCCGAAGTAACATCGGTACTAAAGTCGCCTCCTTGCTCATTGGCTTGGGTCAAGAGGTTGATTTTTAGCATTTGAGGGGCATCTTTCAACTCTTTAGGCAAGAAGAAGAATGAAGCCTTTCCTTGTTCGTTGGTATTTCCACTGAATACAGCAATCTCTTCGGAGGAGAACTCAAAAGAGGTATTGTGGAAGGTATAGTTTTCGTAGCCCTTGAAAGGATTCACCTTAGGATAAATTTTTCCTGTGATATCCACCTTGATATTGCTTGCAGGTACTCCTTGTAGCCAATCCACTTGTAAGGAGGCATTTTCCCCTTCAGAGGATATAAATTTCTCGGAGAGGCTATTGTTGATCTTCAAGCGGTTGGGCTTAACAGTCTCTACCTTAATTGTTTTGGAGTAGGAGCTACCTCCCACAGTGATTTGGCAAGTCCAGTTACCTGTAGGGGCATCGGGGCTTGTTTTTAGGTTGAACAAGTAATGGTTTTCAGGGGTAGAGGTTTTTACCAACTGTTGTACCACTTTTCCACTAGGATCGGAGAGTGTGAGATTGATGGGTAGGCTCTCGGGTAACTTGTTAGCAAAGTCATTGAAAACGAAACCTACGGATATATTATCGCCAGGGCGCCATACGCCACGTTCGGTATAGATAAAGGCATTACGTCCTTTTTCAAGCTCTAAGCCCCCTACCTCATACTTGCTCACTGATTGGGAAGAGCCATCATCTATCTTGGCATAGGTCGTGTTCTTATCCTTTTGGGCAATGACAAAATAAGCACGCTTGGAGGTGGTTACCACCGCTTTCCCATCAGAATTGGAAGTAGCCTCCGCGATTTTTTGTTGTTGATAATCATAGAATTCTACCTTGGCTCCACTTATAGGTGCAGTGGTGAGGAGGTTATTGACTACTACCATGTAGTCGTTGTTCTGTCCTCGTTTGACCAATACTCCTAAGTCGGTGGCCAAGATGTTTGTTTCTACTGACCTATTGTAATAATAGCTATCCTTACAAGGGTCATCTCTTTCTTCCCAGTCATAGTCATAGTAATCATAGTCATCATAATCGCCAGCACCTTCTTCTGCTATGTTTAGATTTTCTTCTTTGATAGGTGTGCTATCGTTGTTACAATTCAGCGCATATTCTTTCTTGAAGTCCAACTTGACACGGTAGATAGCACCAGGTTCAGGCGAGATAATTTTGGAAAGATCAATGGCATGAGTACTCCATTTGGACAGAGAGCCTTTGCCAAGGCCACGGATAGGAATCACCTTACGAGCGATGGTAGCCCCAACACGGCGCAGGTTATAGCTTCCACCTAGGTTGTTGTCTTGCAAGAACTGCAAGATGTTGTTCTGATAGATCTTCATTACGCTTACCTCTACTGCCTTTAGGTTGATCGTTTGGAAATTCACCTTTAGGTTTTGGGAGCTAGGTAGTATGGTACCATTGCGAACAAAGCGTACTTCAGGCTTGATAGGATCAAATACCAACTTGCCTGTATAATCATAGCTCATACGTTCCCCATATTGGCTTCGGATTCCTTGGAAAGCCTTTATAGTGACTTCTTTTTCAAAATTCTCATCGGCATATAGCTTGAGGGTATTGCCAGAGATGGAGTATCTGAACTCTCCTTCATATTGAGGTACGGAGACAAGTCCCCTTAGGTCTTGTTTCTTATCCAAGGGAGCGGAGAAAATTATACTGAAAGAATTGTATTCTCCTTCATTCTGAAGCAGTTGTACTACACCAAATTGGTTACTAGTAGGAATGGTAAGGGAGCTTTCCCCCTTGCTTTCTATGTCATGAGCGTGACCATCCCAAGAAATACGAAGGGTCTGTTGTTCGTCCTTAGGGGTGGGGATACTATCCACGATGAAAGCAATATGAGTGCTACTCTCGGTTGCTTGTGGTTTTATACGAAGTTTTTCCCCATCAATAGAGGCGGAAATCAGCTCAGGGAGCATCTTGGGGGAGATATTGTCGCTGGCTTCCAAATAGGCATTGAGGAAATAATAGTCTCGGCTATAAGATTGTAAGTCACGTATATTGACTTCAAAAAGAAGACTCTGGGTACGCACATGGAAAAAGAAACTTTTTAAGTCCTTCTTTACCTCAAAGAGCTTATCCAAGTGTAGTGTAACGGCATACTCCTTGTTATGTTCCAAGGATTCATTAGGAACAAACTTGAGCAAGCTACCCTCAAAAATCACCTTACCCTCCACAGCGGGGGAGAATTCAAAGAGTTTGGAGGTATCCAAATCCTCGATTTTGTCTTCGCTTAGGGCTTCAGTAAGAATGACCTCAATAGGACCATTGGCGGGAATAGTTCCTGCACTAAAGCCAGTGATGTATTCTCTAAAGAGCGTAGGATCACTATCTTTTTGGCGATTGTTTTTGGAGCAAGCCACCAATAGGAGGCAGGCCATAAGGTAGAAAAAAAAGTTCTTCATAAAACTATATTTAGTAATGTGGCTAGAAGCACACCAATTCGTACCGCAAATTTAAATATAAATTTGTAATTATACAAGTGTTATCTTAGAAAATTATAGAAAAAAATTCTTAGTGAGTAAAAAAGGAAAGAAGCAACCCCTATTTCAAGGGTTACTTCTTTCTAATTTATAGATAATAATAGTAAGGTCTAGCGCTTAATCACCCAATCTCCTCTTTCTAAGAAAGGAATAGCTTGTTTGTACTTCATTTCCTTGATTTCTCCATTGAGAATATTCTGGATTTCAACCTTGTCATTACGTCCTATTTTAGGTTGGTCACGTACGATAGGTTCTGTTACTTGTGGGGCAGGGGAGGCTTGCTGACCTGCTTCACGATTTCTCTGAGCTAGCTCGTCGGAATTGAGAACTTCCTCCTTGCTTGTTTGCAAGTGCTCAGGAGCACGCCTTACCTCATGGGCTTCCTGCAAAGGTGGTTGTGCTTGTGGTAGGTGTGCATGGAAAAGGAAAGCTACAATCTCCTTATTGACCCTATCGACCATATCCTTGAAGAGGTTATAAGCCTCTAACTTATAGATGAGCAAGGGGTCTTTCTGCTCGTGAGTGGCTAGCTGAACGGATTGTTTCAACTCATCCATCTGGCGGAGGTGTGTTTTCCATGCATCATCTATGATAGCTAAGGAGATGTTTTTCTCAAAATCTACAATAATCTGCTTACCTTCACTTTCATAAGCTTCTTTGAGATCAGTGGTAATGTTCAGTCCTTTTTGTCCATCGGTAAAAGGTACTACAATACGCTCAAATTGGTTGCTCTGATCCTCATATACACTCTTTATCACAGGGTAAGCAATAGCGGCATTGGTATCATTATGGGCTTTGTATAGGGTGAGTAACTCAGGATAAATCACCTTAAGGAGTTCCTTAATAGGCTTTCTGTGAAATTCGTCTTGGGAAACTTTAGGTCCTACTCCGAAATACTTAAAGTGCTCGTATTCAAAGTTTTTGTAATCATTACCTGGTTTGTTACTTTCCAAGATACTTTCAAGCGTATCATAGATGATATCGGCAATATCCACTTGTAAGCGTTCTCCATAGAGGGCATGGCGGCGGCGCTTATAGATTACCTCACGCTGTGCATTCATCACGTCATCATATTCAAGCAAGCGCTTACGAATACCGAAGTTGTTTTCTTCTACTTTTTTCTGTGCCTTCTCTACGTTTTTGGTGATGATAGGGTGTTCCAATACTTCTCCTTCCTTGAGACCTTGTCCTAGGCGGTCTAGGAACTTGATTGCACGTTCCATACCATAGAGGCGCATAAGGTTATCCTCGAAGGAAACAAAGAACTTAGAACTACCTGGGTCTCCCTGACGACCAGAACGACCACGTAACTGCCTATCCACACGGCGAGAATCATGTCTTTCAGTACCGATAATAGCTAGCCCCCCTGCTGCTTTCACCTCGTCGGTGAGCTTGATATCGGTACCACGACCCGCCATGTTGGTAGCTATGGTAACTACGCCTTTCTTACCAGCTTCGGCAACGATTTCAGCCTCTTTCTTGTGGAGCTTGGCGTTCAATACATTGTGAGGAATGTTGCGGAGCTTAAGCATACGGCTTAGCAGTTCAGATACTTCTACAGAAGTAGTACCGATAAGTACAGGGCGGCCTGCCTGAGATAGGCTAACTACCTCTTCGATAACTGCGTTGTATTTCTCACGTTTGGTTCTATAGATTTGGTCATTTTGGTCTTTGCGGGCAATAGGACGGTTGGTAGGGATTTCCATTACGTCCAATTTATAGATTTCCCAGAACTCACCCGCTTCAGTAGTCGCAGTACCTGTCATACCAGAGAGCTTGCGGTACATACGGAAGTAGTTTTGTAGGGTGATTGTTGCATAGAGATTGGCTAGCTGCTTTCCAAACCTGTTCCTCTTCTTCCAACT
>ERZ773026.1623-NODE-1623-length-11258-cov-10.207980_pt1 | contig 11258 bp, 8 predicted proteins | sample MGYA00580838_ERZ773026 | MGnify/ENA primary metagenome ERZ773026 (study PRJEB29015, sample SAMEA2738006) | human oral metagenome | biome: human oral; feature: human-associated habitat; material: dental | place: China | collected 2055 ... | reverse complement strand
AAATAATCGGTTTTCCTTCATATTGACGAACCACTCGTCCAATTTTTCTAACCATATTTAATCCTCTTTCCTACACTTGAAATGCTCTAATGATTGTTTCTCTGTTTGCATGAGCGCTTAATAACACCGATAATTTTACACGAGCCTTTTGTCCGCTAAGTCCAGTTGTGAAAATCACTCCTGCTTCATGAAGCTGTTTGCCTCCGCCAAGATAATTATAGACATCATACGTTACACCGTTAAATGCACGGGATACGAGCACGACTGGAATTCCTTTATCCAAGCAACGTTGCAATCCAGGAAGTGTCGTTGGCGGTAGATTCCCTGCCCCAAGAGCTTCGATGACTAATCCATTAGCATCTGAATCAACAACCGCATCAAATAACGTCGAATCCATACCGGCATACGCCTTCAATAAGTATACCTTATCCACGAGTTCTTTCACTGGATAATATTCATGATGTAAGAATTTTTGGAAGTAAATAACTTCACTCTTTGACACTAAGCCAAGCGGTCCAAAAGTGGGTGTTTGGAAAGTCGCAACATTCGTAGTATGTGTCTTTGTCACATATGTTGCTGCATGGACTTCATCGTTCATCACGACAAGAACGCCCTTATCCACACTCTCTGGACTTGTTACCGTAATAATGGCACTGCGTAAGTTTGCGAGCCCGTCCGCTCCGATTTCATTGCTGGAACGCATCGCTCCAGTTAAAACAATCGGGAAGGTTCCATCTGTTGTTAACTCTAAGAAATACGCGGTTTCTTCTAAAGTATCCGTTCCGTGAGTGACCACAGCTCCGTCAAAACCATCCTTTTGTGCTTGGACGATTCTCTTTTGAACTTCCCACATTTTTTCTTCCGTCATATGTGGGGATGGTAAGTTAAATAAGTCCTCTACAACGACACTTGCGATAGGTGCAAAAAGAGTATCTGAGTTTGTTAATGGGTTTGTTCCTGTTGGGGTTACGCTGCCCGTTGAGCGATCTTCGCTCATGGCAATCGTACCACCAGTGTTGATAACGATGATTTTCTTCATAGTTCTACTACTTTCTTTCATTTTCTCTTTACATAGGATACCACAAAATCGTAAAATGTGCCGAAGTATTTGTAAGTGAATACGCACAAAAATGATGATACCTTCGAAATTTAAAACGCGAAGTAAGGAACAAGTCCCTACTTCGCGGATATCAAATTCTATTTCTTTTTCCAACATAAAAAGCACTTCAATTTAAAGTAAGTTCTCCTGATTCCAAAGTATACTGTTTGTTATATACGTTTATATTCTTCGGAACTCTATGAGCTATCTCTATAAATGGAATGTTATCCTTTATAAGAAGTTCTCTAATCATCATCGTTGTATCCTCATCAATGGCGGAAGAAAACTCATCTAATAGCAGTAATTGATAATTTCTAAGTAATAGTCGGCCTAGACAAATTCTAGCTTTCTCTCCTCCAGAAAGTGACTCATCAAGATTTACTTCTGCATTATGTAATCCTACTCTATCCACTAAATAACTTAGTCCTACTTTTTGAAGAACAGATATAACTTCATTATCAGAATAATCTTCTCCTAGAGAAATATTAAATTTCAACGACTCATAGAAAATCCTTGATTCCTGAGTAAAGAAGCCAATATGTTTCTTCAAATCATCTCCAGAAAGTAATTGTCTATCGACTCCATTGTACTTCTGCACACCACCTTCGGATACGTGCAATCCATATAATAATTCCAACAGTGTAGATTTCCCCGAACCTGATGGACCCATAATCAGTATCCTATCATTCTCATTCATTTCTATATTAACTTTGTTTAATATAGTCATTCCATCAATTTGAACAGTGCACTCTTTTAACTCAATTGGAAATACGGTACTAATACTAGATTCGGTTTCTAAATGAGTCCCTTCAAACTCCGTATACTTTTCCACTCTGTCAATCACAGGAATGATTGAATTAAATCTTTGATAATAATCTATTGCATTGAGTAAAGGACTAACAATGCGATCACTCGCTAAATAAATTGCAATAACTGTGGCTAACTTAGTGTCCCCAACAATAACTAGATATACCCCAATAGCTAGCGGTACAAATGAACTTAATCCAGAAAGTAAGTTTGCTAATAACTTCGATGTAAATCGTACGTGATTCATTTGAAAATAGGCTTCTTCTGTTTGATTCAATGTTCCCATCAACTTTTTCAAGAAGATTTTTTCTACAAAAAAGTTTTTAATAATCGGCTTACTCTTCAAATATTCTTGTTGTTGCAAGATACTTAATTGGTTCACTTCAGCCCATTCCTTTGAATGTTTGCGAATAGATTTTGCAAATAATTTTGGCACCAATATTGGTAAGAATGACAACGTTATAAAGAGAGCTGCCAGCTTTAAATCTATAGCGGACACATATAACAAAGTGACCAACGCAAATACAAGACAATAGAAAAATCCCATGATGGACTTAATTCCTTGTTCTTCTAATAGTTTTAATTCACTAAGCACTATTGACTCTACTTCCTGTTGATTAAACTTCCCATAAAAGAATGCAGTAATAACTTTTTCTTTAAGGAATAGAGTTACTTGCTTTATCATTTTTTGTTGTGAATCTTCCCATATAAATAATCCCAGCCGAATAAGGGAAAAACTGAGAATACCTATCATTGAAATCTTTACTAAATCCTCAACTTTTTGAGTGGACGAAACATCAATTAATCCAGAAATAAAAGAAGGGATAATAATACCATCTAAAGCAGTTAAAGACATACCAATTGCTATTAATAATACGTATTTCCTTGGTAACCAACCTAGTATCTTCTTCATATATCCCATATTGTTTGCATTCCTTCCTACCCAGCTTCTATTACGATACTAATTATATCAAATAGTTAAAAACTTTGTATATCTAATTTTAGCAATGATTCCAAGCGGTATTTAGCAAAGATTTTTTCTTAGAAAGCCTAATCTATCTCTATTTTTATCCAAAAAATCTCTATTACTGCGATTATAAAATTCTCAAACTTCTGCTGCATCATCTTTTTGTGCGTTTCGTTCAAATCCCTTATAAAAAAATGAAAAAAAGTGTTTCACCACTCATTTAAAAGGATGCTGTGCGAAGTGTTAGAAAGTGTATCCCACCGGTCTTTCTGAAGCTTTTTGGTGTTTCAAATCGAGAAGCAACAGAAAAAAATTTTTTGATTTTTTCTCGGGATTTTTACTATAATCTTCTACATTTGTACTTTTAAACCAAAAGCCAGCTGTTGAATATACCGCTAAAAATCGCATCATTTCAACATTTATAGTTTACTTTTAATTTTAAAATTTGAAATGTAACATATATGCTACTGTAGCATATATGCTACATTTTTATTTTTGCAGTCTTGCACTCAATAAAAAACCGTAACCTTGGAGGCTACGGTCGGTTGTTTGATTATTTTATAGTATATTGTCTTTCGTGATTTTTAACTCCTGTGAGTGTCACTGGGCTATTGTCTTCACGTGTGAAAGTTTGTTCACCGCTAGAATCAACAACTTCCATAAAGATTTCTTCGTATTCTTCAACGGTTAACATTTTACGGTTTTCAAGCAAAGCCTTATGTTCCGCAATATGCAATTGATTTTCGAACCCTTCAACTAATTCCCCAGCAAAGAATTCCCCAACTGCTCCTGAACCATAGCTAAAGAATCCGATGCGGTCTCCAGCTACTAGCACGGAACTGTTTTCTAATAGCGAAATAAAACTTAGGAATAATGATCCTGTATAAATATTTCCGACATGACGGTTATAAATAGACGCTTCTTGGTATCTTGCCGTGAAACGTTCTCTTTCTTCTTCGCTCATTTCTTCTAAGAACGGTTTGAAAGCTTTCATCCCCATCTTCGTATACGGTAAGTGGAAGCAAATGGCCTCGAAGTCCGAAAACTCGCAATGAGTCTTTTCTTGATAGTTCTTCCACACTTCGCAGAAGAAACGGATGTATTGTTCATTTGAAAATTGACCATCTACTAATGGATAGGCTTCATAGTTTGGTCTCCAAAAGTCCATTACGTCATCCGTAAACAAGCTTGTTTCATTGTCTAAAACTAATAAACGTGGCGACTCAGAAACAACCATGGCTACCGCACCAGCTCCTTGAGTAGGTTCTCCACCTGAATTCAATCCGTATTTAGCGATATCACTAGCAATGACCAATACTTTTGAAGAAGGGTTTAATGCGATATGCCCTTTTGCTAATTGAAGGGCTGCTGTTGCCCCATAACATGCGTGTTTTAATTCTACGCTTCGAACACGGTTAGATAACCCTAACATCCGTTGCATATAAACTGCAGCTGATTTCGATTGATCAATTCCCGTTTCTGTTCCAAATAAAATCATATCAATAGATTCGCGGTCAGCATCATCAATAATCGATAAAGCTGCATTTGCGGCTAAAGTCACGATGTCTTGTGTGACTGGAGCTACTGCCATTGTAGACTGTCCAATACCAATCGTGTATTTAGCTGGCTCTACTCCACGAGCAACTGCCAATGTTTCCATATCTAGTGCAGTCGGTGGCACAAAAAAGCCAATCTTATCTATTCCTATATTCATTGTTGTTCTCCTTTACGAAAAAGCCCTAACCACATGTTGGGCTTCTTGTTCTATCTTAGCAACAACTATACTAGCAAAAAATTGCCGTCTGGACAATTGAATTTACTATTTGTTCTATAATTTAAACAATTCTTTACTATTTAGAACGTTTAAAAATTAGGTTTTAGAGGCAAAATCTTATAAAATAGTGGAGATGAAAGTGAATCTACTATAGAAAGGAATCAAAGATATGAACGGAAATGATATTGTCATTGTCAGTGCCACACGGACTGCCATTGGTAAATTCGGAGGTCAATTTGCTACAACCTCTGCGATTGAATTAGGAACAGCGGTCGCAAAATCCGCTATCCAAAAAGCCAAATTATCTCCAGAGCAAATTGATACAGTGATTTTCGGAAATGTTTTACAAGCTGGACTTGGCCAAAACCCTGCTCGACAAGTAGGATTACAAGCAGGTCTACTCCATTCTAGTACAGCCTTAACGGTTAATGAAGTTTGTGGTTCTGGATTAAAAGCCATTATTCTTGCAGCTCAATCCCTTCGACTAGGAGATGCTAAAATCGTCTTAGCTGGCGGTATGGAAAATATGAGTTTAGCACCTCATTTATTACAACAACGCTTTGCTCCAAAAAATGGTCCTGTGACATTAGTCGACTCTTTATTCAATGATGGGTTAACGGATGCCTACTCAACGAATGCAATGGGGATTACAGCTGAAAATATCGTTGAAAAATACGGATTTACACGCGAAGAACAAGATGTCTTCGCTGTGGCTTCTCAACAAAAAGCCGCTAAAGCTCAAGAAGAGGGACATTTCGAGAAGGAAATTACTCCAGTCGCAGTCTTCAATCGTAAGACAAAATCTAACGACTTTAAAGCTAGCGATGAATTCATCCGTGCAAACACAACACTGGAAAGTCTTTCTGGATTAAAACCCGCCTTCAAAAAAGACGGAGTGGTTACTGCTGGAAACTCTTCAGGAATCAATGATGGAGCCGCTTGTGTCATCATGACAACTCGCGAATATGCCAAAGAATTGAATCTACCTATTCTAGCAACTCTAAAAGGATATGCAGAAGCAGGTGTAGATCCTGCAATCATGGGGATTGGACCTGTTCCAGCTATCGAGAAATTAGTAGCACGCACCCGTATCCCTCTTGAGAAAGTGGATATCTTCGAACTGAACGAAGCCTTTGCAGCACAAAGCATGGCCGTTATTAAAGATTTGAAAATCCCAACTGAAAAAGTAAATCCATTTGGTGGGGCGATTGCACTAGGACATCCAATCGGTGCTTCTGGCACACGTATTGTTGTTACACTGATCAATGCTCTAAACCAACTAGATGGTAAACTCGGCGTTGCTTCACTTTGTGTGGGCGGCGGCATGGGTGTTGCCATCGCCATTGAACGCGAAAAATAATAGAAACAAAGAGAGCTGCCCAAAATTCACTTATAAATGAATTTTGAGCAACTCTCTTTTTTCTTTTTAACAATCGGAAGTACGAAGAAAGAAATTCATGTTAAGATTCGAAGTAATCCTATAGCTTAATTTATTTTTCTTCGTGTTTCTTTTGTTCGTGTCGCTGTTGATAGTATTCTCGAATCTCTTCATTCTCCTGGCTTGCCTGATATGTAATCGAAATCCCTTCTTTTTTCCAATGAATGCTCGTCAAAATATCATCCCAGCTCGGAAATTCAACGTTAAATGTATCCGAAAAACTAATAGAAGCTCTCCATACATCGAAGCGAGTCTGTAGTAAAAGTAAGGCTACTCGAGTGAGTAGTTCACGTTTTTCTTCATCCATTTGCCCTGCAGCTTTGAAGAACTCTTGAACATAATGCATAAATTTGCCAAACACATCATTAATCGTATCTAAACCAATCGTAAAAAGAAGCTCGAAGAACACGTCCCAGAACAGTTCTAGTTCTTCATCACTCACTTCTTCAGTCCATTTTTTAAACGTTTGGTCATTTAATTGACTGTTTTTTGTCAGCTGATCCATCGTTACAAATTGTCCATTTTCAATTTCCCACGTCAAAGCGCTATGTTGGAGAGCAGCTAAGGCATTACTTTTAACGATGACATAAGGGATTTCAGATTCCAAAAGCAATCCTACTAACGCATCTTGAGGAATGTAACGCATCGCTAACGGAACCACTGCATGATAGCCTTCCGTTTCTAAAATTGAACGGTGTAATCCTGGAGAATCAAAACAGTAGATTTTCCCTAATCTCGATTGAACTTCTTTCTCTTGGGTAGAGGCAGCGTATAAGGCTAGATTTCCTCCTTTTGAATGTCCTGACAAAAGGATTTCCCCGTCGAACACCTTCGCCTGTTGTTCCAAATATTCCTTAGCATCTTTATGTGCTGGAATAATTGGAGAATACGTCATCATAAAGTCCTCTTTCCAACCAATCAGCGTTTCATCTGTTCCACGGTAAATCACGATGCGCACCTTGGGCTTGATTTCCACTGTAAATGCAGCGAATTGTTTCGTAATGTCTGAGTCCACTTCGCTCTTCATCCCAAAAAACTTAAGGGATTGATATCGTTTCGCTTTTCCAATTTCCTGAGTTAAATCGACTCTTTCTTGCGTAATCATCATCGGATTATCTCTCAATAATCGTTCCGCATTTTCCCCCATATAGTGAGCAATCTCTTCAACCGTTGAAAATTCTTTTCCACTCATATCTGAAGAAACGATTTCTTCTAAAGGTGAATATCCTAATTCCGTTAAGACAAGGGCGTCAATTTCAGAGAAAGGTCTCTCATCAAACGTTTCCTTTCCAAACTCTTGTACATAATCCATCATATTTTTCATTGAATCGTCCTCCATTAATTTGAGTGAGTCCAATACTATTCTACTCTGCCCTTATACCACTTGCAACTCTTTTTCCTATAGGCTTTTTTTGCTGATTTTGTATAGAATTTCCCCTCCTTTTTATGCTATACTACTGAAATGAATTGAAGGGGGTTGTCGTATGAAATTAGGATTTGATAGTGAGAAATATCTAGAAGAACAAAGTCAGTTTATTCTTCAACGAGTGAACGCTTATGACAAATTATATTTGGAATTTGGTGGCAAACTAATTGGTGATTTCCATGCAATGCGAGTATTACCTGGATTTGACCCAGACGGAAAAATCAAATTACTCCACCGCCTAAGAGACAAAGCAGAGATTATCATCTGTGTATACGCTGGTGATATTGAACAAAACAAGATTCGCGGTGACCTTGGAATCACTTATGACCAGGATGTTCTACGCTTAATGGACGACCTACACTATTGGGACCTCAAAATCAATAGTGTCCTCATCACACGATATACAGGGCAACCTGCTGCTACTCAATTTAAAAACTCCCTTGAGCGACGTGGTATCAAAGTGTATACGCATGGCTACACAGAAGGGTATCCAATGGACGTGGAAACCATCGTGAGTGACGCAGGATATGGTGCAAATGAATTTATCGAAACAACGCGTCCTCTTGTTGTCGTAACCGCTCCTGGTGCTAACAGTGGAAAACTTGCGACCTGCTTAAGCCAGCTGTATCACGAAACCAAACGCGGCCACCGTGCAGGATACTCTAAATTTGAAACCTTCCCTGTATGGAATTTACCGCTCAACCACCCTGTTAACGTGGCGTATGAAGCAGCTACTGCCGACTTAGAAGATGTGAATATGATTGACACTTTCCACCTTGCGCATTACGGAGAAACAACGGTGAACTACAACCGAGACATTGAAGCATTCCCTCTATTACGTCGTATTCTGACGAAGATTTACGGTGACGCTCCAATCCCTTACAACTCTCCAACAGATATGGGCGTGAACCGTGTCGGATTTGCTATCACTGATGACGAAGTGGTTCGCGAAGCTTCTAACCAAGAAATCATTCGCCGTTACTATGCAGGTCAGTGTGACTACAAACGTGGTATTGGAACTTTAGAAGCGGCTCAGCGTGGTAAATATATTATGGAAGAATGTGGCCTTTCTGCAAAGGATCGACCAGTCGTAGCTGTTGCCCTCGAAAAAGAGAAAGAAGTTAACGTTCCTGTCGTTTCACTCCAATTACCAACTGGAAAAATTATTACAGGTAGACAAACAGACACAATGACGGCTAGCGCTGCTTGCTTACTCAACTGTATTAAAGAGCTTGCAGAAATCGGAGACTCTATCCATCTCCTACCTCCAGTGATTTTAAACGCCATTGGACAACTAGGACAAGACATCCTCAAACACCAACGCCGTTCGCTAGACAGTAAGGAAGTTCTCATTGCATTAAGCATTTCTGCTGTAACTAACCCTGCTGCAGAAGCCGCGAAAAACCAATTACAAAACTTACGCAACTTACAAGCACATAGCACAGTCATCTTGCAAAAAGCCGATGAAGAAACCTTCCGAAACCTTGGAGTTATGGTTACTTGCGAACCAAAATTCGCCGGAACCAATCTTTATTACACAAACTAACCTAAGCCCTCGTCCATTTGGACGAGGACTTTTTTGTTGGCACAATCATTATCCTAGCACCCTTCCCAGCACTTCCCCGGTTCCCCTAGCCGTCCCTAAGACCTATTAGCCTTTCCAACACCTCTTTTCAGAAGCAGAACTCTAAAAGTCCGCACACTCTCCTTTTTCAAAAAAATCTTCGTTACTTGGAAATTCGGCAAAATAAAGAAAAAGTAATATATCAATAAGCTCAATGAGCCTAAAATCCACGGATTCTATAGTAGGAATAGTGGCGGTTGTAACCGATGTGAATTAGTGACTCTGGAAATTTATTTCCTAGAGTCACTTTGAAGCTCGGTAGTCGTTGAGACCATAGGCTCAACACGGTACAGCCACTATCACTACTATGAAGAAATCCGTTGGATTTCAAGGCGAATTGAACTCTATTCCAATTTCTCTTCTTTTATTCCTGCGCCCGAATTTCAAAGGAACGAAGTTCCTTTATTCATTTTTTTGCACAAAAAAAGTCGAGAGCGTGTCTCGACTTTTCTTAGTTTCTAAAGATTTTTGCTTCAAGGAAGAGATCGTTGTAAAGGCCTAATAGGTCGGTTCCTAAGTTTTCGTAAACCTCCATCTTACTCATCGCCTCTTCTGTCGGATAAAAACTCTCATCCGAAGTAATATCTTCCGGCAATAATGCTAGCGCATCTTTATTTGGAGTAGCATATCCTACATATTTCGCATTTTGAGCTGCAATCTCTGGACGCAACAAGAAGTTGATAAACGCATAAGCGCCTTCCTTATTGCCCACTGTTTTTGGAATAACAATATTATCAAACCATAAATTCGTTCCTTCGCTTGGAACTACATAGGCAAGGTTTTCGTTTTCGCTCATCATTTTTGATGCCTCTCCTGAGAACGTCACCGCAATATTTGCTTCTTCTTGAATCATATATGTCTTCATTTCGTCCGCAATAATGGCTTTCGCATTTGGCATTAAAGTCTTCAAGAACTTACCTGCCTCTTTCACAATGGTTTCATCTTTTTCATTTAAGGAATAACCTTGTGTTTGAAGTGCGATCCCCATCATTTCACGAGCGCCATCAATGAATAAGATCGAATCTTTAAATTCTTCGTTCCATAAATCTCTCCACTCACTAATGGTTCCTTCTGGATAGACATTTTTATTGTATACAATTCCTAGAGTTCCCCAGAAATAAGGAATACTATACGTATTATCAGGATCAAAAGACTGATGAAGGAAACGTGGATCAATATGTTCGATGCCTTTGATTTTCGAATAGTCTAATTTCTCTAATAGATTTTCTTGGACCATTTTATGAATCGTATATTCACTTGGAATAGCGACATCATAATTCGTTCCGCCTTGCTTAATCTTGGTCAGCATGGCCTCGTTTGAGTCAAAGGTTTCATAGATGACTTTATATCCCGTTTCCTCTTCGAATTGAGCAATCAACTCTGGATCAATATAGTCTCCCCAGTTATAAACGATAATTGTTTCTGGGCTTCCGGCTGTTGCCGTTTCAAAGTTTTTACGAACTCCAAACAGCACTAGGCAAGAAACTAAAATCGCCCCGATTAAAATCGTTAGTCGCTTCATAATGTGACTCCTTTCAATAAGTCACTCTCTGCATTCTTCCCATTTAATCGTTTTTGTTGGAATTTTTGTATGAAGTAATACCCAATCACGAGGGATAATGAGAATAGGAACATCAATGTACTTAAAGCATTGATTTCTAAACTAATCCCTTGACGCGCACGTGAGTAGATTTCAACAGCAATCGTTGAGAATCCATTCCCTGTTACGAAGAATGTCACCGCAAAGTCATCTAGCGAATACGTAAACGCCATAAAGAATCCACTCAGAATTCCTGGTGTAATTGATGGTAATACGATGCGCGTTAAAACTTGAGAACTTGTTGCTCCTAAGTCACGAGCCGCTGTAATCATTGATGGATTCATTTCAGATAATTTTGGTAAAACCATTAACACGACAATTGGAATATTAAATGCGATATGCGCAAGTAATACAGACATGAAGCCGAGTTTAAATCCTACAACTGTGAATAGAATCAATAAACTTGCCCCGATGATAACGTCTGGCGACACCATCAAAATATTGTTAAATCCTAATAGGACCTGCTTACGATGGTTGGAACGGATGTAATGAATCATGATCGCTCCAAGTGTTCCAATCACAG
>ERZ773026.1622-NODE-1622-length-11260-cov-13.400803_pt1 | contig 11260 bp, 9 predicted proteins | sample MGYA00580838_ERZ773026 | MGnify/ENA primary metagenome ERZ773026 (study PRJEB29015, sample SAMEA2738006) | human oral metagenome | biome: human oral; feature: human-associated habitat; material: dental | place: China | collected 2055 ... | reverse complement strand
TTTATTTGGAAAATTAAAAATAAGTTGTAAAATATATAATAAATCAATAAGGAGATGATTATACATGTGGGTTATTTTTGCTATTTTATCAGCTATTTTTGCAGCATTAACTTCAATTTTAGCAAAAATTGGAATTGAAGGTGTCAATTCAAATCTGGCAACAGCTGTAAGAACTATTGTTGTTGTACTTATGGCTTGGTTTATGGTTTTCATAACTGGAAATCAAAATGGAATTGTAGATATAAGTAAAAAAAGTTGGATATTTTTAATTCTGTCAGGATTAGCAACTGGTGCTTCTTGGCTTTGTTATTATAAAGCATTACAACTTGGAGAAGCTTCAAAAGTTGTTCCTATTGATAAATTAAGTATAGCTATAACTATTGTCCTAGCCTTCATATTTTTAGGAGAACAAATCACATTAAAAACTTTAATTGGTTGTTGCTTAATTGTTACAGGAACTTTTATTATGATTTTATAAATTGAGTTAACAAAAAAAGAAATAACTATATTATAAAGATATAATTATTTCTCTTTTTTATTTTTTGAATATCAATTATCTTTCTATTCTTATTACTTTTCCACCTAACTCATAAGTAGACTTTCCTTCTTTTACTGCAAATTTTCCATTTACTAATACGTAATCTATTCCATCTGGAAATTGAGTTGGTTCAATAAAAGTTCCTTTATCTATAATTTTAGTTTCATCAAAGATTACTATATCTGCAAAATAATCTTCTTTCAATAAACCTCTATTGTCTATTTTAAATGTTACTGCAGGTTTATGAGTCATTTTATATATAGCTTCTTCTAAAGACATTGTTTGCATTTCACGAACAAATTTTCCTAAAACTCTTGGAAATGAACCATATACTCTTGGATGAGGTTTTCCCCCTAATAATCCATCTGTACAAATATTACTTTCTGGTCTTCTCATAAAAGTAACTATATGTTCATCTTTTCCATAATAATCATACATTCCAACTGCATTTTCTTCTTCCATTAACAAATCAAATACAGCATCAAACTTTTCTTTACCTCTCATTTCTGCTATTTCAGTTAAATTTTTACCTATACAATCTTGGTTTTTATCTGTCTTTACAGATGTTACATAGATTCCATCAAAACCTGCAAAATCTATAAAGTTATCCCAACCTGGAATACCTTTTATAATATCTTCTTTCATCTTTTCACGTAATGATTTATCCTTTAATCTTTCTATTAATTTATCTGTTCCACCAGCATGTGCCCAAGGAGGTAAAATTACACCTAACATTGTACTTCCTGCTACATAAGGATATTGATCATAAGAAACATTAATTCCTTCTTCTTTACATTTATCTAATAGGGCTATTACTGGTTCTATTAACTTCCAATTTTTTTGTCCACAAATTTTAAAATGTGAAAAATGAATTTTTACTCCACTTTCTTTTGCTATTCTAATAACTTCTTGCATAGACTCTAACATAGTATCTGCTTCACTTCTTTGATGGATAACTAGAGGTCTTCCATATTCAGCAGCAACTTTACAAATTTCTATTAATTCTTCTGTTTCTGCGTAAGCACAAGGAATATAAATAAGACCTGTTGAAAGTCCTGCTACTCCTGCTTCCATTTCTCTTCTAGTTATTTCTTTCATTTTTTCTAGTTCTTCTTTTGTTGCTACTCTTGCTTCCAAGCCCATAGCTTCCATTCTTATATTTCCATGAGGTACTAAATATAATTCATTTGGTCCAGAACCAGTTTTTGAAATTAAATTAAGGTAACCATCTGTATTTTTCCAATCCCATTTTAATTCATCGCTATCTCCATCTAATCCTGCTAAATTTTTTCTCCAAGAACTAACATATTCTTCAGGAAGTGGTGCCATAGAAATTCCATCTTGCCCTAAAATTTCTGTTGTAATTCCTTGTCTAATTTTAGGTTCTACAAATGGTTCTATTAAAACTTTTAAATCAGAATGGCTATGAGTATCGATAAAACCAGGAGAAACTATTTTTCCAGAAGCATCTATTACTTTATCTGCTGTAAGATCTAATTTACCTATTTTTTTTATTTTTTCATTTTCTATCAGAATATCAGCTAAATATCTTTTACTTCCACTTCCATCAATTAAAGTTCCATTTTTTATTAAGATTGTAGACATATAAATTACCTCCTTATATATTTTCAAATTCTATTTCAGGAGCTGCTTCAACTCCCATTTTTCTTTCAATATAAGAAACTACAAATATTACTATGAAAGCTACCAGTCCTCCTGGAACCATTGCATTTAATCCCCAAGGAGTTTTTAAAATATAAATCCATATTGCTGCTACTATTGTTCCTGCAATAATAGATAAAAATCCTGCTCTTTTAGTAACATTTTTATAAAATATTCCACAAATAAAAGCTGCAAATGGACCTGCACTTCTAAGTGCAAAAGCACCCATCATAACACTAATTACATTACTTGCTTCAAGTGCAATGAATAAACCTGCTACTCCTACTACAAGCATTGCTACCTTAGAAATCCATATTTCTTTTTTATCATCTTTAATTCCCTTATTTATATATGGTGTAAAAATATCATTTGTAAACATAGTTGCCGTTCCAATCATATTTCCAGAAGCACTACTCATTGTAGCTGCTACTATTGCTGCCAAAACAATTCCTGCTACAATTGGTGGAGCAAATGTTATAGTTGCTTGAGCTAAAGCATTTTTTTGAGCACCTTCTAATATATACCCATCTATACAAACATAGGCTAAAAGACCTATAATTGCTGGAACTATTGCATAAACTGCTGATACAATTCCTGCAAGTACAGAACCTATTTTAGCTGATTTTCCATCTTTTGCTGAACAGTATGTTTGAACTATTTCTTGACCAGTTGGGAAAGTCATAAAATACATTGCTATATATCCTATAATAGTTGTTGCTCCTATTTTAGTCATACTTAAAAAATCTCTACTATTGCCATCAGCATCTTGTATATTTTTAGCTTTTTCAAATAGAGCTTGAAATCCACCAACAGCTTCATTATTTACCATAATAAACATTGCTATTGCCATTCCAATAGTAATAAATAAAACATGCATTAAATTTGCAGCAGTAACTGACTTAAATCCACCAAACATAGTATAAATAATAACTACTATTGTACTTACTATTGCAGCTGTCTTAAAATTAAAACCAGTAACAACATTTATAATAGAAGCTGTTGCAATTATTTGAGCTCCTGTTGCCATAAATAAAGCTAATATTGAGGTAAATGCTGTAAAAATATGCGAAGCTTTTCCATATCTTTTACTTATAATTTCTGGAACTGTGTTAGCTTGTGCTCTTCTAAAATATGGTGCTATAAATGACACAAGAATAAATCCAATTCCTCCTGCTATTACATACCATGAGGCTGATAAACCATATTTAAAAACATTTGTTGCAATTCCTGTTGTACTAGCTCCTCCTGTGTTGGCAGCAAATAAAGTTCCTGCAAGTACAACTGGTCCTAGTGATTTTCCAGCCATTAAGAAGTCATCATTACTTTGTTTCTTTTCTTCTTTTTTCTTAGAAGCAATAAGTCCAATAAGAACAGTTGCTCCCATATATAATAAGATAATTATTAGAGCTATAATTTGTGTTCTATTCATAAAGTTTCCTCCTCATTTCCATTAAATTAAAGTAAAATTTCCTAGTTTTTATAAATATTTATTTTCCTAAATATGCTTCTAATATTGCATAATATCCTTCTGTTACTTTTTCTATTTGTTCAACTTCTACATATTCATCTATAACATGTGCTAAATTTTCTTTTGATGGTCCATAACCTATTGTATGAATTTTTGCTTCACCTGCATAATGTGAACCATTTGTACAGAAGTTATAATATGTTATTATAGGATTTTGTCCTATTGCTTTTAAACCTGAATATGCCTTTTGAATATATTCTTCTTTTTCATCATAAAGCCAACCTGGGAAAAATCTTTCTCCTTTTATTTCTTCACCAGTCCAACATTTTTCTTTACCAATAGCATAAGAAACTTTTGCTTCTAATTCTAAATCTTCTTTTTTTAATTCATCAATACAATCTTGAATTGGCTTTAATACCCCTTCCATAGTTTCTCCAACTAAAAGTCTTCTATCATAAGTAGCTCTACAATAATCAGGAACTACTGAAGCTCCAGGATATGGTAGTGATTTTATATCAGTCAATTCTAAAATTCCATATCCTAATTTATCTTGATGTGTCATAGGCAAAGTTTTTATTTTTTCTATTAATTTCATCATCTTATAAACTGCATTTATTCCCTTTTCTGGATTCGCAGAATGGGCTGGTTTACCAAAAGTTTCGACTACAATTTCTGCTCTTCCTCTTTGACCTATTTTTAAATTTAATTCAGAAGCTTCACCTATAATTACAATATCAGGTTTAACATATTCACTAACTTCTCTTGCAGCAACTCCTTCAAAACATTCTTCATGAACAATTCCAGCAACATATATTTCTCCTGAAAAATCTTTTTTTGTATCTTCTGCAAAATATGCTCCTGCTAAAGCCATTGAAATTAAAGCTCCCTTCATATCAGAAGTCCCTCTTCCATAAATTTTTCCATCTTTTATTTCTCCACCAAAAGCATTTTCTTTCCATTTTTCTTCTTGTACAGGAACTGTATCCATATGTCCATCCATTAAAACTTTTAAACCGTTTTTCTTTCCTTTAATACAGCCAATAATATTACCATAACGATCTATATGAACTGTATCATAGCCAATATCTTTTAATAATTTTTCTAAATATTGAACTACTTCTTTTTCTTCACCTGAATAACTTTTAGCTTGTATTGCTTTTTGTAAAGACTCTACTACTTTTTCTTTTCTTTCTTTTGTTAACATAATTTGTCCTCCTTAATTATTTTCATAATGACCATTCCAAACTACATTTCTATAACCATCTTTATCTGTGTCACCTTCTGTACTTATACATAAAATACAAGATTCCTTATTTATATTTAATTTTTGCCAAAAATCTTTATAATTATTTTGCTCTTCATAGAGACTTACAAAAGCTCCTATTCCAACTGCTCCTGACTCTCCAGAAATAATTCTTTCATCTTCACCAATTGGAGATGATAACACTCTCATTCCTTTTGCTGAAATACTATCATCACAAGATAATGCAAAATTAGAATAATCTCTTAAAATCTCCCAACTAATAGTATTTGGTTCCCCACAAGCAAGTCCTGCCATAATAGTTTTTAAATCTCCTCCTACATTATGTGGTTTTTCATCATCTGCTTTAAATGATTTATATATACAATTTGCTCCATGAGGTTCACAAATAATTGTAATTGGTTTTTCTTCCCCATATATTTCAGTAAGCAATGCTTGCATTGCTCCTGCAAACGAACCAACTCCTGCTTGTAAGAATACATGTGTTGGTTTTTCTTTAACTTTTTCTAATTCTTCTATAATTTCACTCATAATAGTAGAATATCCTTGCATTATCCAAAGAGGAATTTTTTCATATCCTTTCCAAGCAGTGTCTTGAACCATTATCCAATTATTTTCTTTTGCTTTTTCATTTGCTAATCTTACAGCATCATCATAATTGAAATCTGTTATACTTGCATCAGCACCTTCATCTTGAATTGCTTTTAATCTCATTTGTGATGAACCTTTTGGCATATAAACTACTGATTTTTGTTGAAGATGTCTTGCCATCCAAGCAACACCACGTCCATGGTTTCCATCAGTTGCTGTAATAAAAGTTAAATCACCTAATTTTTTCTTTATTTCTTTTGAAGTTAATACAGAAAATGGAAGTTTTGAAATATCTTCATTTAAAATCTCACTTAAACATTTCCCTATTGAATAAGAGCCACCTAAAACTTTAAAAGCATTTAAACCAAAACGTTTAGATTCATCTTTTACCCAAATCTTTTTTACTCCACAGTATTTTGCAAGTTCTTTTAAATCTATCAAAGGAGTTTTTTCATAGTTTGGTAAACTTTGATGAAATTCTAAAACACTTTTAATCGATTCTTTATCAAAACCAGATATTTCTCCTTTAAATTTTTTTATTTTTTTATTTTCCACCCACTCAATTATTTTCATATAAATACAACCTCCTCATATCTTGTCACTTATATTAATAAGCAAAATTTATGCCAAATTAAAAATTATAGATAATACAATAACTTCTTATAAAATTAAAAATTTTTTTACTATCAAATTGATAAATTATTATCATTTTGATAATTTAACTCTATTTATCATATTTTAGTAGTTTTTTATTATTTTTTGAATATATTTTTATCAAATTGATAAAATATGTTATAATAATTTAAAAAGGATATGATATTATGAATTTTTTAAATTTTATTTTAGATGATGTTAAAAAATATTCTGAAATTGTTTCAAAGGTTATAAATATAGATGTTGAAATTATGGATTCTTCTTTTACTAGAATAGCAGGTACTGGAACTTTAAAAGAAAAAGTAGGCTTAAATATGAAGGATGAATCTCATATATATCATCAAGTTTTAAAAACAAAAAAAACTATCATAATTTTTGAACCTCGTGAGGATACTCATTGCTTTACTTGTCAAAAGAAAGATTTATGCAAGGAAGAATTAGAAATCTCAACTCCTATTATTTATCAAGATGAAGTCATTGGTGTTATAGGGCTTATTTGCTTTGAAAAGGACAAAAAATATGATTTTATTGAAAAAAAAGATTTATACATTCAATTTTTAGAACAGATTTCAAAATTTATTTCATATAAAGTTTATGTTTATTTAAGTAGTTTACAATTAAAAAGAGATAATGAGATTTTAAGTAATATTATTGATAGAGTTCAAGATATTATTATATTGACAAACAGAAAAAATGAAATTGAATTAATTAACAAAAAAGGTAAAAATATATTGGGCTCTATTTATGAAGATGAAAAAATAACTTTAAAATCTTCTTCTAATTTTCTAAATCAAAAAGAATTTAATTTTCTATATTCTGGAAAAGAAATTTCTGCAATAGGAGATATTTTTACTTTCTCATTGGAAAAAAGTGAAGAGCTTACAAAAACACTTTTTGTTTTTAAAGAAATTTCAGAATTTAAAAATTATCTATTAAGTTTTCATGGAAATTCATCTATTATACTATTAGAATCTCCACAAATGCAGGATATCTATTCACATGTATCAAAAGTTGCAAAAAATGATACCTCTGTTTTAATTACAGGAGAAAGTGGGACAGGAAAAGAAATTATTGCAAAACAAATTCATGATTTAAGTTCTTATTCAAATGGACCATTTATAACAGTAAATTGTGGTGCTATTCCAGAATCTTTAATGGAAAGTGAACTTTTTGGTTATACAAAAGGAGCTTTTACTGGTGCTGATCCGAAAGGAAAAATAGGATTTTTTGAAAAAGCTAATAATGGAACTATTTTTTTAGATGAAATAGGAGAAATGCCTTTACAAATACAAGTAAAAATATTAAGAGTTTTACAAGATAAAAAAATTACTCCTATTGGTTCTCGTACAGAAAAGCAAATTAATGTCAGAATTATTGCAGCAACTAACAAAAATCTAGAGGAAGAAGTTGAAAAAAGAAATTTTAGACAAGATTTATTCTATCGTTTAAGTGTCTTTCCTATTGATATTCCGCCATTAAGGGAAAGAAAAAAAGATATAAAAACTCTTGTTGATTTTTTTATAAAAAAATATTATATTTCTTTCCAAAAAGAACAAAAAGAAATCTCTACAGATGTTTATCAGCATTTTTTAGAATATTCTTGGCCTGGTAATATTAGAGAATTAAAAAATACAATTGAATATTGTATGAATATGATAGAAGAAAATGAAAAAATGATTGATTTAAAACATTTGCCACCCAAATTTTTAGGAAATAAAGAAAAAGATGAAAAAATTAAAACATTAAAGGAATTAGAAAAAGAAGCTATTTCAAATCTTTTAAAAATTTATGGAAATAGCTCTGAAGCTAAAAAAATTATTGCTAAATCTCTTGGAGTGGGAATTGCAACATTATATAGAAAATTAAATTCTTATAATCTTTAATATTTTTTTCTTTTATGAGAAGATTTATAACCTAATTTTTCTCTATATTTAGTTACTGTTCTTCTAGCTATTTTTATTCCTTCTTTTTCTAAAAGATTAACTATGTCTTGGTCTGAAAGAGGTTCTTCTTTATTTTCATTTTCAATATATTCTAATATTTTTTGTTGATATAGAAATACTGTTGAATCTAAGTTAAAAAGTTTTCTTAAAGAAATTATACCAAAATCTGTTTTTATATATTTTTCTTTTACTGCTCTTGATACTGTTGAAGGACTTAAATTTAGCTCAGAAGCAACATCAGAAATTTTTAAAGTATTAGTTTCTTTACCTTGGCTTATAAAAAAGCTTTTTTGTTCTCTAATAATAATCTCCATAATTTTATCAAGAGTTTCAAATCTTTTTTCAATACAACTTACTATTTCATTTAATTTTTTATAATACTTATCATTTATTTTATCTTTTACATTTATTTGAGGTATTGAAGCTCTGTTTATTTCATAAAATACCTCATCTTTTTTTATTTCTACAAAAATATCTGGAATAATTTTTTTTATTTTTCCAACACTATAACCACGGCTAGGAATAGGATTCAGTGATTTAATTATATCTATATACGAAAATAATTTATCATCATTAATATCTAATTTTTGCTTTATTAAGTCATATTTTTTATCTATAAGTAAGTAAAGATAATTATCTATAAATAAAAATAATTTATCATCTATCAAATTTTTGGCTTTTAATTGAATTTTTAAACATTCTTCCAAAGAATAAGCTCCAACTCCATAAGGCTCTAAACTATGAATTACATCAAATGCTTCATCTAATTCTTTGTCACTTACTTCTAAAATATCTTTTATTTCAATTTTTGATAATTCTAAATATCCTTTTTTATTTAAATTATTAATTATAAATACACAAATTTTTTTTATTTTTGTTTCTATTTTAAAATAAGATAATTGTTCTTCTAAAATTTGAAAGAAATTTTTTTCATCTGTTAAATAATTAATTTCTTCTTCTTTTTCATCATCATAATTCTCTTGATTAGAATAGTTTAATTCAACTGAAATCTCTAAATCTTTTATAAGTTCTTTTTCAATAAAATTATTTAATTCTGTTATAGACATTTTAAGTATATTTATAGATAACTTCATTATTTGTGATAATTTTAAAGACTGTATTAATTTTTGTTTTTCAATAATGTCTAGTTTATTATCCATAATAACTTCCTCCAGATTTTTCCTTATTTTAACAAATTTAAAGAAAAAAGTCACCTATAATCTATATTTTGCTAATCGTATATAATATTAAGATTAGCTAAATAAAATTTATTGTATTTACTTATATAATATGATAAAATAATAGTATTATTTACTAAAATAAGCTAATAAAGGTGATAATTAAAAATATGAAAAAAGTTTATGATATGACAAAAGGAAAAATTTGGACTATAATCCTATCCTTTTCTTTACCACTTCTTGGAGCAAGTTTAATTCAACAATTATATAATACTGCTGATATGATATTTGTTGGAAATTTTGTAGGAAAAGAAGCAACAGGAGCTGTTGGTGCAAGTAGCTTATTATTTACTTGTATCATTGGACTTTTTACAGGAGTTTCAATAGGAGTTGGGGTTGCTGTTGCTCAAAAAATTGGCTCTAAGAACTTAGAGATGGCTTCCAAAGTTTCTCACACAGCTATAACATTTGGTATAATTGGTGGTATTATTTTAACTCTTGTTGGTTTCTTTTCTGCTGAGTTTTTATTGAGCTTAATGAATACTCCAAAAGAAATAATGTATGACTCTGTTATATATTTAAAGATTTATTTTTTAAGTATGTTACCAATGATTTTATATAATATTGGTTCAGGAATTATTCGTTCAACTGGAAATTCAAAAACACCATTCTATATACTTATTATAGGTGGGCTTACAAATGTACTTGCAAATTATATTTTTATAGTAGTCTTTAAAATGGGAGTTTCAGGTGTTGCTATTGCTACAACTTTATCTCAAACTTTAACTTCTATAATAGTTTTAACTTATTTATTTAAAAATAAAACTGCAATTAAATTTAAAACTTCTGAATTAAAGATAGACTTTTCCTTATTAAAACAAATTCTTTATTTTGGTTTACCTGCTGGAATACAGTCAATGCTTATAACCTTTTCAAATATAATAGTTCAATACTATATAAATGGCTATGGTGGAGATGCTGTTGCTGCCTATGCAACATATTTCAAATTAGAAAACTTTATTTGGATGCCAATAGTTGCAATAGGCCAAGCTAGTATGACTTTTTCTGGACAAAATGTAGGTGCTAACAATTATAAAAGAGTAAAGAAAGGTGCTTTAGTTGCCATACTTTTATCAGGTGGTTTAAGTATAGTTATTGCTGCAATAATATTAACATTTTCTCATACTTTTATGAGAATTTTTATAAAAAATGAAGAGATTATCTATTTGGGAAGCCAGATAGCTTTAACAACTTTTCCTTTTTATTGGCTATATTCTATATTAGAAGTTTTAGGTAGTTCTTTAAGAGGAATGGGTTACTCAATAGTTTCAATGTATGTTACTACTATTTGTCTTTGTGGAGTCAGAATAGCATTACTTTATTTAATTTCAAAATTTAATCTTGATTTTAAATCAGTCGCTTATGTTTACCCAATGACTTGGTTTTTCACAGCAAGTATCTTTATAATTGCTTTCTTAAAAATTATACACAAAAAGGACTATAAATAGTCCTTTTTTATATACTACTTTGTTTCTACATATTTTTTTAATTGACTTTTATGTATATATCCATAATCAAATGGTGTTCCATCTTCTCTTTCAAATTCAATATAACACCATTCTCCTTTTTCTTTAAACTTTGTTATGAGTGTTCCATTTTTTAATTCTGCAATTGAATCTGAGTTTACTGCTGCTTCATTCCTTACATTAGCATAACCATCTTTTGCATCCACAACATATCTTACAGCAAATAATGTTAAAGATGATAATAAGAATAACATAACTAATAATAATTTTTTCATAAAAACTCTCCTTAAATTTTTGTAATTGCTAGAATGTTATATCATTTTTATATAAAAAGTCTAGTAAAATCAAGAAAAAAAGATAAGATTGATACTAATCTTATCTTTTTAGGTTATTTGTCAAATAGTGTTGATGAAAAAGTTTAGACTATGACCTGATATAA
>ERZ773026.1621-NODE-1621-length-11263-cov-5.125268_pt1 | contig 11263 bp, 12 predicted proteins | sample MGYA00580838_ERZ773026 | MGnify/ENA primary metagenome ERZ773026 (study PRJEB29015, sample SAMEA2738006) | human oral metagenome | biome: human oral; feature: human-associated habitat; material: dental | place: China | collected 2055 ... | reverse complement strand
ATCTGTGTAAATCGCAACAACACAATTACACAGACATAGAAAATCTGTGAAATCCGTGAAAATCAGTGGGAGCTTTCGTTATATCAAACTCACATTAAGTTAAACTGATAGTTGTAAAGAGCTACTTTTTCTGCATTATAACCTTCTTTCCAAAGAGATTGTAAGCCTTGAATATAAAGACTATGGCTTTTATTCTTCCGAAGTCATTTTGTCATATTCAATTGACACAAAATTGATATAACAAAATCTCCCTACCTATAGTACAGAGCTTGTAGTTTTGTTTGTTTTGGATAGAGAGTGATAATATACAAAATTTTAGTAGTTGCTAGTCAGTTTTTCTTGTAGAGATGTCCTCTTATTTCATCTGTAGAAATAAAAAAATGTCCAAAACCTTTTTCTGTCAGACCTAAAATAAGTTCTTTGTCTCTTGACCAAATTCTATGCTTGTACTGAAAATACATAGCGATAAAAGGATAATCATCTTCGTCAATATCCTCTACAATAGTAAGTGCTTTTTGTATATTTTTCTTAGCTAATGAACTTAATGGAATAATTTTTACCCTTTCTAAAAGAACTTTTAGCTCTTCTAACAATTGTTTTTTAGTTCTGGTGTTTTTTATCCGTTTTTGTATATCAGTTATATGTTCCTTTACCTCTTCAATGATGTAATCAGGAGCCAAAAACTGCATATTTCTATCTTTAAGTATAGCTGCTATAGTTCCATTGGGAGTTATTAGTGAACTATAAAAGATATTACTATCAGCAATAACAATCATTATTTTTTCTTTTGAGAAGGGAGTATTATGTTTTTTTCTTTAGCCAGACGGTGGGCTACATTTCTATTGGTTTCTTTAGAAAGTGCCATAATAAATTCATAATCTTCAGGGCTTTCTTCTTCAAAAGCAGGCTCTACAAGGGCTGATTTTTCCTTTGTAGTAGTCTTTTTTGTCTTTGTTTTAGTCTCCTTAAAGGAAACAAAACTGAATGTTTTAAGAAGTTCCACAAGGGCAGAAGCTTGTGGATGGCTCTCATTAATGGTAAAGGTCATAGACATAAGATTCTTATTCTGTAAGGCAAAGATACAAAAATTATTCCAATGTAGGGATTAGTAATCGTTTTTGCTTTTGCCGAAAAGCAGAAACATCCAGTAGCTTTAAAGTGAAGTAATAAAAGTTAAGAATCCTAAAACTACCCCTACCAAATTGGGGATAATGAGAATATAATCTGGCTTAGGCTCTTTTGTCCAGCCATACACCACCCAGATAAGACAAGACCCAGCTGCAAACAAAGGTTGCCAAGGTTGTGCTTTGTGCCCCTCTAAGTTGGCCATAATTTGAGGAATATAGGCTACAAATACCGCCACTCCTATAAAGGCTCCTATGGAACCTATAAACAAATTAATTTTTTGCTTGATATTTCTTTTTTCGTTCATAATAATATGGTTTTCTGCAAAGATAGTAATTCGTATTTTGTATTTCGTCTTTATTTTAGTATTCGATTTCTTCTATATATTGAAGAGTTTTTACGTTACTACCTCTTTGTCTAAAGAATTTTTTCATTGTAGGATACCCCTTGCTGTTATAGGTAAGCTCAATAGAGGCAATATTCTTAACCAAATTTCCTTGATAATCAGTATAGCTATCCACCTCTTCTATCAAATTATTTTTACTATAATTCTCTTTTAAGAAATAATCAGGAGCTGCTGTTTTCATCAACGCATTCAGTGGTGTAGGGTTTATATTGCTATCGTATTTATACTCGGTAGTGTACCCTCTTTCTATTTTTTTTATTAGGTTGCCCCCTGCTACGGTATAAGTAGTAGTGTTGGTTTGAGTACCTCTTTCTGTTACTACCGCTCCATTCCCATCGCGATAGGTAATAGTTTCATTTACGATAATATCACTACCGCTATAGGCTAACACACTCTCAGAGTATCTATTTAGCTTTTTGCGCTCTCCGTTGTTAATCCAAGTTGAAACGCTCTGTCTGATAATCTTTGTTAGCTGTTCACCCTCATAGCGGTACTCTTTGGTATAAGAATCTCCGCCATTATCTGTTCTATGAGGCTCTACGCGTGTTTCTTTTATCATACGCCCTTGCTCATCATAGGTGTAATCTTCAATTGCATAATCTTCTGTAGAAGGTTCGCCGTACTTCATTTGGGTTATACGGTCTCCCAAGTATTCTGCTTTGATAATATGAGCCGTACCTGTTTGAACCCCATTTTCGTATTGAGTAGCAGTAACTGACAACAGCTTGCCGTTCTGAATATTATAGGTTGTTACAGCACTCCTGTTACTATTAGGATAAGTATTTGTTATTTTCTTAGGGAAGGCTCCCTCTTGTATGCCTGTATCGTTGTTGTCATCTTTACCACAACCCACTAAGGCTACGCTTGCCATTAAGGCGATAAAAAACTTTTTCATATAGATATTATTTTTAAATTTGGGGCAAAAGTACAAATAATTGGTGAATTAGCAAAGGATTACTACTTTTTCTTATCAAACAAATCGGTATGAGAGCCCAAGCGCGATAGGTCTGATTCTATTTTAAAGATTTCAAAAGCTCTTCGGTAGAGTCAAAAAACTTAGTATTTTTATCTCTCCTCATTTGCTCTACTTCTTTCATAGCCTGAAGCGTTACTTCATTGGGCACATAGGCTTCCTCTTCAAAAACTACCTTTTTAGCTTTGAACTTCTCTAATAATACTCTAATTATAGGAATATCAATTGTATTTATCTCTGCGTGTAATATAGCTGTACTCATATCTTTCTATTTTAGAGGGCAAAGATACTGAATAATTAGCTAATTAGCAAATTTACCAATTAGCAAATTTTTCTGGGTTTTGGGCAATAATTAAATGTTTATACTTTGCTCCTCTTTCGCTTATCGTTCGCTCTTCCTATATCGTTCCTATATCGTTTGTATAGGGAAGGTGGCTGTAGTGCTTTTTTCTGCCGAATTAGCAAACAAGAGAATAAAGTGTATTTGACCTAAATAATTAGTCGTTAAACATTCATAATTGATATTTATTTTATATCTTTGCATTTTGAAAAGTTATAGAGCCTCTATGAGTAGATATATCAAAAATATACATATCAATAAAGTACGACATCTGAGGGACATAAATATTCCTTTGGAAAAGGAAGATTATCCTCATTTGATGATTACTGGTAAGAATGGTAGTGGGAAAACTTCTCTGCTCAATGCTATTGCTAATCATATTGAAAGAATAGCAAATGATAAACATAAGGATTTTGAAAACTTAGGTGAGGTAACCGTTACTTTTGAAGATGCCCATAGCCTTATTAGAAAATATCAAGACGGCAATTTTATTATTGCTTTTTATGAAGCGCATAGAACTATAAAAAAACTCCAAGAACCTAAAAACCCTACTAAACCTGAACTTCAAGATAAATGGGGAATAAAGCAAACCTCTACTCAAGAATTCTTAAAATTCCTTGCTGACCTTAAAGTACAAGAGGCTTTGGCAAGAAATGAAAAATTAGAGAAAGATGCTAACCAAATCAGAGAATGGTTTGTGAATTTTGAAAAGTTATTGGGTGAGATTTTCCAAGATAAAGACTTACAATTACATTTCAATTATAAAGATTATTCTTTTAAGATATTAACCAAAGGAAAAGAATTTAAGTTTACAGAGTTATCAGATGGTTTTGCGGCAGTTTTGGATATAGTAGTAGACCTTATCCTGAAAATGCAGCATAAAAACCAACTTACAAGGGCTTATGAGTGCGAAGGTATCGTGTTAGTAGATGAGATTGAAACCCACTTGCACTTGGAATTGCAAAAGGTCATTATGCCACTACTGACAAAGATTTTCCCTAATATACAATTTATTGTTACTACCCACTCACCTTTTGTGTTGAGCTCGCTCAGCAATGCCGTAGCGTTCGACTTAGAACACCAAGAAATAATAGAAGATTTAACCGAGTATTCATACGAATCATTAGCTGAAGGATATTTTGGGGTAAAAACTGCTTCCAGCTATATGGGAATGCAATTGGGTAGATTAGAGGAACTTTTGAAAAAAGAAGTGCTTTCTCTTTCTGAAAAAAGTGAACTAAAAGACCTTATCTGTGATTTTGATAAAATACCGGAGGTAGTCTCACCCAAAATTATAGGGAGGTACTTACAATTGAAGAACCAACATTTTGCAAAAATCAATGCGCTATGATACAATTGCAAAAAACTACCACCGCTCCTGCTTCTTTGGCTACTAAAAACAAATATGACGGCGAGGATGTGAAAGCCTTATTAGCTAAAGACCATTATGGTAAATGCTATATCTGTGAGCGCCAACTGACTACTGGTTTTCAAGTAGAACATTTGCACAGCCAAAAGTACTACCCTAATGAAAAATATGATTGGGAAAACCTTTTCTTTGCGTGTAGTTATTGCAATACTAAGAAATCATCCCATTTTGACGGTATTGTAAACCCTACTAAAGAAGCTATTGAAGAGAAAATCGTGCAAATCCTTAATTATGACAAAGCAGATTTTGCTACTGATGATACTTCGGAGGCTATACAACAAACGATTGTGCTACTGAATCGTATTTTCAATGGGAAAAATGCCATAAGAAAGGTTAAAGAAGAACGTTTTTTTGAGGAGTTTCTCTCAAAAATGAATAATTTTGAAAAAGCTGTTAATGATTATCTTTCTGCACCCACCCCAGAAACCAAAGAGGTAATTAGAGAGTTACTCTCTATAGAACAAGAATTTTTAGGGTTTAAGTATTGGATAATCAAGAATAACCCTACTCTTTTTCGAGAGTTTTCGAATAATATTATATGGAACAAGTGAAATATTCAACATATATGAAAAAAATACAAATGGTAGACCTACAAGGTCAGTATGAAAGAATTAGAAGTGAGGTACAGGCTTCTTTTGAAGAAGTGCTTAGTACTACTGCCTTTATCAATGGCCCTCAGGTTCAGCAGTTTCAGAAAGAATTAGAAGCCTATATGGGCGTGAAACACGTAATCCCTTGTGCTAACGGTACCGATGCGCTGCAAATAGCTATGATGGGACTCGGTCTGAAAGAAGGCGATGAGGTGATAACCGCCGACTTTACCTTTGCCGCTACCGTAGAGGTGATTGCCCTACTGAAACTAACCCCCGTACTGGTAGATGTGTATGACGATACTTTTAATATCAATATCGAAGCTATAGAAAAAGCCATTACGCCGCGCACTAAAGCTATCGTGCCTGTACACCTCTTTGGGCAACCGGCTAATATGGAGGCGGTTATGGCATTGGCTAAAAAGCATAATCTCTTCGTAATTGAAGATAACGCCCAAGCGATAGGGGCTAACTACACCTTTGCTGACGGACGCCAACAAAAAGTGGGCACTATCGGACACGTAGGGGCTACCTCTTTCTTCCCTTCTAAAAACCTTGGTTGCTATGGCGACGGAGGGGCTATCTTCACCAATGACGATGAGTTGGCTTACACCCTTAGAGGTATCGTAAACCACGGTATGTATGTGCGCTATCACCACGATGTGGTAGGGGTAAACTCGCGTTTAGACTCGCTACAAGCGGCTGTACTACGCGCTAAACTGCCTCACTTAGACGAGTATAACAACTGCCGTCGCGAGGCTGCTCGCCAATATACCGAAGCCCTACAAGGCAACGCTAACATCATCACCCCTGTAATCGCTAAAGGCTACGACCACGTATTCCACCAATATACCTTGCGCATCACCAATGGCAAACGCGATGCCTTGGCTAAAGTTTTTGCTGATAACGGCGTACCTTTTGGCATCTACTACCCTATACCGCTACACGCTCAGAAAGCTTATACTCGTAGCTCTTATAACGAGGCTGACTTCGGCGTAACCAATCAGTTAGTGCAAGAGGTTATCTCGCTACCGATGCACACCGAGCTGGAAGACGAGCAAATAGCTTTTATAACAGACCTTATCAATAAAACCGTATAATCAGAGATTAAAAAAATGGATCAAAGAAAAAAAGAAGAAGCATTACACTATCACGAGTTTCCGCAACCCGGTAAGATAGCTATTGTACCTACCAAAAAACACGCTACCCAACACGACCTCTCTTTGGCTTACTCGCCTGGTGTGGCTGAGCCTTGTTTGGCTATCGCTGAAGACAAAAGCAACGCTTATAAATATACCGCTAAAAGTAACCTTGTAGCCGTTATCTCGAACGGTACGGCCGTGCTCGGTTTGGGCGATATAGGCGCTGACGCTTCGAAGCCTGTAATGGAAGGGAAAGGATTGCTCTTCAAAATATTCGCAGGTATAGATGTTTTTGACATAGAGGTAGATGCTACCGATGTAGATAAGTTTGTAGAAACCGTAAAAGCGATTGCTCCTACTTTTGGGGGGATTAACCTCGAGGACATCAAAGCGCCTGAGGCTTTCGAAATAGAACGCCGCCTGAAAGAAGAATTAGATATACCGGTGATGCACGACGACCAACACGGTACGGCTATCATCTCGGCAGCTGCTCTTATAAATGCGTTAGAAATCGTAGGCAAAGACATCAGCAAAGCACAGATAGTGGTAAACGGAGCTGGTGCGGCTGCTATCTCTTGTACTCGCTTATACGTAGCCCTTGGTGCTGACCCTAAAAACATAGTAATGTGCGATAGCAAAGGGGTTATCCGCAAAGATGCGCCTAACCTAACAGAACAGAAAGCTGAATTTGCTACCGACCGCGACCTTCGCACTCTGGAAGAAGCAGTGAAAGGCTCTGATGTATTTATCGGGCTTTCTAAAGGTAATGTACTTACCCCTGAAATGCTGCTTTCGATGAACAAAGACGCTATCGTATTTGCGATGGCGAACCCTACCCCTGAGATTGACTACGACTTGGCAGTGAAAACCCGTCAGGATATTATAATGGCTACCGGTCGCTCGGATTACCCTAACCAAGTGAACAACGTGCTTGGGTTCCCTTATATCTTCCGCGGAGCGTTAGACGTTCGCGCTACTAAGATTAACGAGGAAATGAAATTGGCTGCGGTACACGCTATAGCCGAATTGGCTAAAAAACCTGTCCCTCAGCAAGTGAGTTTGGTATACGGAGGTGAGAACTTAACCTTTGGCAAAAACTACATCATACCTAAACCTTTTGACCCTCGACTTATATACGAAGTACCACCAGCTATCGCCAAAGCGGCTATCGCTACAGGAGTAGCACAGCACCCTATCAGCGATTGGGAAGCCTACAAAGGCGAACTAATGGACAGAATAGGGGTTGGTAGCAAAGAGATACGCCTATTGCAAGATCGTGCTAAACGCGCTCCTAAGCGAGTAGTATTTGCAGAAGGTGACCAGAAAGAAGTGCTAAAAGCGGCACAACGCATTTACGAAGACGGTATCGGTATACCAGTGCTTTTGGGTAACAAAGATGTTATCAAAGCCTTAAAACACGAAATAGGTTTTACTGCCCGTGTAGATGTAATAGACCCTAAGAGCGATGCTGAACGCGCCCGCCGCGAACGCTTTATCGAGCTGTATTGGAAACAACGCGAACGCCGTGGGGTAACCTACGAGGCGGCTGACCGACTTATGCGCGAGCGCAACTACTTTGGTACTATGCTGGTAGAAACCGGTCAGGCAGATGCTATGATTACTGGTTACTCGCACGCTTATCCTAACGCTATACGTCCGGTGCTAGAAATCATCAAAAAAGAAGAAGGTGTAACGCGCATAGCGGCTGCAAGTATAATGCTTAGCAAACAAGGTCCTATTTTCTTATCGGATGCCACTATCAACATAGACCCATCGGCGGCTGACCTTGCTAATATAGCGCTACTAACGGCTAAAGCGGTAAAATTTTTCGGCTTAGAACCTTCAGTAGCGATGCTATCGTATTCTAACTTTGGTTCAGCTACCTCTGAAAGTACGCTAAAGGTACGCGAGGCTGTGGCTTACCTACACAAGCATTATCCTGACTTAGTGGTAGATGGCGAGATACAAGCGGATTTTGCCCTTAACCCTGACAAGATAGCTAAAACCTATCCGTTCTCTAAACTGAACAATGGCAAGGGGGCTAATGCGCTGATATTCCCTAACTTAGAGGCTGCTAACATCAGCTATAAGCTACTAAAGGAAACTCAGCACTTAGACACCATAGGGCCTGTAATTATGGGGCTTACTAAGCCGATACACATCACCACTATCGGGTCGACCGTAGATGAGATGGTAAACTTAGCGACTTTGGCTGTGATAGAAGCACAGGGTAAATAATTAACCTAAAAAATTAAAATAATAAAAATATAATGAGTCATAAAATTCCTTGGCAAGAACGCCCTGCAGGTTGTACCGATGTGATGTGGCGTTACTCTGAAAACCCTATTATCGGTAGATATGATATTCCTACCTCTAACAGTATTTTCAACTCGGCTGTAGTGCCTTTTGGTGATGGTTTTGCAGGGGTATTCCGCTGCGATAACAAAGCCGTGCAAATGAACATTTTTGCTGGCTTCAGTAAAGATGCTATCCACTGGGAAATCAACCACGAACCTATCGTGATGAAAGGGGGTAATACTGATTTCTTACACTCTGAGTACAAATATGACCCTCGCGTAACCTTTATAGAAGACCGCTATTGGGTGACTTGGTGCAACGGCTATTGTGGGCCTACCATCGGTATCGCTTACACTTTCGACTTTAAAGAGTTCTTCCAATGCGAGAATGCCTTTTTGCCATTCAACCGCAATGGAGTGCTTTTCCCTGAGAAAATCAATGGTAAATACGCGATGCTTAGTCGCCCAAGTGATAACGGACATACTCCTTTTGGTGATATTTTCATCAGCTACAGTCCGGATATGAAGTACTGGGGCGAACACCGCTGTGTGATGAAAGTAACGCCTTTTATTGATAGCGCTTGGCAATGCACTAAGATAGGAGCTGGTGCCGTGCCTATCAAAACTAAAGACGGTTGGTTATTATTCTATCACGGGGTGATAAATACTTGCAATGGCTTCCGTTACTCTATGGGGGCTGCCCTATTAGACCTAAACGACCCAAGCAAGGTAATCGCTCGTACACAGCCTTACCTTTTGGCGCCTGCCACCCTCTACGAAACTACCGGCGATGTGCCTAATGTAGTATTCCCTTGCGCTGCCCTACATTCTATTGAAGAGGACAAAGTAGCGGTATACTACGGCGCTGCTGATACGGTAGTAGGGGTAGCTTTCGGACGTATCTCTGAAATCGTGAAGTTCACCAAAGAAAATTCGCTTTAATATAAGAGAACAGCAACATAATAAAAATTGCGTGATTTTCCACAAATCACGCAATTTTTATTATTTTTGCATTTTAAAACTCATCTACCTATGATAGAAACTCCCCCTACTTTTGCACCTACTTCTGATACTTATAACCTTATAAAACCTTTATTATCAGAGGGTTTTCTGCAGAAAATACAGAATGAATACCTATATTGGTCGCAGTTGAAGTACAAGGCTAAAGATACCGCTCCTGAGCAATTATGGCAAGCGGTGAAACTCTATCGCCGCTTAAATGAGCGTACGCTACAGTTTGGCAAATATCAGTTTAGCTACGTGCTTACCGACTATATACAGCAAGCCCTACACACCTTTGATATGCATATAGGCGGTACGCTAACGAGCAATATGGGGATTGCTGAAGTAGATACACATAAATTTATGGTGAGTTCTATCATTGAGGAGTCTATCGCAAGCAGTCAGATAGAGGGGGCTAATACTACTCGTAAGAAGGCTAAAGAGATGATACAGAAGGGCTCCAAGCCCAAAAGCAAGTCGGAGCAGATGATTATGAACAATTACAACACTATGCAGCACATAGTGCAACACAAGCACGAGGCTCTGACACCTGAGAGTCTGCTATATATACATCAGCTCATAGCCTATAAAACCCTCGACCTGCCTGAAGAAGAAGGTGCTTTTAGAACCCATAACGATATTTATGTAGTTGATTTTACTAATAGCGAGGTAGTACACACACCGCCCGATGCGGCTGAAATACCCGTGCTTATAGCGCAACTCTGTGCTTTCTTCAACACTGATAGCCATACCTTTATACACCCTCTTATCAAAGCCTGTATATTGCACTTTATGATAGGTTTTATACACCCTTTTGCCGATGGCAACGGGCGCACAGCACGGGCGGTATTCTACTGGTATATGCTTAAATCGGGCTATTGGCTTACTGAATACCTCTCTATTTCGCGTATTATAAAAGAAACGAAAAAGCAGTACGAAAAAGCCTTTCTGTATACTGAAGCTGATGACAACGACCTCAGTTATTTCATTACTTATCAACTCAAGGCAATGGAAAAGGCTTTTGAGGCGCTGAAAACGTACATCAACAGAAAGCAAAAAGAGATATTTCAAGCCTCGCAGTTTATGAAAATAGCAGGGGTAAATGACCGTATGGCACAAATTATCAAGATCATTTATGACGACCCCGAACGAGTGCTCAGCATCAAAGAGATAGAAAACCGTTTTCTCATCTCTAACCACACCGCCCGCACTGACCTAAAACAATTAGTAGATTTAGGATTTTTAGAGGTAATACCCGTGAATAAGAAAAAACAGAGCTATATAAAGTCGGCTTCGTTTTATAAGTTATTGCAGAGGGGGTAATGAGGGGGAATTATACATTAAAGGCTGCCCAAAAAAGTGTAAACTAAACTTTTTGAGCAGCCTTTTTAAATGTTAAAATTTTTGTACTTCTTGTTAAACTCCTTACCTTTGTGTCGTTATAGAAACTCTATAATCCTGACACAAAGACAGGATGTTCTTTGCTAATTTTTAAAAGAGATGCACTGCAGAATTAGAATTAAGTGTAAATCCTTTAAGTTACTAATTGTGTTTTCGTTAAAGAAAATAACTATTAAGTTCTAAGGATTTTGGGCTGGAGCCTTAGGAACTTCAGCCCACATCTCTTTTAAAAATTTGCTGCTGCAAAGATATAACTTTTTCTCTATATATACAAATTCTTCTTCAAAAAACAAGGGCTAATTTTCTCATTTGCTAATTATTTTGTACCTTTGCCTTATAGAAGACAAAATATTAAAATATTATGCAGGCAACAGTTACAAATACAAATACCCCAACCACTGTTCAGAAAGAAAAGCCTAAAAAGAAACTCTCTTATTATCAGAAGAAAAAAGCAATTGATGAGATTGCTAAATCACAGCTGTTGCCCTTGTAGAACTTTTAAAAACCTATCTGAAGAGTTTATTATAACATCCCCCCTGCCCCCTTCGAAGGGGGAGA
>ERZ773026.1617-NODE-1617-length-11274-cov-15.569659_pt1 | contig 11274 bp, 8 predicted proteins | sample MGYA00580838_ERZ773026 | MGnify/ENA primary metagenome ERZ773026 (study PRJEB29015, sample SAMEA2738006) | human oral metagenome | biome: human oral; feature: human-associated habitat; material: dental | place: China | collected 2055 ... | reverse complement strand
TGGCGATCCTGCCCACCACGGTCATGTTCCTGGTCACCAGCGTCGCCATGCTGCGTGAGCGCGTGAGCGGCACCCTGGAGCGGCTGTGGACCACTCCGATCCACCGGGCCGACCTCCTGTTCGGCTACGCCACCGCCTTCGCGCTGACCGCCGTCATCCAGTCCCTCATCCTGTGCGCCGTGGCCGCCTGGGGGCTGGACGTGGACATCTCCGCCTCCTGGGGGTGGGTGGTGCTCACTGCCCTGGTGGACGCCTTCGTCGGGGTGTCCCTGGGGCTGCTGGTCTCGGCCTTTGCGCGCACCGAGTTCCAGGCCGTCCAGTTCATGCCGGTGGTCATCGCGCCCCAGCTGTTCCTGTGCGGGCTCCTGGTCAGTCGCGACCAGCTGCCGCGCGCCCTGGAGGTGGTCGGTGACGCCCTGCCCATGAGCTGGGCGGTCGACGCCGTCACCGAGCTCACGTTGGCCAGCGAGCCCTCTGAGGATTTCTTCCGATACCTGGCCTATCTGGTCGGCTTCGGCCTGGTGGTCCTGGGGGTGGCGGCCTCCACCGTGCCGCGCAAGACCCGCTGAACCGGGAGGGGCCGGCAATGGCGGGCGCGAGGGCGAGGACTGTAGCGCCCGCCGTGCGGTAGCGCCTGGCCGGGTTAGGGTTACCTTATGTGGATTGTCTTCGCCTGCGGCTCAGCGCTTTTTGCCGGCATCACCGCTGTTCTGGCCAAGGAGGGGATCCGCACCACGGACTCGACCGTGGCGACGGCGCTGCGCACCTTCGTGGTACTGGCGGGTGCCTGGGGCATGGTGCTCATCGTCGGCTCACAGGCCGACCTGACTCACCTCGATGCCCGCAGCACCGGCCTGCTGGTGCTCTCGGGGCTGGCGACCGGGGCGTCCTGGCTGTGCTACTTCAAAGCGCTCCAGCTCGGCAGCGTCAGCAAGGTCGTGCCGATCGACAAGCTGAGCACGGTGCTGACGGTGCTGCTCGCTCTCATCTTCCTGAGGGAGAGGGTGAGCCTTATCGGGGCGCTCGGGGTTGTGCTCATCGCAGTCGGGACGTTGTTGATGCTCGACGCCGATGACCTGCGCGGCCTGCCCCGGGCCGTGCGCGACGGCGGGGGCTGGCTGCTCTATGCGCTCGGCTCAGCCTTCTTCGCCGCGCTCACCGCGATCCTCGGAAAGGCCGGCATCACGGGGGTGGAGTCCAACCTCGGTACCGCGATCCGCACCGGGGTGGTCCTGGTGATGGCCTGGGTGATGGTGGCCGTCACCGGGAAACTTCATGAGGTCCGTGCCGTGCCACGTGGGGAGCTCGGCTTCGTCCTGGCCTCCGGGGCTGCGACCTGTGCCTCCTGGCTGTGCTACTACCGGGCCCTCCAGGACGGCCCCGCCAGCGTGGTCGTCCCCATCGACAAGCTGAGTGTCCTGGTGACCGTCCTCTTCTCCGCACTCGTCCTGAGGGAGGCTGTTAGCAGGCGGTACCTCGTCGGGCTGGCGCTGCTCGTTGGTGGGACTCTTGCCATGGTGCTCTGAGCGTCGCTCTTCAGAAGGCTTGGTGTCAGACGTACTTGGAGCGCCGGATAGGACGTTCGTACTTGGTGCCTCCACCTGGTGTCTTAGTGCTTGAGCTTGGTGCCCCGACTTAGTGACTTAGTGACTTAGTGCTCCGGCTCGGCGTCCTAGTGCCTCGCTTGGTGCCTTGACAAGCAGACTCAGTGATCCGACTTGGTGACTCGCCAGACATATGAACTCGGCAGAGTCACGTCTGGGCGTGTAGGTGGCCGCCCCACGCGGTCAGACGAAATCCTCGTTGGTGTGGGTGTCGACAGGCCGGGCGGTAGACGACGGCGCTGCTGGCTGCTCTATATTCTCTCGGTTCGGACTTCTTCGTCGCGCTCACCGTGACCCTGGGCAAGGTCTGCATCATCGGCGTCGATTCCAATCCCAACACCGCGTTCCGTGCCAGGGTGTTTCTCGTCATAGCGTGGATGATGCTTGCCGTCACCGGGAAGCTCCACGAGGTTCGTACCGTCCCGCGTGGGGAGCTCGGCTTCGTTCTCGCCTCGGGGGCTGCGACCTGTGCCTCCTGACTCTGCTACTACCGAGTCCTCCGGGACGGCCTCGCCAGCGTGGTTATGCCCTTCGATAGGCTGAACCTAGTCGTCACCGTCTTCTTCTCCGCCCGTGTCCTGCGGAAGGTCGTTACCAGGCGATACCTCGTCAGGCTGACTATGTTCGTTGTTGGAACGCTTACCATGTCGACGTAAAGGAAAGCCATCATCTCCGAAATCTGCCCATTCGGCTCCTTCCGGAAGACCATCTTCCTCCAGTAAATATCCGTTAGGGTGGAATAGTTTATAAATGTCGCTCATATTCGAATTGAAAGTCGATTTCAGGAAGCTGACCTGCTGTATGAAAGCCACGCCTTCATAATGCGCGTCGTGCGCAAAGGTGACATAATCAAAAGTTGCGTATTGCATAAAAGTGCTGCTTGTGAAAAATACTTCACCTATAAAGGTGGTGTAGGCGAAATAACTGATTCCTTTGAAGGCGGATTTCCAGAAGTTGGCGGTGTTCTTAAAAACGCTTTGCTCGAAATGTGCGTCTTGCTCAAAAGTGACTCCTGTGAACTGAGGGATTTGCTTAAAGGTTGCTTTCCCAAAATATGAATTTTGTCTAAATTTTGCTGAATCGAATCTTACTTCCTGCTCGAAGGTGGCACCAATGAATGCTGCGTCTTCTGTGAACGTCGCTTGGTGGAACTTAGTGCGTCCAAAAAAATGTGCGTTTTGTGCATCTAATCTTCCGATGTGGGCTCGAAAAAAACTGAGTGTTTCAGTTAAGGTAACCCTATGAAGATCGAGGTTGCAGTGGCTCCATGGTCCTGGATCGTTTTTTTCGTTAATATCAACTTTGGTAGTTGATCTGAGATGGCTGGCTAAGACAGTAAGGATGGTTGACTCAACGGCCCCGTCTGCGCTGAGGGGTCGCTCGTGGTTGGGTGTTCCGTCCTCGTTGGTGGCGTACCGCGTGTCTCCGTTCGCGTCCTTGAGGAGCCGATCGGTGCGCAGGTAGCCACAGAGGATGTCAACGACGCGTTGATGGTAGAGGCCCTCGTAGGTGTCAGCCACGTCAGCAAGTGCGTAAACTCCAGCGATACGCACCTGTGGTGAGGCGTCACCCAATTGCTGAACGGCACGAACAAGCTTTTCATCCGCTTCGCCGCGTTCAAACGCTGCGCGTTCACGATACTTGATGACGAGGTAGCCAACAGCGCCGACTCCGCCCAAAGCCGTCAAGGTGACTTTGATACGATCCAAAGGGTCGTGAGTCGCACCAATGCTCCACCCTGAGAGAAGGCGAGACCATCCATCGCCATGCCCCCACGCTGCACTCAGTAGCGTGTAGGCAATGATAGCTATGAAGACCCATGCAACGATTGCGTGGAACAATCCACTTTTGTGACGCCGTGACTTGAACTGCATCCACCGGACGTTAACGCTCATTTTGCATCTCCGGAGAGCCTGTTGAGGTAGGCGCGTCCGGCGTCGGTGATTCGGTAGCGCTGGAGGCGGCTGGTGGGCTTGTCTGGGATCGTTCGTTCCACAAGCCCTGCTTCGATCAGAGGGTCGAGATGGCGGCGCACATTTCGTGTCTCGTTGCTCAGTCCCAGTCGAGACAGAAGGTCAGTGCGAGTCATTTCGGCATCGTCGAGTAGGGAGAGGATCGTGACCCGATGGTCATCCGGGTTCCCAACCTCGCGACTTGGTGACTCGACTTGGTGACTCGACTTAGTGACTCGACTTAGTGACTTGCTGCTCCGACTTGGTGACTGAGTGCCTTGACTTAGTGATTCACCGTGTTCTCCGGCATCGGCAGGGTTGTGGCTGCGCACGTGGATCGTGACCCGCACGCGGTCGATGACCTCCTCGATAGTGGGTTCGGGCAGGCCGGCCTGGGCCACCTGCTCGAAGACGCGCTGGATGCCGGTTCCCCACTGTTCCATGATCCCGGCTTCGCGGAAGATGCGCGCCAGTGCGGGGTTGCGCAGTCGGGACACCCGCCGCATGGTGTCGACGGTCATGCCGGGGAGGAGTAGCCCGGGGCTGTCGACTTGGACCCGGTCGTCGTAGAAACCGATACGGATCGGGGTACTGCTCTCGGCGTAGGAGGCGTGAACGAGGGCGTTGACGATGACCTCGCGGATCGGCTCAACGGGGATGGAGTAGACATCGCGGCGGCGCACTTCTCCAAAGACGGCGGTCTTGTAAGCGTGCTTCAACAGGAACTCCACGGCTCGGTCAACGGCCAACGGTATCGGACCGTGAATCTCAATCTGGTCGAAGATGTCAGTGCCGTGAGGGCCGCGCAACCGGCCGCACTGAACCCAGGCGGAGGGTAGGAAGCGCGTGGGGTCGGGGCAGGCGGTGAGAATCCCGGCGTAGGTTGGGACGGTCTGATCTCCTTGTCTCACTGCAAGACCGAGTGCCAGGAGGTCATCCGTGTCGGTGGTACGGCCACGCAGTTTAGCCAGAATGCTCAGATCCAGGTCGGCCAGAGCTGCACGCGGCTCGGGCAGATTCTCAAAAGCGATGCCGTGAGCGTTGCGTTCGAGCTCGGCGACCAGCGCCGGATCAGCCTGGCGAGTGGAGGAACCGAGACGCACGTAGACGCCCGCTTCTGGGCCCTGCCGAGTGATGTAGTGGGGGCGTCGGGTGCTTAGAGGAACATCGACGACGAGAACAGTTTTGTCGGCGAGCGTGACAAGGTCGATGGCGGGAACCAGCTGGGGTGAGATCCAGTCATCGATGAGACTGGCGACGCGTTCCTCCTCGGAGAGCGGGTCCTCAACACCGACCACGGTGCCATCATCCGCGATCCCGATGACCAGACGACCACCCGCGGAGTTCGCGAAGGCGGTGATGGTGCGCAGTGGCCCCGTGGGTGAACTGAGATCCCGCTTGAGCTCCAGAGTCTTGCTTTCGCGGTCTACGAGTCGGCCGTCATTTCCAAGGGTGAGGTAGTCAGTCATACGAATCCTCGAAACACACTACTGGTGCGGGTGCCGCCCGCGATTCGGGGCCCTGGGCCGACTGCAACAACACTAGCCGATCCGAGACGGAGAGTCGGGATCAGATGTGACGTACCGGAAGAATAGCGATAGGACCAGCAGGTCCGGATGACGACCACGACGTCTTGATAGGGCTGCAGTGAGAGTATCGTCCCAGGGCGACATGCCCTCGGCGCCTCTGGGGCCAATCATCTAGGATCGACAGTGATGACGATACCGCCCACCGCAGCAGCCGGTTCGCCGGCGATGACCTCCTCAGCCGATAGCCCCTTGAGCCCAGCAGGTTCCGCAGCCCTAACCGTTTCATCAATCGACTCGGCTGCCGCCCACTCCGCCTCCACAACCTCCGACTCCACCGTGGTCCGCACCCTCACCCTGCCTGAGGATGTCGCCCCCGTGTCCCTCCTCGGTGCCCGCGACGAGGTCCTGCGAGCCATCGAGAAGGGCTTCACGGACGTCGATATCCACGTGCGCGGTACCACCGTTACCGTCTCCGGCCCCGCAGCCCGCGTCGACACGGTCGTCGTCCTGCTCTCCGAGCTCATTGACGTCGCCCGCACCGGCACGCCCCTGACCGCGGACGCCGTCGAGCGCGCCGTCGGCCTGCTGGAGACCTCCACCCGCCCCACCGAGGTCCTCACCGACGACATCCTCACCTCCCACGGCCGCACCATCCGCCCCAAGTCACTCGGCCAGAAGGCCTACACCGACGCCATCGAGGAATCCACCATCACCTTCGGCATCGGCCCCGCCGGCACCGGCAAGACCTACCTGGCCATGGCCAAGGCCGTCGACGCCCTGGCCCGCAAGCGCGTCTCGCGCATCATCCTCACCCGCCCCGCCGTCGAGGCCGGCGAGAACCTCGGCTTCCTGCCCGGCAGCCTCACCGACAAGATCGACCCCTACCTGCGGCCCCTCTACGACGCCCTCCACGACATGCTCGAGCCCGAGGCCCTGCCCCGCCTCATGGCCGCCGGCACCATCGAGGTCGCGCCCCTGGCCTACATGCGCGGACGCACCCTCAACGACGCCTTCGTCATCCTCGACGAGGCCCAGAACACCAGCCCCGAGCAGATGAAGATGTTCCTCACCCGCCTCGGTTTCGGCTCCAAGATGGTCGTCACCGGTGACGTCTCCCAGATCGACTTGCCCGGGCAGCGGCCTTCCGGCTTGCTCGTCGTGCGCCGCATCCTCGACGGCGTCGACGGCATCGCCTTCTGCGAGCTCGGCTCCGCCGATGTCGTGCGCCACCGCCTCGTGGGGCGCATCGTCGAGGCATACTCCCGCTACGAGGCCCAGGCGGCCGCTGAGCGGGCTGCACCTGCCCCCGGCCATGACCATGACCGCGCGCGCGACAATCGTGACAATCACAAAAACCACAACAATCACGACAATCACGACAACCGCCGCAACCGCCGCGGCCGCACCCCTTCAGAATTCCGCGAGAGGAACCGCCCGTGAGTACCGAGGTCGTCAATGAGACTCAGACCGCCATTGATGGCACCGAGTTCTCCGCGCTTGCCGATCACGTTCTGCGCGCTCTGCATGTCAATCCTCTGGCCGAGTTGAACATCCTGTTCGTCGACCCCGAGCCCATGGCCGAACTCCACATGCGCTGGCTCAAACTGCCCGGTCCCACTGACGTCATGAGCTTCCCCATGGACGAGTTGCGCCCCGGCACCGCCGAGAACGAGACGCCGGCAGGAACCTTGGGCGACATTGTGCTGTGCCCGCAGGTCGCCGCCAAGCAGGCCATCGAGGCGGGCCACTCCGCTGTCGAGGAGATGCTCCTGCTGACCACCCACGGCATCCTCCACCTTCTGGGCTACGACCATGCCGAACCGCAGGAGAAGAAGGAGATGTTCGACCTTCAGCGCACCCTGCTGCTGACCTTCCTCGCGGAGCGGGGCCAGTGAGCGGCACGCCCGTTGCCCTCCTGATCGTCCTGGCCATTATCGTCCTGGCATTCGGCGCTGTGCTGACGGCCGGAGAGACGGCGCTGATGCGCATGACCCGCGCCGCCGCCGAGGACCTCGTTCAAGATCAGCGACGCGGTGCCGGTCGGGTCTTGGCATTGGCCGAGAAACGGGGCCAGGTCTTGGGCTCTGTCGCTCCGATCCGCGTCGCCGTCAATATGCTCGCCGCAGTCCTGCTGACCCTGGCCGCCTCCGGTCTGCTGGACCGGTGGTGGCAGGTGCTGGTCGTGGCCGTCGTGCTCAATATTGTTCTGCTCGGCCTGGTGGTCGGCTTCTCCCCGCGTTCAGTCGGGCGTCGTCACCCCGATGGCACCCTGCTGGTCCTGGCCGGCGTGCTCCTCAAGGTCGACGCCCTCGGCGCCCCGTGGCGATGGATCGACTCCCGCTACGGGCGCTCGGCCGCCCTGACCGATGCTGAGGCCCGCGCCGAGGTCACCGAGGACCTGCGCGAGATGATCGACGAGATCGGCGAGACCGACACCATCGAGGACGAGGACCGCGAGATGATGCGCTCGGTCGTCGAGCTCGGCCAGACCCTCGTGCGCGAGGTCATGGTCCCACGCACCGACATGGTCACCATCGACGCCCACAAGCCCGCCTCCGCCGCCATGCGCCTGTTCATCCGCTCCGGCTACTCGCGCGTCCCCGTCATCGGGGAGGACGCCGACGACGTGCGCGGCATCCTCTACCTCAAGGACGTCCTGCGACGCCTGGCCGCCCACCCCGAGCACGAGTCCCTCGCCGTGGCCGGATTCGCCCGGGACGCCGAGTACGTCCCCGAGATGAAGCCCGCCGACGACCTCCTGCGCGAGATGCAGACCGGCCGCTTCCACATGGCCCTGGCCGTCGACGAGTACGGCGGCACCGCCGGCCTGGTCACCATGGAGGACCTCCTGGAGGAGGTCGTCGGCGAGCTCACCGACGAGCACGACCCCGAGCTGCCCGAGGTCGTCGAAGTCGCCCCCGGCACCTACCGCGTCCCCGCCCGACTCGCCCTGGACGAGCTCGGCGAGCTCTTCGACCTCGAGATCGACGACGACGATGTCGACACCGTCGGCGGCCTGCTCACCAAGGCCATCGGCCGCGTCCCCCTGCCCGGCGCCGCCGGAGACACCCAGGGCGTCCACCTCCAGGCCGAGGAGGCCACCGGCCGCCGCCGCCAGGTCTCCACTATTCTCGCCTCGCGCACCCCCGCCCCCGAAGAGGACACCGATGACTGACACCGCCGACCAGACCGCCCCCGAAGCCCGCGACGACCAGCCCCAGCCCACCGAGGAAGCCCCCGAGGAACTGCTGGCCGAGCCCCTCGAGATGCCCGCGCCCGGCCCCGCCCCGGCCGGCTTCCGCTTCCCCACCGACGCCGAGCTCATGGACGGCCCCAACCCGCTCACCGACCCCGACGACGAGGAAGACGGCGAGGACGACGACTCCGACGGCGCCATCCGGCTGGACGCGGACGGCTTCCCGATCCTGGACGAGGACGACGACACGGAAGAGAGCGCCGACTCTGCGGATTCGGCCCGCGTCGAGATCGTCGTCCCCGACTTCCCCGAGGACTTCCGCGCCGGCTTCGCCTGCATCGTGGGCCGCCCCAACGCCGGCAAGTCCACCCTCACCAACGCCATGGTCGGCGCCAAGATCGCCATCACCTCCGGGCGCCCCCAGACCACCCGCCACAACGTGCGCGGCGTCATCCACAAGGACAACGCGCAGATCGTCCTGGTCGACACCCCCGGCCTCCACCGCCCCCGCACCCTGCTGGGCAAGCGCCTCAACGACCTGGTGCGCGAGACCCTCGCCGACGTCGACGTCGTCGTCTTCTGCATCCCCGCCAACGAGAAGATCGGTCCCGGCGACCGCTTCATCACCCGTGACCTCGCCGAGCTGCGCACCCCCGTGGTCGCCGTGGTCACCAAGGCCGACACCGTCACCCGGGAGGCCCTGGCCGCCCAGCTCCTGGCCGTCAGCGAGCTGGGGGAGTGGGCCGACATCGTCCCGGTCTCAGCCCAGCGCAACGAGCAGATCGACGTCCTGGAGGAGGTCCTTCTCAAGTACATGCCCCTGTCCCCGCCGCTGTACCCCACCGGCGAGATCACCGACGAGCCCCAGCAGGTCATGATCGCCGAGCTCGTGCGCGAGGCCGCCCTGGAGGGCGTGCGCGACGAGCTGCCCCACTCCCTGGCCGTCGTCGTCGACGAGATCGCCGACCCCGACGACGAGCGCGAGGTCGGCCGCATCAAGGGCGCCGGGGGCCGCCTCCAGGTGCGCGTGAGCCTCGTCGTCGAACGCGACTCCCAGAAGGCCATCATCATCGGCAAGGGCGGACGGCGCCTCAAGGAAGTGGGCGTCACCGCCCGCAAGGGCATCGAGAAGCTGCTGGGACGCAAGGTCTACCTCGATCTGCACGTGCGCACCGCCAAGGACTGGCAGTCCGACCCCAAAGCCCTGGCCCGCCTCGGCTTCTGATCCGCTCAACACTGCCAGCACAGCGGTGCGGACGGCATCTGGGACCAAGGGGACTTGCGACACGTGGCGACTTGATGCTCGAATCGGTCGCGCACAAGGGGTGCCTTAGCGCACACTTGGAGGGTCCGATGTCACATCGACCTGGAGACCAAACGCATGACGAACAACGCCGTTCCCAGTCCGCCCCGCACCGACGCAGGCAACGCAGGACGTCGCTGCCCCGACGACCTGTGGGCGCTGGGCGAGAAAGCCGTCGCCCGAGCACGCCGGTGGGCTGACGAGTCGGCATCCGAGCCGGTACCGCGCTCAGCCAAGCTCCTTTCCCGCATCCTCTCCGACCCCGAGGGCCTGACCTTCACCACCCGCTTCGTCGACGACGTCGTGCGTCCCACCGACCTCGACGTCGCCAGCACCGCCCTCAAGCGCCTGTCGGCAGGGCGCACAGACTTCCTGCCGCCCGCCCTGGCCGGAGCCATGGGACTGGGCTCGGCCGCCTCCCGTCTCGCCCCGCGCACCGTCACCGCGGTCGCCCGGCGAGTCTTCCGGGAGATCGTCGGCGACCTCGTCGTCGACGCCACCGACAAGGGACTCGGGCCCGCCCTCGCCCGCCTGCGCAAGGGCGGCAACCGCCTCAACGTCAACCTCCTGGGCGAGGCCGTCCTGGGGGAGAAGGAGGCCTCCCGCCGCCTGGCCGAGGTCTCCCGCCTGGTCACCCGCGAGGACGTCGACTACGTCTCGGTCAAGGTCTCCGCCGTCACCGGCCCCCACAACCCCTGGGGCTTTGAGGAGGTCGTCGCCCACGGCGTCCAGGCCCTCCTGCCCCTCTACCGCCTGGCCCGTGACCACGGCACCTTCCTCAACCTGGACATGGAGGACTACAAGGATCTCGACCTGACCATCGCGGTCTTCACCGCGATCCTCGACCAGGAGGACATGCGCGGCTACGAGGCCGGCATCGTCCTGCAGGCCTACCTGCCCGACTCCCTGGGCGCCATGCAGCGCCTCCAGGAGTGGGCCGCCAAGCGTGTCGCCTCCGGCGGCTCGCGCGTCAAGGTCCGCATCGTCAAGGGCGCCAACCTGTCCATGGAGAAGGTCGACGCCGAGATCCACGGCTGGGAGCTGACCACCTGGCCCTCCAAGCAGGCCACCGACACCAACTACAAGCGCATGCTCTCCTGGGCGATGACGCCCGAGCGCACCCGCAACATCCGCCTGGGCGTGGCCGGCCAGAACCTCTTCGACATCGCCTTCGCCTTCGAGCTGCGCGCCGCACGCGGCGTCGAGGACAGCGTCGAGTTCGAGATGCTCTCCGGAATGGCCACCGGCATCCAGGAGGTCGTGCGCCGCGACACCGGCCACCTCCTGCTGTACGTGCCCGTCGTCGACCCCCACGAGTTCGACGTCGCCATCTCCTACCTGGTGCGCCGCCTGGAGGAGAACGCGGCGCCGGAGAACTTCATGTCCGGGGTCTTCGACCTGGCCAGCAACGAGCAGATCTTCGCCCGCGAGCGCGACCGCTTCCTGGCGGCCCTGTCCGACCTCGACCCGGACGCCCCGGTGCCGGTGCCCAACCGCACCCAGAACCGGCTCGCCGAGCGGGAGGCGGGCATCCCTGAGGAGACCGGCACGGTGACCGAGCGCGCCAGGAGGTCCTTCGTCTCCGAGGCCGACTCCGACCCGGCACTGGCCGCCAACCGCCAGTGGGCCCGGGACATCGCCGCCGCACTGCGGCCGGTGCTGGCCACCACCTATGAGCGCACCACCTTGC
>ERZ773026.1614-NODE-1614-length-11286-cov-113.590419_pt1 | contig 11286 bp, 10 predicted proteins | sample MGYA00580838_ERZ773026 | MGnify/ENA primary metagenome ERZ773026 (study PRJEB29015, sample SAMEA2738006) | human oral metagenome | biome: human oral; feature: human-associated habitat; material: dental | place: China | collected 2055 ... | reverse complement strand
CGGCCTGCGGTTCGGAAATGCAGAACGTGCAGGTGGCCCGCCCCTTCAGCAGCAGGGGCAGCCAGGCCGACGCCAGTGCCCGGCCGGCATGGCGCTGCAGCAACCGGCTGCCCGCCTGTGATGGATACAGATAGGCCGTGGCAGCGGCACTGCCGGCAAACAGCCAGGCCGTGACCGCCTTCTCGATGAGCACCGGCAGCTGCATGCCTCCCAGCGCCCGATCCTGCGACACGGCCAGCAATCCCGCATCGCGAACCGCCGCCATGACCTCGGACAGGAGCGGTGGCGTCCAGACATCCTCGGCCGTCAGCCGGGGTTCCTGCTCGTCCAGCTGCCGATTGGCGGGCGCCAGACACCCACGGGCCAGCTGCGCCGCCTGCGCGAGCACCGCATCGAAATGGTCGCGACGCAGCGAGGCAAAACGCGCGCGGTCGCACAGCGACTGGACATCCAGCCATTCATGGAGCAGGAAGTCCAGATCCCGTCTGGAGAGCATGCTTCTTTTCATGAAGGCAGTCTAACGCCACAATAAGAAATATTTGTTGCAACTGAACAAATGCTTTTACTTTATTGCATTGATTCAACATTGCCCTGCCCGGGGTGAGCCTCCACCTGTCGGACAGGTGGGCCCGCTCCTTTATCATCCCCTCCTGTTCCCGCTGCTGCCCTGCTCATGAAAACCCCATGAAAAACAAATGGCTGTTCGACCTGCTGCCGGTCATCCTGTTCTTCGTTGCCTTCAGGCTTGCCGACATCTACGTCGCCACTGCCGTGGCCATCGCCACCAGTGCGGCCCAGATCGGCTGGCTGCTGATCCGGCGGCGTCCGATCGACACCATGCAATGGGTGGGGCTGGTCATCATCGTCGTCTTCGGCGGCATGACGCTGCTGCTGCACGACGAGTCCTTCATCAAGTGGAAGCCCACCATCCTGTACTGGTGCTTCACGGCCGCCCTGGGCGTTGCCTCGCTCCTGGGCAAGGCCCCCCTGCGGCAGCTCATGGGCAAGCAGATGCGCCTGCCCGACCCGGTCTGGAAACGGCTGGACCTGGCGTGGTGCGCATTCTTTGCGCTGATGGGCATCGTCAACCTGTACGTGGCCTACCAGTTCAGTACCGAAACCTGGGTCAACTTCAAGCTCTTCGGCACCACCGGCGCCACGCTGGTGTTCATCCTCGCCCAGGGGTTCTATCTCAGCCGACACATCCAGGAAGACCCGTCCGATGAAACCAACGCCTGAAGCACTCCTGCAACGTCTGAAACAACATTTTCCCGACGCCCACATTACCGTTCAGGACGACAGCCATCATCATAGAGGCCACGCCGGCGCCGCTGGCGGGGCCGGGCATTTTGCCGTCACGCTGGTCTCGCCGGTGTTTGCCGGACTGCTCACCGTTCGCCGACACCGGCTGGTGTATGATGCCGTCGCCGACTGGATGCCCCACCGCATCCATGCGCTCAGCATCCGTGCCGAGGTGCCCGGCAACTGAGGGCGAAGCTGCCTTGCCGGCTGCGACTTCCTGCATCCGGCGCATGGCCCTGTCAACGTGTCGGCCCCGCACCCGTTAGGAAAGGACCGACCACGGTTCGTTCTTCCAACCCGATTTCTTTCTGGAACCGAATATGACCCAATCCTCTTCCGGTCTTTTCTCCAAGCGCACCCTCGGTGCAGCCGCCCTGCTGTCGGCCGGCCTGCTGCTGGGCAGCCCCGCCATGGCGCAGAATGCCGCCGTCGTCAACGGCAAGGCCATCCCCTCCTCGCGCGTCGATGAATTCGTCAAGATCCTGGCCCAGCAAGGCCGGCCGGACACCCCCGAAACCCGCAAGATGATCCGCGACGAGCTGATCACTCGCGAGCTGTTCGTGCAGGAGGCCGACAAGCGCGGCCTGGAGAAAACCCCCGAGGTCAAGCAGCAGCTGGAACAGATCCGCCAGGACGTGCTGATCCGTGCCCTCATCGCCAACGAGCTGAAGCAGTCGCCCGTCACCGACGCCGAAGTCAAGGCCGAATACGAGAAGCTCGTCAAGGACTCGGCCCAGAGCGGCGCCCAGGAATACAAGGCCCGCCACATCCTGGTCGAGTCCGAGGACGAGGCCAAGCAGATCGTGGACCGCCTGAAGAAGGGTGAGGGTTTCGAGTCGCTGGCCAAGCTGTCCAAGGATCCCGGATCGGGCTCCAACGGCGGTGACCTGGGCTGGAACACGCCCGACACCTTCGTGAAGGAATTCTCCGAGGCGATGACCAAGCTGAAGAAGGGTGAATACACCGTCATCCCGGTCAAGACCCAGTTCGGCTACCACATCATCCAGCTCGACGACGTGCGTGCCGCCGAGCCGCCTCCGTTCGACCAGGTCAAGCCCCAGCTGAAACAGCAGCTGGAGCGTCAGAAGATCCAGGCCCTGCAGGAGAAACTGCGCGCTTCGGCCAAGATCCAGTAAGGCCAGGAACCCTGGCAAAGGCAGCAGCAGGCACGTTCGGCCCCGCCTTCATCCAGGTTCCGGACGCAAGGCCCTGACCTTGTGTCCAACGAAGAAGGGGCAATGCCGGAAGGCATCGCCCCTTCTTCTTGTGTGCCCGCCGAAGCCTGGCACAAGGTGCAGACAGGTGGACGCCGCTGGCCCCGGAAACCTCCCCGGGACCATTCCCCTGTCTGGGCCTAGGCCTTGTGCGCCTGGTCCACCGCCGCCGTGAACAGCACGTCGGTCGACGAGTTCAGCGCAGTCTCGGAAGAGTCCTGGATCACGCTGATGATGAAGCCCACGCCGGCCACCTGCATCGCCACATCGTTGTCGATGCTGAAGAGCGCGCAGGCCATCGGAATCAGCAGCAGCGAACCACCGGCCACCCCCGAAGCACCGCAGGCGCCCAGCGTGGCCACCACGCTCAGCAGCAGCGCCGTGGCAAAGTCCACCTGGATGCCCATCGTGTGCACCGCCGCCAGCGTCAGCACCGTGATGGTGATGGCGGCCCCTGCCATGTTGATCGTCGCGCCCAGCGGGATCGAGATCGAGTAGGTGTCCTCGTGCAGGTTCAGCTTCTTGGCCAGCGCCATGTTCACCGGAATGTTGGCGGCCGAGCTGCGGGTGAAGAAGGCCGGAATGCCGCTTTCCAGCAGGCAGGTGAACACCAGCGGATAGGGATTGCGGCGCGTCTGGCTGAAGACGATCAGCGGATTGACCACCAGCGCCACGAACACCATCGCACCCACCAGCACCAGCAGCAGGTGCAGGTACTGCTGCAGCTTCGCAAAGCCATCCGGCGACAGCAGCGTGCTCAGCAGAAGGCCCAGGATGCCCAGCGGGGCAAAGCCGATCACGAAACGCACCACCTTGGACACGGCCTCGGCTGCGTCGTTGAGCATCGTCCGCGTGTGCTCGCTGGCATGACGGAACGACAGCCCCAGCAGCACGCCCCAGCCCAGGATGCCGATGTAGTTGGCCTCGAGCAGCGCCTTGACCGGGTTGCTCACCAGCTTCATCAGCACATCCTTCAGCACCATGCCGATGCCGCCAGGAGCCACCTCAGTGGCGTGCTTGACCCCTTCCAGTGACAGGTTCGACGGGAACATGAAGCTGGCCGCCACCGCCACCAGCGCCGCCGCGAAGGTGCCCACCAGATACAGCACCAGGATCGGGCGGATGTTCGTCTCGGTCCCGTGCTCATGCTGCGCAATGGCCGCCATCACCAGCACCAGCACCAGGACCGGTGCCACCGCCTTCAGCGCACCGACAAACAGGTCACCCAGCAGCACGGCCCCAGCCATCACGTCCGAAGGCCAGCCAGCCGGCAGGGCTCCAGTCCGTTCGATCACGGCGTCCCAACCTTCGGCACCCCCGCCAAAATGCCGGGTCACCAGCGCCACCACCACGGCCAGCACCAGGCCGATGACGATGCGGGTCACCAGATTCAGCCGTGACCACGCTCCAAGAACTCCCTCTCTTGCCATGAAAACCCCTGTCAATCGACATCCGGACCCTGCAGGTCGCCACAGCCGCCCCCTGCAGGCATCCATGCCACGGGGTCGTCATGCAGCGCCGTCAGCCACGGGCCTTCTGCCGGCGTTTGAAAGGGGGCTATTCTTGCACCTTTCACGCAGAAAGCACACGATCAACCTTTCAGTCCCCTGCCTCGTCCAGATGCAGCGTGCCGGTTTCCTCCTCGGCCGGCAGACTGGCCGCCCAGCGCGCCAGTTCGTCCTGCTGCGCCCGCAGGGCAGCCCGATCGGCCCGGCGCTGCGCACGGCGCTCAGCAAAGAAACGCTGCAGCAGCTTGCCGCACTCGTCGGCCAGCAGCCCCCCCTGCACGACCGTCTGGTGGTTGAGCCGCCCCTCGGCCGGCAGGTCCAGCACCCCGCCGCACACGCCGGTCTTGGGGTCCGGGGCGCCGAACACCACCCGGCTGATGCGGGCGTGCAGCATCGCGCCCAGGCACATCATGCACGGCTCCAGCGTCACATAGAGCGTGGATTCGCCCACCCGATAGTTGCCCAGCTGCTCGGCCGCCATCCGCAAGGTGCGAATCTCGGCATGCGCTGTCGGATCATGGCTTCCGATGGGATGGTTGTAGCCGGTGGCGATCACCTGCCCTGCCCTCACCAGCACGGCGCCCACCGGCACCTCACCATGCAGCTGCGCATTCAGCGCCTGATCCATCGCCAGGCGCATCATTGCATGATCAAGCTCGCTGAAAGATGCTTCCTGCCCCGGCAGCGATCCCTCGTCCGTCTCTTCCATCACGCCCCGCCAGCTGCCTGCACGCAGCCTGCCTTGTCATCGCGCAGCCAAGGCCGGGTGCTGGCCACGATGTCGTCGGCCAGCCGGGCCACCTGCCGCTGCATGCCCGCCACCAGTGCATCCACATCACCAGCCTGCACGTGCTCGTAGCCCTGGTAGCGGCAGCTCAGCACCCGCGATCCGGCCGACGCATCATCCTCGGCCACATCCGTGTCGTCCGGCGCGTCCGTCCGGCGCAGCCGCCAGTCCACCAGCGCATCCACGTCTCCGGAGCGACTGGCATCGAAGCGGTAGACCTGCAGCGACAGCCGCAGCTGCGCAGGCTGACTGCCTGCCGCGGCCGAGGACGCTGCAGCCACCGCCAGCCGGGCCCCCAGCGCGTCACGCAGCGCATCGGCAAAGGGTGCGTCCCAGCGGTTGTTCTCCAGCAGCGTCACCGACGTGGCCCATGCCGGGGTACCCGACGGGCTGCCCCCCGCTTGCCCGGTGCCGGCCTTGCCTGCGGGCATATCCGCCTCCCGGCCCAAGACCACGATGTCCACTCGGTTCAAGCGCTCCGGCACATCGACCGTCCCGATCCGGTAGCGCAGGTCAGGCTGCGCGCGGTTGCCATTGCCCGGCGCATCCATGGCCGACAGCGTATGGAAATGCACCGGCGGCGAACTGGCGCAGGCCGCCAGGGACAGGGCCAGCGCCGGTACCACCGACTTGAAGACAGCACGCATGATCATCCGTTCCTCTTGAAAGAAATCAGTTGCCCGTCTTGCCACGCAGCAGGCTCTCGGGGTGACGCTCCAGGTAATCGGTCAGGCGTCTCAGCGAATCCGCTGCCTTCGAGACCGAACGCAGCGTCTGCTGCAGCTCTTCCTGCGTCGGCGAATCACTGGCCAGCGTCCGGTTGGCCGACACCAGCGTGCGGTCTGCCGAATCCAGCGCCTTCTTCAGGCTCTGGATGGTGCCCATCAGCTGCGGTGCCAGATTGTCGTTCAGCCCCTTGACGGTCTTCTCGGCCGCATTGACCGTGCGCCGCATGCCTGCCAGCGTCTGCTGCAGGTCACGCCCGATCTGATCGAACGGCACCTTGTTGATCTTGGCCAGGATCTCGGCAATCTGCTGCTGGAACTCGTCCAGCGAATTGCCCACCGTCGGCAGCTCCATCAGGTCACCCTGCACACTGCGCATCTCGGCCGGCTTGGCCTGCGGGAAGAAGTCCAGCGAGACATAGAGCTGACCCGTCAGCAGGTTGCCGGTCCGCAACTGCGCCCGCAGCCCGCGCTTGACCATGTTCTGCAGCCAGTGATTGCCCTCTTCCTGCATCTCTTCCTGCGTCATGCCGGCGCCCAGAGGCCCCTGGGCCTGCAGCCCGCGACCCCGCTTCATGCGGTCGGAAAACACCTCGATCAGCACCGGCATGTGAATCTCGTTGGTGTTCTCGTCCACCACGGCGTCGATGGCCCGGACCTGGCCCAGCTCCACGCCCCGGAAATCCACGATGGCCCCCACCTGCAGCCCCCGCAGCGACTGGTCGAAGTTCAGCACCAGGAAGCGCGACGGCCCGTCAGGCTTCTTCATGGCATCCGCCTCGCTGGCGGCCAGCATGAAGGCGGTATGCTCGTTGGCCGCCTCGCCCTTGCCCTCGATGGGCGAGGCAAAGGCAATGCCGCCCAGCGCCACCGTCAGCAGCGACTGCGTGCGAACCGACACGCCACTGGAATCCAGCTTCGCCTCCACACCGCTGGCCTCCCAGAAGCGCGAGTTCGTGCCCACGAAACGGTCGTAGGGGCTGTTCACGAAGATGTCGATCGTCACCCGGTCGCCCGACTCATCCAGCGAATAACCGGTCACGCGCCCCACCGTCACCCGCCTGTAGAGCACCGGCGAACCGATGTCCAGCGACCCCAGATCCTTGGCCCGCAGGCGAAACTGGCTGCCCGCCTCGTCATACTTCAGAGGCGGCGGGCTCTCCAGCCCCTCGAAGGCGGAGACCATCTCGGCCGACTTGCCGGCATCCACGCCGATGTAGGCCCCCGACAGCAGCGTGCCCAGGCCCGACACCCCGGATATGTCAGCACGCGGCCGCACGACCCAGTAGCGCGAGTCCTTGGCCCGGAAGGATCCGGCCTTGCGATTCAGCTCGATGTCCACTTCCACGTGCGAGCGGTCATCGGCCAGCTCGATGGACTTGACCTGGCCCACCTCCACGTCCTTGTAGCGCAGCTTCGTCTTGCCGGCCTCCAGACCCTCGGCCGTCTTGAAACTGACCGTGATCGTGGGGCCGTGCTGCGTCATCTGGCGATAGGTGAGGATCGCCCCCACCAGCGCTGCCAGCAGCGGCAGCAGCCAGATCAGCGACGGCAGCCAGCGATAGCGCCGATCCTCCACCGCCGCCTCGGGCACCAGCACATCGTCGTGATAGCCGCCGGCAGCCCCCTGTGCCTGCCCCTGGCCGTTCCCGGCAGCCGTCACAGGGCGCCCCTGCGCGTCAGATCGTTCCTCGTTGCTCATCCGTCAACCCTTGTCCACACCATGGCGCCCGCCCAAGGCCGGCACCGATTGCTCCATCTATCCCGCACGCCCCGAAACCACGCCCGGATTCGCACGCCTGCGCCTGCGGCCGTGCAGCAGCCCGGGCCGGAAACGCGCGTCCCAGGCCCGTCGCGCATCGAAACTCATCGTGGCCAGCATCGTCAGCACCACCACCGCCCCGAAGGCGGCAATGCCCGGACCGGCCTTGACCACCGCCACGCCCGGCATCTGCACCAGTGAGCTGGTCACCGCCACCACGAACACGTCCAGCATCGACCAGCGCCCCACCCATTCCACGATGTCATAGAGATGGGTGCGCTCCTCTAACCGCCACAGGCTGCGGAACTGCACCAGCAGCGTCAGCAGGATCAGGGCCACCAGCTTGAAGAGCGGGATCAGGAAGCTGGCAATGAAGATGATGGCCGCCAGCGCCCATTCCCCATCCTGCCAGAAGTAGATCACCCCGGACAGGATCGTCGAATCATCGGTACCGAACAGCGTGCTGGTGGTCATCACCGGCAGCAGGTTGGCCGGCACATACAGGATCATCGCCGTGATCAGCAGCGCCCAGGTCACGCCCAGCCCCCCCGGCTTGCGCCGGTGCAGCCGCGCGTCACAGTGCCGGCAACGCTCGCCTTCCCGGGCTTCGGCCCAGACCGTGTCGCAATGCCGGCAGGAGATCATCCCCAGCCTACGCCCGCAGAACCGGGCCGACTCCGCTGCCGTCAGCAACGCGCCGTCGTGTGCGTCGCGATGCCTGCCCACCGCCGTCTTCCACTCCCCGTCGGCCTCTTCGAGCACCGGCGGCTGGCCGGCATACACCACCTCGTCATCCTGCAGCCGCACCTCGCCCACCGGCATGTGGCTGCGCCGGATGAGCCGCCGCAGCCGGAACGTGAGAACCACCGTGAGCGTGATGGTCGTGCCCATCCAGGCCCACAGTGCCGGACCGGCGATGATGCTGGCCATCGACGACAGCTTGATGATGGCCACCAGCACCCCCAGCAGGAACACCTCCACCATGCTCCACGGATACACCTGCTGCATCATCCGCACCAGCCGGTTCTGCACGCCGGCCGGCACGTCGCCGCGGCCGGTCAGCCACAGCACGAACAGGAGCGTCAGCAGATACAGTCCCGGCAGGAAGAGCGTGGGCACGAACACCATCAGCGCCACCGCGAACATTCCGGACTGCAGCAGCGTCATCACCGCACCCACGAGCGTCAGCTGGTGGACCGTGCCCTGCAGCTCGATGGCCACGATGGGAAAGACGTTGGCCATCACGAAGAGCAGCAGGCAGGTAAGCACCAGCGGAATCATCCGCGCCCGATTGAGGCGTGATGACCTGGCCAGCTCCGAACCACACACCCGGCACCGCGCACGCTGCCCGTCCTTGAGGTGCATACGCCTGTGCAGGGTGTCGCACATCGGACAGGCCGTCAGACCATGGACTTCGCGCATCACTAGAATAACCTCATGACCCCGGAAACGATACCTGATGCCACCGGCAGCACCCCGGTCGCCTGGCAGGATGGCCAGCCCTTCAGTCCCCGCTACGGGGATCGCTACCACACGCAAAGTGGCGCCCGCGCCCAGGCCGAACACGTCTTCCTGGGTGGCTGCGGGCTGCCCGACGCATGGTCGTGCCGTTCCCCGGAAACGGCCGGAAACGACCTGGAGTGCGGCCCGTCGAGAAACCTCCCCGACCAGGACAATGACAGGAATGCTGACACCACCACGGCACCTTCCGGCCCCACCTGCTGGACCATCCTGGAAACCGGCTTCGGCCTGGGGCTGAACTTCCTGTCGGCCTGGGCCTGCTGGCGGGCCAGTCCGACACGCCCGGCCACGCTGCGCTTCGTCAGCACCGAGGCGCACCCGGTCAGCGCCCAGGACATCCGCCGTGCCGGCGCCGATGATCCACGGCTGCATCCGCTGGCCGAGCGCCTGGCCGATGCCTGGCCGGATGCCGCAACACTGGCCGCATGGTACTCGGGAAACGCCACCGACGCGCCTCCCTGTCACACCGATGCCGAATCAGAAGCATCTGGAGAGGATCGCGCGCCCCCGGAAAGGACGCCCCGACCGCAGACATCCGGTTTGCCGGATCCCTCCGCCACGCATGGCTGGAAAGTGCCGTCCTGCCTGACCCTGCGCTTTGACGATCCCCAGGGAACGGTCGAACTGCAGTTGCTGCTAGGCGATGCCGCCACCCGCCTGGAGGACTGGCACGCCCGGCATGGCAGCCTTGGCGCCGACAGCGTGTTCCTGGACGGATTCGACCCGAAGAAGAACCCTGCCATGTGGGATGTTCGCACCATGCAGGCCGTGGCCCGCCACTGCCGCCCGGGCACCCGCATCGCCACCTGGTGCGTGGCCCGCAGCGTGCGCGATGCACTCACCCAGGCCGGCTTCCGGCTGCACAGGCGCCCCGGCCTGCCCCCCAAGCGCCACTGCCTGGCCGGGGACTGGCCCGACACGCCGTAGCCGATATCAGGAGCGCACGGCCACCACGATGCCGCCCATGATCAGCACGATGCCGATGAAGTACTGGGGCGTGAAGCGCTCGCCGAACAGCCAGTGACTGGCCAGAGGCACCAGCACGAAGGCCAGCGCCATCATCGGATAGACCTTGCCCAGCTCCGCCTTCTGCAGCACCCAGATCCAGGCAATGGTGATGAGCCCGTACAGCGCCAGCGCGGTGAACAGCAGCATGGCCGTGCGCGGTACCAGGAAGGATCCGGTCTCGGCCAGCGAATTGGCGGCCAGCTTGAAGAGGATCTGCCCTGCAGCCATGCCGAAGACGCACATCAGCGCCCAGAAATAGGTCAACACCGGTTGTTCTCCCTTGATGCCCTGGCGCGTGTCATGAACGCTGCGCCCGTGATTCGTCCGATTCGTTCCCGGCGGCCTGCACGGCCGACTCAGCGCCAGCTGGTGCACTGGTCACCGTCTCTCCCCGCATGATCTGCGTGTGCGTTCCCATCCGGCGTGCCTCGATCACCCGCGTCACCGAGGCCGACGGGTTCTTGAAGCGCTCCAGCGTGCGCGACGTGCGCAGGAACGGCCGCTGCGGCACCGACTGCACGTCCTGACCGATGAAGGCCAGGATCAGCTCGATGCCCACCAGCACCGGCAGGGCCGACAGCATGACGGTACCCGGCGTTGCCGTCACGCCCAGGCTGCTGGCCTCGTTCCACTTGTACAGGCCGAACAGTACCCCGAAGATCAGCAGCAACATGCCCATGGGCAGTTGCAGCGAGGCCAGCGACAGGTCCCGCAGATAGTAGTTGTAGAAGATGCGCTTGAAGGTGTTGCGCACGTGCTTGAAGAAGAACTCGCCCACCACCTTGGAGATCCGCAGGTTGCTCACCTCGTCCCCGTAGGAGGCGTGCATCGGGATGTCCACCACCACCGCCCGCAGCGTGTTGAGCCGGAACAGCATGTCCGACTCGAAGAAATAGCGTCGGCTGATGCGTCCGAACGGCAGGCAGGCCGCCACATCGCGGTGGATGGCCGTGTAGCCGTTGGTGGGATCGAACAGGTTCCAGTAGCCCGACGAGATCTTGTTGAAGAACGACAGCACCGCATTGCCCAGCAGGCGGACGGTGGGCATCTGGCTGACCTGCTCCAGGTCGAAGAAGCGGTTGCCCTTGGTGTAGTCGGCTTCACCGGCCAGGATCGGCGCCACGAAGTCCGGCAGCAGCTCGGGTGCCATCTGGCCGTCGCCGTCGATCTTGACCATGATGTCCATGCCGTCATCCAGCGCCACCCGGTAGCCGGTCATCACCGCGCCCCCCACGCCCTGGTTGATCTGATGGCGGACCACCCGGACCCGGCTGTCGGTGCATTCCTGCTCCACCAGGTCGCCGGATCCCTCCGGACAGCAGTCATCCACCACATAGACCCGCCTGACCTCGGGGCCGATGCGCTGCAGGACTTCCAGGATATGGGCCTTGACCTTGTAACAGGGAATGATGACCGCGATGCTTGCCATGAATGCTCGTGTCGCCTGGACGAAGCCGGA